>Ga0209628_10001289_pt1 | contig 16051 bp, 11 predicted proteins | sample TergutCu122P4_FD_187285 | JGI IMG/M metagenome (GOLD analysis project Ga0209628, IMG submission 187285) | Cubitermes ugandensis P4 segment gut microbial communities from Kakamega Forest, Kenya - Cu122 P4 (SPAdes) (version 2) | ecosystem: Host-associated > Arthropoda: Insects > Digestive system...
CAATTAAGCATTGAACATTCCCGCTACGTCATGCTGCGCGTAGTCGCAGCATCCATGCGGCTCGTGGATTCTGCGACTACGCTTCGCTCCGCGCAGAATGACAACCCTTGATTGCCGGGTGAATAGCATCATGATGCGACGCAACAGATGCGACGCAACATCTTGAATTGGCCTGGGCTTGCCGGTACATTGAGCGGTTGTTGAAATTTTCGTAGAGGCCGAGGCGTCGCGCGATGCCCGGCTTTTTTTGTCATTGGCCGCGAATTCGGCCACCTGAAGGAAGACATTTGATGGAACCGGCAGTGCCCGAGCGGCAGGGTTTGTACGATCCGCGCAATGAACACGACGCTTGCGGCGTCGGCTTCGTGGCCCATGTCAAGGGGCAGAAAAGTCACAGCATCATCGAGCAGGGCTTGCTGATCCTGAAAAATCTCGATCATCGCGGCGCGGTCGGGGCCGACCCGTTGCAGGGCGACGGGGCCGGCATTCTGATTCAGATGCCGGATCAGTTCTACCGCGAGGAGATGGCGCGCCAGGGCGTGACCTTGCCGCCGGCCGGAGAATACGGCGTCGGCATGATTTTTCTGCCGCAGGAGGCAGCCTCGTTATACGCCTGTGTCGAGGAGATCGAACGCTCGGTCAAGGCCGAGGGCCAGGTGCTGCTCGGCTGGCGCGACGTGCCGGTCAATCGTGACATGCCGATGTCGCCGGCGGTCAAGGCCACGGAGCCGGTGATCCGTCAGGTTTTCGTCGGTCGCGGGCCGGATGTTTTTGTCACCGATGCGCTGGAAAGAAAGCTCTACGTCATCCGCCGCCGCGCCGCCAATGCCATCCGGGCGCTCAATCTGAAGCACGGCCAGGAATTTTACGTGCCCTCCTTTTCTGCCCGCACCGTCAATTACAAGGGGCTGCTGCTGGCCGACCAGGTGGGCGTGTATTACCTCGATTTGCAGGACAAGCGCGTGGTTTCGGCGCTGGCCCTGGTGCACCAGCGTTTTTCGACCAATACCTTTCCCACCTGGGATCTCGCCCACCCTTTCCGCTACATCGCCCACAACGGCGAGATCAATACCCTGCGCGGCAACGTCAACTGGTTCAAGGCGCGCGAGCAGGCGATTTCTTCGCCCATTCTCGGCGATGACCTGAAGAAGATATGGCCGCTGCATTATCCCGACCAGTCCGATTCCGCTTCTTTCGATAACTCGCTCGAACTCTTGGTGCTGGGCGGCGGCTACTCGCTGGCCCAGGCGATGATGCTGATGATCCCGGAAGCCTGGGAAAAACACACGATGATGGACGAGAACCGGCGCGCCTTCTACGAATACCACGCGGCCATGATGGAGCCGTGGGACGGCCCGGCTGCCGTGGCCTTCACCGATGGCCGCCAGATCGGCGCGACGCTCGATCGCAACGGCTTGCGCCCGGCGCGTTATCTGGTCACGGAAGACGATCTGGTGGTGATGGCCTCCGAATCCGGCGTGTTGCCGATCCCGGAGAAGAAGATTGTCAAGAAATGGCGCTTGCAGCCGGGCAAGATGTTTCTGATCGACATGGAGCAGGGGCGCATCATTGATGACAAGGAGTTGAAGGATGGGCTGGCCAACGCCAGGCCCTACCGCGAGTGGATCAACAAGATCCGCATCAAGCTCGACGCGGTGCCGGCGACCGACGAGCCACCGCACGCCGCCTCCGCCGCCTCGCTGCTCGACCGCCAGCAGGCGTTCGGCTACACGCAGGAAGACATCAAGGTCATCCTGGAACCGATGGTGGAAAACGGCGAGGAGCCGACCGGTTCGATGGGCAGCGATAGCGCGCTGCCGGTGTTGTCGCAGAAAAACAAGACGCTCTACGCCTATTTCAAGCAACTGTTCGCACAGGTGACCAATCCGCCGATCGACCCGATCCGCGAGGATCTGGTGATGTCGCTGGTGTCCTTCATCGGGCCGAAGCCGAATCTGCTCAACACCGTCGACGTCAATCCGCCGATCCGCCTCGAAGTCGCGCAGCCGGTGCTGACCCGCGCCGAGATCGAAAAGCTGCGTCACATCGAGCGCCACACCTCGGGCAAGTTCCGCTCCTTCGAACTGGACATCTGCTATCCGCTGGCCTGGGGCAAGGAGGGCATCGAAGCGCGGCTCGCCTCGCTGGCGGCCGATGCCGAGGACGCCGTGCGTTCCGGGGCCAACGTGCTGATCGTCTCCGACCGCCGGCTCGACGCCGGGCATGTCGCCATTCCGGCGCTGCTCGCCACCTCGGCCATCCATCAGCATCTGGTCAGGCAGGGCTTGCGCACCAGCACCGGCCTGGTGGTCGAAACCGGCTCGGCGCGCGAGGTGCATCACTTCGCGCTGCTCGGCGGCTTCGGGGCCGAGGCCGTGCATCCCTGGCTGGCGCTGGAAACCCTCGCCGCGATGGCCAGGGGGGACGCCGAGAAGGCTGAAAAATACAGCAAGAACTTCGTCAAGGCGATCGGCAAGGGGCTGAACAAGGTGATGTCCAAAATGGGCATTTCGACCTACATGTCCTACACCGGCGCGCAGATTTTCGAGGCCATCGGCCTGAAAAAGGATTTCGTCGAAAAATACTTCACCGGCACGCCGTCGAACATCGAGGGCATCGGCGTGTTCGAGGTGGCGGAGGAAGCCATCCGCCTGCACCGCGAAGCCTTTTCAGACGACCCGCTGCTGGCCGGCATGCTCGATACCGGCGGCGAATACGCCTGGCGCGTGCGCGGCGAGGATCATCTGTGGACGCCGGATACCATCGCCAAATTGCAGCACGCGACCCGCTCCGGCAAAACCGCGACCTACCAGGAATACGCCCGACTCATCAACGACCAGAGCAAGCGTCACCTGACCCTGCGCGGCCTGTTCGAGTTCAAGCCACAGGGCGCACCGGCGCCGCTTTCCGAAGTCGAGCCGGCGAAGGAAATCGTCAAACGCTTCGCCACCGGCGCCATGTCGTTGGGTTCGATTTCGACCGAGGCGCACACGACGCTGGCGCTGGCGATGAACCGCATCGGCGGCAAATCCAACACCGGCGAGGGCGGCGAGGACGCCCGCCGCTTTCAGCCGCTGAAGGCCGGCCAGAAGCTGTCGGAAATCATCGGCGCCGGGCGCATCGAGCGCGACTATGAGTTCAAGGCCGGCGATTCGCTGCGTTCGGCCATCAAACAGGTGGCCTCGGGCCGCTTCGGTGTCACGGCGGAATACCTGGTCAATGCCGACCAGATTCAGATCAAGATGGCCCAGGGCGCGAAGCCTGGCGAGGGCGGGCAACTGCCGGGGCATAAAGTCTCCGAATACATCGGCTTTCTGCGCCATTCGGTGCCGGGCGTCGGCCTGATTTCGCCGCCGCCGCATCACGACATCTATTCCATCGAAGATCTGGCGCAGTTGATCCATGACCTCAAAAACGCCAACAGCCGCGCCTCCATCTCGGTCAAGCTGGTTTCCGAGGTCGGCGTCGGCACCGTCGCTGCCGGCGTCGCCAAGGCCAAGGCCGATCACGTCGTCATTGCCGGCTTCGACGGCGGCACTGGCGCATCGCCCCTGTCCTCGATCAAACACGCTGGCACGCCGTGGGAACTGGGTCTGGCCGAAACGCAGCAAACCCTGGTGCTGAACCGCCTGCGCTCGCGCATCCGCGTCCAGGTCGACGGTCAGATGAAAACCGGCCGTGACGTGGTCGTCGGCGCCTTGCTCGGGGCCGATGAATTCGGCTTCGCCACCGCGCCGCTGGTCGTCGGCGGCTGCATCATGATGCGCAAATGCCACCTCAACACCTGCCCGGTCGGCGTTGCCACGCAAGACCCGGAGTTGCGCAAACGCTTCACCGGCCAGCCCGAGCATCTCGTCAATTACTTCTTCTTCGTTGCCGAAGAGGTGCGCGAAATCATGGCGAGCCTGGGCATCCGCCGCTTCGACGACCTGATCGGCCGCGCCGACCTGCTCGACATGCGCGCCAGCGTCAATCACTGGAAGTCGCAAGGGCTTGATTTTTCGCGCATTTTCCACCAGCCGACCGTACCGCCCGAGACGCCGCGCCGCCACACCGAGGTGCAGGATCACGGGCTGGAAAAGGCGCTCGACAACACGCTGATCGGCCAGGCCAAAAAGGCGCTGGAAAAAGGGGCCAAGGTGCAGATCGAAACGGCCATTGGCAACGTCAACCGCACCTGCGGCGCCATGCTCTCGGGCGAAGTGGCCCGCCGCTACGGCCACGCCGGCCTGCCGGACGACACCATCCACATCAAGCTGACCGGCACCGCCGGCCAGTCCTTCGGCGCTTTTCTGGCGCGCGGCGTGACGCTGGAACTGACCGGCGAGGGCAACGATTATGTCGGCAAGGGGCTATCCGGCGGGCGCATCATCATCAAGCCGAACCCGGATTTTCGCGGCGATACCCAGCACAACATCATCTGCGGCAACACCGTGATGTACGGCGCAACCGAGGGCGAAGCCTTCTTCGCCGGCGTCGGCGGCGAGCGCTTCTGCGTGCGCAACTCCGGCGGCACGGCGGTGGTCGAGGGCGTCGGCGACCACGGCTGCGAATACATGACGGGCGGCACCGTCGTCGTGCTCGGCCTGACCGGGCGCAATTTCGCCGCCGGCATGTCGGGCGGCATCGCCTACGTGCTCGACGAGGATGGCAGCTTCAGAGAGCGCTGCAATCTGGCTCAGGTGGCTCTGGAAAAAGTGCTGCCCGCGTCTCGCCAGACCCGCGAGCCGCTGCATCGCGGCCTGGCCGACGAGGCGCAGTTGAAGGAACTGATTACCCGCCACGGCGAAGCCACCGGCAGCCAGACCGCCCGGCGCATCCTCGCCGACTGGGACTCTTGGCGCGAGAAGTTCGTCAAAGTCTATCCGCATGAATACAAGCGCGCCTTGAGTGAGGCCGCCGCCGAGAAGGAGTCCGCATAATGGGCAAGCCGACGGGTTTCATCGAATACGAACGGCTGACCGAGGCTTACGACCCGGTGGAGAGCCGCCTGCGCCATTACCGCGAGTTCGTGCACACCCTCAACGACAGCGACGCCCGCATCCAGGGCGCGCGCTGCATGGATTGCGGCGTGCCGTTCTGCACCAGCGGCTGTCCGCTGAACAACATCATTCCCGACTGGAACGATCTGGTGTACCGCGGCAACTGGAAGCAGGCATTGGACGTGCTGCATTCGACCAACAACTTCCCCGATTTCACCGGCCGCATCTGCCCGGCGCCCTGCGAAGCCGCCTGCACGCTCGGCATCAACGCCGCGCCGGTGGGCATCAAGTCGATCGAGCATTGCATCATCGACAAAGGCTGGGAGATGGGCTGGATCGCGCCGCAGCCGGCCAGGCACAAGAGCGGCAAGAAGGTCGCCATCGTCGGCTCCGGCCCGGCCGGCCTGGCCGCCGCCCAGCAACTGGCGCGCGTCGGACACGCGGTGACGGTGTTCGAGAAAAACGACCGCGTCGGCGGCCTGCTCGGCTACGGCATTCCCGACTTCAAGCTGGAAAAGACCGTGATCGACCGCCGCGTCGCCCAGATGGAAGCCGAGGGCGTCGTCTTCAAGACCCGGATCATCGTCGGCAGTCAGGATGTTCCGGCCGGCATCATCAACGATGCCAGCGAATTCGTTTCGGCCGAGGCTTTGCAGAAGGATTTTGACGCGGTGATCCTCGCCGCCGGCGCGGAAATCCCGCGCGACCTGCCGGTGCCGGGGCGCGAGTTGAAGGGCGTGTACGCCGCGCTGGAATTCCTCATTGCGCAGAACAAGGAAGTGCAGCAGGGCAAGAAAAACCCGATCAACGTCAAGGGCAAGCACGTCATCGTCATCGGCGGCGGCGATACCGGTTCCGATTGCGTCGGCACCGCCAACCGTCACGGCGCGGCCTCGGTGACCCAGTTCGAACTGCTGCCGCTGCCGCCGGAACAGGAAAACAAGGCCCTGACCTGGCCCTACTGGCCGACCAAACTACGCACTTCCTCGTCGCACGAAGAGGGCTGCACGCGCGACTTCGCCGTCGCCACCAAGGCTTTCATCGCCGACGGCGAGGGCAAGGTCAAGGCCCTGCAAGCCGTGCGCGTCGCGTGGCAGGACGGCAAGATGAGCGAAATCGCCGGCTCCGAATTCGAGCTGCCGTGCGACGCCGCCTTTCTGGCCATGGGCTTCACTCACCCGGTCGGCGCGCTGCTCGACGCCTTCGGCGTGGCCAGGGATGCCCGCCAGAACGCCAGGGCGACCACCGAGGGCGAAGGCTGCTACCAGACCAACGTGACCAAGGTTTTCGCCGCCGGCGACGTGCGCCGCGGTCAGTCGCTGGTCGTCTGGGCCATCCGCGAGGGCCGCCAGGCCGCCCGCGCGGTCGATGCCTTCCTGATGGGAGAAACGACCCTGCCGCGTTGATGGGATCGCCGCGCCGGCCCGCCCGGGCGCGCCGGGTCGTTCACTCACCTTCAAACCATTGCGCCATAATGTTACGAATTTGTGGCGCACCGCGCTTTATCAATCCGTCAAAAGAATGCACGCCACCGCGAGAACCGCACCATGAACCAGGATGAACTCAAACGGGCTGTCGCCCAGGCCGCCGCCGACTACGTGGCGGAATATGCGCCGGCGGGCAGCGTCATCGGCGTGGGCACGGGGTCGACGGCCAATTTTTTCATTGACGCGCTGGCGCCGCTGAAGGGGCGCTATCGCGGCGCTGTCGCCAGTTCCGAGGCGACTCGCCAGCGCCTCGCCGGGCATGGCTTCGCGGCGCTCGATCTCAACGAGGTTGAGCATATCCCGGTCTATGTCGATGGCGCCGATGAGATCGATGGCGGGCTGAACATGGTCAAGGGCGGTGGCGGCGCGCTGACGCGCGAGAAGATCGTCGCCGCGGTGGCCGCCACCTTCGTCTGCATCGCCGATGCCTCGAAGCAGGTCGCCACTCTGGGCCGGTTTCCGCTGCCGGTCGAGGTCATTCCCATGGCCCGCGCCCATGTCGCCCGCGAACTCGCCAAACTGGGCGGCCGGCCAATGCTGCGCGAGGGCTTCGTCACCGACAACGGCAACCTGATTCTCGATGTGCATGGCTTGGCGATCAGCGACCCGAAGGGCCTGGAAGCGCGGATCAACCAGATCGCCGGCGTCGTCACCAACGGTTTGTTCGCCATCCGTCCGGCCGATGTGCTGCTGCTGGGTACGGCTAGCGGCGTCCGCCGTTTCGGCTGACCACGCCATGAATCAGCGCCCCAAACTACGTTACCGTCGCCTGGAGGATGTCCGGCGTAGCGCGGATCTGCGCCAGGCGATGATCCTCGCCGAGGCTGCCAACAACGCCAAGGACGCCTTCCTGGCCAATATGAGCCACGAGATCCGCACGCCGTTGAACATCATCCTCGGCCAGATCCACCTGCTGACCGAAGAAAACCCGACGCCGGCGCAGGTGGTGCGGTTGAACAAGATCACGGCCGCCGCCGAGCGCTTGCTGCTGCTGATTAACGACGTGCTCGACCTGTCCCGGATCGAATCCGAGCAGATGCCGATTACCCGCAGTGATTTCCAGCTTGCCGATGTGCTTGACTACGTGGCCAGCCAGGTTGGCGAACAGGCCCGCGACAAGGGACTGCGGCTCGATGTCCGGCATGGCAACACGCCCGCCTGGCTCAACGGCGACCCGGTCCGGTTGCGCCAGGCGCTGCTCAACTATGCCCAGAATGCCGTCAAGTTCACCGAACGCGGCAGCATTGGCCTGAGCGCCCGCCTCGAAGCGGAGGAGGGCGACACGCTGCTGATCCGCTTCGAGGTTCGCGACAGTGGCATCGGCATCGCGCGCGACAAGATTCCCCTGATTTTCCAGCCCTTCGTCCAGGCCGACGCCTCCATGACGCGCCGCTACGGCGGCTCCGGCCTCGGCCTGGTCATCACCCGTCGCCTGGTCGAGCTGATGGGCGGCGAAACCGGTGTCGACAGCGAACCCGGACGCGGCAGCCTGTTCTGGTTTACCGTCCGTCTGCAACGCGCGGCCGGCAAGGCGGCAGCCCCGGCCAGTACGGCGGCAGTCGCCGCCGCGCCGCCGGATGAGACGGCGATCATCGACGGACTACGCCGTATTCCTGGCCTCGATGTCGAGGCCGGCCTGCATGTGGTGCGCAACCGGCGCAGTCAGTACCTGCGCTTGCTGGAAATGTTCGCCAAGAGCCACCGCGACGACCTCGACCGGCTGCGCGCCGCCCTGGCTGCCGGCGACAACGAGAACGCCCGCCTGCTCGCCCACTCGCTGAAGGGCGTTGGCGGCAACATTGGCGCCGCCGGGCTGCAACAGGCGGCCGCCGCGTTTGAAGCCGCACTCAAGGCCGGCGCCGACGGCCCGCCGCGGGAACCGTTGCTGGCCGCCGTCGCCGCCGCCCACGGCGATTTGCTGGCCGGGCTGCACCGGCATTTGCCGCAACTGGCCCCGCCCCCGGCCGCCGCCGTCGACTGGCCGGCGCTGCGGCAACTGCTCGACGAACTCGCCGTTCTGCTCGAAACGGCGGACATGGCGGCCTACCAGCGCTGTAATCAGCATGGCGAGCAGATCCGTCAAGCCCTTGGCGATCTCGGCGGACGCCTGGTCAACGAGATCGAAGCCTTCGCTTTTCCCGAAGCGCTGGAAACGCTGACGGCCGCTCGCCTTGCCTTTCCGCAATTGGCCGCCGCTCAAGCCGATTCCTGATTCCATTGCCAAATCAGCCGATGACTTTGTCGGCTTCGCTTGCCGTACAACCGTACTGTCTGCGCTTCGCCTTCGCGTCCTCGGCTGATTTAAAAATGGAATGAAAAGAAAACGGCCCCGCCACTGCGGGGCCGTTCATCCATGCGGAAGCAACTCAGGTCGTGGGCGCAACGTAACCTTGAATCGGGTCGGCGCCGTCGCCGAAGAAGTGCTTCTCGACCTGTTCCGCCAAATATTTGCGGTGGCGCGCATCGACCAGGTTGAGACGGTTTTCGTTGATGAGCATGGTCTGCATCCGAATCCATTGCTGCCACGCCTCCTTGGAGACATGCTCGAAGATGCGCTGGCCGAGGGCGCCGGGGTAGGGCGGAAGATCAAGCCCCTCGGCTTCGCGGCCGAGTTTGATGCAATGGACGGTACGTGCCATGTGCTGCTCCATGTGTGGTGAAATGACCGCGACGATTTTATTCCATTTTCAAATCAACCGATGACTTTGTCGGCTTCGCTTGCCGTGCAACCGCACTGTCTGCGCTTCGCCTTCGCGTCCTCGGCTGATTTAAAAACGGAATTACGTCAGCCGATACTCGCCAGTCGCGCCTTCGGGCCGGGCGGGTGCTTGATGAAATACTGGCGGATGCCGCGGACGATGGCCTCGGCCAGTTTCTCCTGATAGGCGTCGTCGTTGAGCCGGCGTTCTTCTTCCTGATTGGAGATGAAGGCCGTTTCGATCAGCGCCGAGGGAATATCCGGCGCTTTCAGTACGGCGAAGCCGGCCTGTTCGACCTGGCCCCGGTGCAAGGTGTTGATCGACCCCAGTTCGCCGAGCAGATAGCGGCCGAGTTTGAGGCTGTCGGCGATGGTTGCCGTCTGCGACAGATCGAGCAGGGTGCGGGCGAGGAAGGGGTCGCGCGAGCGGCGGATATCGATGCCGCCGATCAGATCGGCCTCGTTCTCGCGCTGCGCCAGGAGGCGCGCCTGGGTGCTCGAAGCGCCGCGCTCGGAGAGCACGAATACCGACGATCCCCTGGCGTCGGGCTTGATCCAGGCATCGGCATGAATCGACAGAAAAAGATCGGACTGCACCCGCCGCGCCTTCTGCACGCGGACGTTGAGCGGGACGAAGAAATCGGAATCGCGGGTGAGCACGGCGCGCATGTTCGGTTCGCCGTCAATGAGCCGTTTCAGGCGCTTGGCGACGGCCAGCGTGACGGCCTTTTCGTGCGTGCCGCCCTTGCCGACGGCGCCGGGGTCCTCGCCGCCGTGTCCGGGATCGAGGGTGATGGTCACCAGGCGGTCGACCACCGGCTTGCCGGATTTTTTCGCCGTTTGCACTTCCGGCGCGTCGACTTTCGCCTCCGCCTTTTTGTCGTCGAGCGGAAAATCCTGCTCGTTCGGCAGCGGCTCGACCTTGTCCTCGCGCCCTTCGAGCAGGGCCATCAGCGGGTCGGGCGGTTGCGCCGGATAAACGTCGAGCACCAGGCGATAACCATATTCGCCCACCGGCGCCAGGGTGAACACCTGCGGCTTGACCTTGCCCTTCAACTCCATGACCAGGCGCACGACGCCCGGCTTGAAGCGGCCGGCGCGCAGCAGCTTGATGTTGGGATCATCATCGGCCAGCTTGCCGGCCAGGCTGTCGAGCACGCTGTTGAATTCGACGCCTTCGATGTCGACGACCAGACGGTCGGGATTGTCGATCAGAAAATGATTGAACTGGATCCCCGCGTCGCTTTCGAGCGTCACGCGGGTGTAGTCGGCGGCCGGCCAGACGCGCACGGCGAGCACCGTCGGCCGCTTGGCCGCGGCCCCGGCCAGCGGCGTGACCGAGAGAATCAGCGCGGCCCCGGCGGTGCGCAGGAGTTGCCGGCGCTGTGGCTGGCACTCCAGGCTGCGGCCAGCCCTTCTAGACATTGCGCGCCTTTCCGTGAAACGACGAGGGTTTCGAGCATCCGCCCCGCGCCCTCATGGCGCAGGCACAAACGGAGATCCGGCGGCGGGACGCAGCCCGCGGCGCGCTCCGGCCATTCGACCAAGCAGATTGCGCCCGCGTTGAAATAGTCGCCAAACCCCGCATCGAGAAACTCCTCGGGTGACTCGAAACGATAAAAATCAAAGTGATACAAGTATAAGCTAGAAACAACATAAACTTCAACCAGAGAATAGGTCGGGCTTTTGACCGGGCCGTCGTGGCCGAGCGCGCGGATCAGCGAGCGCGCCAAGGTCGTCTTGCCGGCTCCGAGATCGCCTTCGAGGTAGATGACCAGGCCGCCGCTCAAGAGGTCGGCGCAAACCTCCGCTCCCTCGCCCCACGAAAGCGGGGAGAGGGCCGGGGTGAGGGGTAAAGGGTTGATGGACGCGAGGTGCGAAGGGCAAGCTCCGTGCCCCTCACCCCGGCCCTGGAGGGACGGCCATGCAGGGCTGTCCCGTTCCGCGGGCGCGGAGCAGTGCTCCGCGACAAGGCCGAAGGCCGCAGGACAGCCGCAGGCTGGTCCCGCGCAGCGGGATTCGGCGAAGCCGAACAAACCCCCGCTACCCCCGCGCGCGCGGGGAGAGGGAGCATTCAGGCGCGCCGCCAGCAAAGCCCCGAAACGCTGCGTCGCAGCCTCGTTGGGCAAGGGATAAAGGGCGGTAACATCGGGGCTATGCACGATCGGGACTCCACGGTGGATTACAGGGCGCTGCGCGAGGAAATCCGCGCCGCCGGCCGCCGGCTTGGTTTTTCCGCCATCGGCGTCGCCCGCGCCGAGCCGGGGGCGGCGGCCGTCGGCGGTCTGCGCGCCTGGCTGGCCGAGGGCTGCCACGGCACGATGGATTATATGGCCCGTCATGCCGAACTGCGCGCCCGGCCGGCGCTTCTGCACCCCGGCGCGCGGACGGTGATCGCGGCGGCGCTCGATTATCTGCCGCCCGGGCAAATCGCGCCCGACCCCGAACAGGCGGCGATTTCGCGCTACGCCCAGGGCCGCGACTACCACAAGATCGTGCGTACTCGCTTGCAGAAACTGGCCGATGCCATCGCAGCCCGCATCGGCCCTTTCGGCTATCGCGTCTTTTCCGATTCCGCGCCGGTCATGGAAGTCGAATTCGCCCGCCAGGCCGGCCTCGGCTGGCGCGGCAAGCACTCTCTGCTGCTGACCCGGCGCGGCTCCTGGCATTTTCTCGGCGAAATCTACTGCGACCTGCCGTTGCCGCCCGACGAACCGGTCGCCGATCATTGCGGCAGTTGCCGCGCCTGCCTGGCCGCCTGCCCGACCGGGGCCATCGTCGCCCCTTACCGGGTTGATGCGCGACGCTGCATCAGCTATCTGACCATCGAACTGGCCGGGCCGATTCCCGAAAGCCTGCGCCCGCTGCTCGGCAACCGCATCTACGGTTGCGACGACTGCCAGACCTGCTGTCCGTGGAACCGCTTCGCGTCCATCGGCGACACCGCCTTTCAACCGCGCCACGGCCTCGATACAACCAGCCTCGCGGCATTGTTCGCATGGACGCCCGACGAATTCGACGAGCGCCTGGCCGGCAGCCCGATCCGCCGCATCGGCCATGAACGCTGGCTGCGCAACATCGCCGTCGCCCTCGGCAACGGCCCGCCGACGGCGGCGGCGCTGGCCGCGCTGCAATCGCGCGCCGGACACCCCTCGGCGCCGGTGCGCGAACACGTTGCCTGGGCCTTGCGGCGGCTCGGCGAGCCGTTTGTTGGCCATACCGATTTCGACGCCATGCCCGCGCCGTCGCGGCGACCGGATCAGGTCGTCACGCCCTGATCCAGCCAGTCCTTGGCTTCCCTGGCGTTGTCAAAGACGGTCACATCGGCGTTGACGAAGGTCTGCGAAATCCAGGCGCTCCAGGTCACCCACTGGCTGTCGGTGACCACCGCCACGCGGTTGAAGTCGTTGGCATGGGCGCGCGAAAATTTCAAATCCTCCCAGGCCACGTCAATCGTCGCCCCCTGCATCTGCGTCAGGTCGAAATAAAGGTCGATCGGCCCCTCGAAACGCACCTTGTAAGTGACGACCTCCTCGAATTCCTTGTAGTCGGCCAGCGTGAATTCGCCGAATACCGAAACATTGACGCGGCGGGTTTGATGGTCGATGACGATCATGGTGGGACTCCGTTGTAATTTGCCCGAGTGTAGCGTCAATCCTGCTCCAGCGGGCTGGCACGGGAGAAATGCGTGGCCGCGACGCCGGACAGGACGATCAGCCCGATCGCCAGCCAGGCCGACGCGCTGAGCGTCTCGCCCCAGAGCAGCATGCCGGACAGGCTGGAAAAGACCACGGTGCTGTAGGAGAGCGCCGCCGCCATCAGCGTCTGGCCGCGCGCGAAGGCGCGGGTCATGGCCAGTTGCGCCAGGGTGGCGAAGCCGCCGACGCCGAGCAGCAGGAGCGCGCTCCGGGTGTCGATCGGGTGCCAGTCGGCGAACAGCAGCCAGAGGCCGGAACAGACGGTGGATACCAGCGAGAAATAGAACACCGTCCGCGTTTCCGCTTCGCCCAGGGAACCCAGTTCGCGCACGCTGAAATAGGCCATGCCGGCCAGCGCGCCGGAGGCCAGCCCGACCATGCCGCCGAACAGTTGATCGCCCAAGAGCGTGGGCCGCAGCAGCAGCGCGACACCAAAGAGGCCGAGCGTCAGCGCGCCGAGCATGCCACGCCGCAGCCGCCAGCCGGCCAGCGCCAGGTACAGGGCGAGGAAGATGGCCGAGGTGTAGTTCAGCGTCACCGCGGTCGCCAGCGGCAGCATGGAGATGGCGTAAAAGTAGGAAAACAGCGAGGCGAAGCCGACCAGCCCGCGCGTGATCTGCCAGCGCCAATGGACGGTGCGCAGCGGCACGCCGCGCAGGCGCACCAGCAGGAAGATCAGCAGCAGCGCGATGAAGCTGCGCCAGAAGCTGATTTCCACCGCCGAATGGGTCGCCGCCGCCAATTTGACGCAAACGCCCATGCAGGCGAACAACAGGCTGGCGACCAGCATCCACAGGGATTGCATTTTCGGCAGGCTCGCGGGGTGAAAAAGCCGGTTCGGAAAAACCCGCCGGCAAGGCCGCCAGCGCATCAAAGACGCGGATTCTATTACGCCGCGATTTGACCGGACAAGGCGCGATGAGGTATTTTTACATGTTTCCCTGTCGCCTGATGTCATGGATCAGACCCCGATCGCCGACCTGAAATTTGAAACGGCGCTGTCCGAACTGGAAGCCATCGTCGCCAGCATGGAAGGCGGCCAGCTCGAACTCGAAGCCTCGATTGCCGCCTATCGGCGCGGCATGGCGCTGATGCAGCATTGCCACGCCCAGCTCGCCGACGCCGAGGCGCAGATTCGCGTCTTTGAAAACGGCCAGTTGCGCGAGGTCGACCGCGACACGCTGGAGGCTTCGTGAGCGCCTTTCCGTTCGCCGCCTGGATGGGCGATGTGCAGACGCGCGTCGAGGCCGCGCTGGCCCGCTGCCTGCCGGGCGCCGATAGCATTCCGGCCCGCCTGCATGAAGCCATGCGCTACGCGACGCTGGGCGGCGGCAAGCGCATCCGCCCGCTCCTGGTCTTTGCCGCCGGCGAACTGGGCGGCGCGGCGCAGGAAAGACTCGATATCGTCGCCTGCGCCGTCGAACTGATCCACGCCTATTCGCTGGTGCACGATGATCTGCCGTGCATGGACGACGACGTGCTGCGCCGGGGCCGCCCGACCTGCCATGTCGAATACGGCGAAGCAACCGCCCTGTTGGCCGGCGACAGCTTGCAGACGCTAGCTTTCGAACTGCTCGCCGGCAGCCTGCCGGTGGAGCCGGCGCGGCAGGTCGAGATGATCGCGCTGCTTGCCCGCGCCAGCGGTTCGCGCGGCATGGCCGGCGGCCAGGCGATCGATCTCGCCTCGGTCGGCAAGGCGCTGGAACAGCCGGAACTGGAATTGATGCACGCGCTGAAAACCGGCGCCCTGATCCGCGCCGCCATCCTGCTCGGCGCGCTGACCGGCGAGCCGCTGACGGGCGAACAGCGCCAGCGGCTGGATCGCTTCGCCAAGCGCATCGGCCTGCTGTTCCAGGTCGTCGACGACATTCTCGACTGCACCGCCAGCACGGCGACGCTGGGCAAGACCGCCGGCAAGGACGAGGCCGCCGCGAAGCCGACCTACGTCGCGCTGCTCGGCCTCGACGCCGCCCGCGCCTATGCCGGGGAATTGCACGCCGAGGCGCTGGCCGCCCTCGCCCCCTTCGGCGGGCGCGGCGAACGCCTGAGCCAGTTGGCCGATTTCATCCGCCGCCGGCCCTTCTGAGCATGACTGCCGCCCTGCTCGACAGCATCGCCGATCCGGCCGGCCTGCGCGCCCTGGAACGGCGGCAGTTGCCGCAACTGGCCAGCGAATTGCGCGCCTTTCTGATCGAATCGGTATCGCAGACCGGCGGCCATCTGTCGTCCAATCTCGGCGTCGTCGAGCTGACCATCGCCCTGCACACCGTCTATGACACGCCGGACGACCGCCTGATCTGGGATGTCGGCCATCAGTGCTATGCCCACAAGGTTCTCACCGGGCGGCGCGAGGGCATGAAGCGGCTGCGCATGCGGGGCGGCGTCGCCGGCTTTCCCAAGCGCTGCGAAAGCCCTTACGACACCTTCGGCGTCGGCCATTCGTCGACCTCGATCTCGGCCGCGCTGGGCATGGCGCTGGCCGCCCGGCACAAGGGCGAGGAGCGCAAGGTGGTGGCCGTCATCGGCGACGGCGCGATGACGGCGGGCATGGCCTTCGAGGCGCTGAACAACGCCGGCGTCGCCGACGCCGATCTGCTGGTCATCCTCAACGACAACGAAATGTCGATCTCGCCGCCGGTCGGCGCGCTGAACAAGATCCTGACCCGCCTGATGTCGGGCAAGACCTACAACGCCGCCCGCGAGGCGGGCCGCCACATGCTCAACTTCGCGCCGCCGCTGCTGGAACTCGCCCGCCGCGCCGAGGAACACGTCAAGGGCATGATCGCGCCGGGCACGCTGTTCGAGGAATTCGGCTTTCACTACTACGGCCCCATCGACGGCCACGACCTCGACGCCCTGATCCCGACGCTGGAAAATCTCAAGGGCATCAAAGGGCCGAAATTCCTCCACGTCATCACCAGGAAGGGCCAGGGCTACAAGCTCGCCGAATCCGACCCCGTGCTCTACCACGGCGTCGGCAGCTTCGCGCCCGGCGAGGGCATCCAGTCCGGCAAGGGCGGCGGCAAGCCGACCTACACCCAGGTTTTCGGCGACTGGCTGTGCGACCAGGCCAGGGCCGACAGCCGCCTGATCGGCATCACCCCGGCGATGTGCGAAGGCTCCGGCATGGTTCGCTTCGCGAGCGAATTTCCCGATCGCTATTTCGATGTCGGCATCGCCGAGCAG
>Ga0209628_10001290_pt1 | contig 16049 bp, 15 predicted proteins | sample TergutCu122P4_FD_187285 | JGI IMG/M metagenome (GOLD analysis project Ga0209628, IMG submission 187285) | Cubitermes ugandensis P4 segment gut microbial communities from Kakamega Forest, Kenya - Cu122 P4 (SPAdes) (version 2) | ecosystem: Host-associated > Arthropoda: Insects > Digestive system...
AGATTTTTTGTTTACCAAGCCCAAAATTGCTGTTTTATCGCTAAATCCTCACGGTGGCGAAGAAGGTATGTTTGGCAAGGAAGAGCGAAATATCATAACTCCTGCCATACAAGAGGCTTTTGAACAGGGAATATATGTTTTTGGTCCGTATTCGGCAGACGGTTTTTTCGGTTCGGGTCAGCATAAGAATTTCGATGGCGTATTAGCGATGTATCACGACCAAGCAATGATACCGTTTAAAATTCTTTCTTACGGTGAAGGTGTAAATTACACGGCGGGATTGCCATTTGTCAGAACATCGCCCGCACACGGAACCGCCTACGATATCGCAGGAAAAGATATAGCCTCACCAGACTCTTTCCGAAATGCAATCTACTGGGCTTGTGATATTTATAGAAATAGACGAGTAAATACCGAGCATTAAATAATTTACGATTTAATGAATGCTTGTAGGCACTTTTGTGCAAATTTGCGTTGTGTTTTCTGCCTAAGCTTTTGTGAAAAAGTAGGAAAAATTAAAACCGTTTTGCTATTTTTGTCCAAAATTTAACAATTTTAAAACCGTTTATTTGTTGCTTTATGTTGGCAACGTCTGTTAATCCTGCCTCAACGGACGCTTTGTAAATTAAAAAGATAGCCAATGGTGATAATATCATTGTAGATAACCACATTCCAAAAAATGAAGGTACGGTGCCGACCCTTGCCATACGCTCGCCCGTCATGCCTGTTGCCCAATAAATTACAAATATCAAAATAGATACAGCGAAGGGAACACCCAATCCTCCTTTGCGAATAATCGCCCCCAGCGGTGCGCCAACAAAAAATAACAAAATACAGGCAATAGCCAATACATATTTTCGATGCCATTCAATTTCGTACCGCCATAGTTGTTTTTCTCTATTTTCGTATTCCATTGTTTTAAAATCTAAAAAACTGCTCTGTTCCCGTGCTAACTGAATTGCATTGGCATACATTTTTTGTTTATTTTCTTGAGAAAGCACTATCGAATCGGGTGATATTTTTATAGAATCAATAGGAAGAGAATCAATGTAATAAAAATAAATGTAACGAAAATTACTCAGCAACGAATTTCCTGCTTCTGATTTTAGATTTACAACATCAATTCGCATTGTATCAATAAAGGTGTTAAGTTGCTGTACGCTAAGCATATCGTAACTATCTTTATAAAAATCTTCATCTGAACGCTGAAATTGGAACGAAGACAAATCAAAACGTACTTTTTGAGATTCAAATGTTCCTCTTAAAATAGGCAGTTCACTTAGAGATTTGGAGGCATCGTACCGTACATTTTCATCATATACAAAACCATCTTCCATGGTAAGAATTAAATGTTTTTTATTTTCCGACATTACCATAGAACCGTGTTTTGAATATGTTAAAGTAGTCAACCCAGTTGTTCGGGTATGGTCGTAAATCAATATATCGTGAATGGTTTGATTATCTCTGTCTTTTTTTCCTATACGAAGAATATAATTATCAATATCTCGATAAAATATGCCCTCGTCAATATTCAATGCTAATTTTTTTGACTGTATATCGTGAATTAACGTGCTTGATTTCAGCGTGGCATAAGGCATTACGTTGTTTGCCAGAAAAAAAGTTAAAACAGACAACCCAAGTGCAAAGAGTGATAACGGTAACAAAATTCGGTACAACGAAACTCCTGCTGATTTCATAGCCGTAAGTTCGTTTTTTTCTCCCAAATTTCCAAAAGTTATCAATCCCGACAACAATGCTGCCAAAGGAATGGACATCGGCATAAAAGTAAACGAAATATAGAAAATAAGTTTTAACAGAATGGTTATTTCCAGCCCTTTTCCGACCAAATCATCAACATATTTCCACAAAAATTGCATCAAAAACACAAACAACACCACCATAAATGTTAAAATAAAAGGTGCTACGTATGTTTTTAATAGAAATTTATCTAATACTTTCATTTTTAGTGATTATTTTTTATGGTTTAATAATTTTATTCTCCAAAAATAATTTTTTTCTTTGTAAATTCTTCATTCCTTTCCATTGCGAAACGCAGGAATTCCATTGGTCTATCACCTTTTTTGCGATTGCAAGCACTACACAATAACTGATAATTTTCGTAATAATTTCCTCCGCCCTTTGATTTTGGAATAATATGGTCTATTTCCATATTTCGCATTTCAAATTGCATTTTGCAACCGTTGCACAAGCCGTTTTGCTCTTTGTACAAACGCTCTTTTACCGATTTTGTTGGTTCAACTATCTGTATATCTGTTCGTTGTGGAACAAGATGTGTGCTTACAAAATCTTTAAACACGCCTGACGCATCGCTTAATCTTTCAATTAAAATATTTACGGCTTGCTTTTCTATATCTATGCCTATCCATTTTCTGCCAAGTTGCTCTGCCGCAACACAAGTTGTGGCACAACCGCAAAATGGGTCCAAAACAATATCGCCTTCCTTACTACTTGCTTCTATTATCCGTCTCAAAAGAGTAAGCGGCTTTTGGGTGGGGTAACCTATGCGTTCTTTTGCCATAGCGTTAATAATTGGTATTTCCCAAACATCTCGCATTCGCATCGCATCTCGCATATATTGCTTATGTTTTTTCCCATCGGGATGTCGAATTTCTTTAAAAAATCCTTTTTCATCTTCTTGAGTGTATTTTGTTTTAGAAAAATCACTAATTGGTTCTTTAGTACTTTCTTTACAAAAGAAATATTTATTTGTTTTACTATATAAAAATATTGTATCGTGTTTTCTTTTAAAAAAGCGTTTAGGTTCGCCCGTACCTTGGTAACTCCAAATTATTTCATTTCTAAAATTATTATCACCAAAAATTTCATCTAATACAACTTTCAAATAATGACTTGCTGTTTGGTCGCAATGCAAATACAAACTGCCTGTATCTTTCAAAATTCTGTGCATTTCGATAATGCGTTGAGCCATATAGGTTAAATATGCCATCATCGCTTTGTCGCATATTACACCCGCCGAAGCAATAAATTTTGTCAATGCTGGATATTTTTTTACCAACGTATTAAGATATTCTTCATTAACATCTTTCCACGTCCACATATCTTTAAAACTTACACCTGCAGCCTTACTGCCTATCGGAGCGGAATACATTCTTTTTGAGTTAAAAGGCGGGTCTAAATAGATTAAATTGACTAAATTGCTATTTAATCCATTCAGTATGAATAAGTTATCGTTGGTATATAGTGTGTTTTGAAATTTCATGTTTATAAAGGCGTTTTCGATTTAGAAACGTTAAAATACAAAATATATTGCAAAATTCTGCGTTACCGAAACACAATAGCATATAAAAAATCATTATGTTTACAGGAATAGTAGAAAAAACAGGAAAAGTAGTTGATATTATCAACGAAAAGACAAACGTTCACTTTGTAATTGAGGTGGATTTTGCAGATGAGTTAAAAATTGACCAAAGTATGAGCCATGACGGATGCTGCCTTACCGTTGTAAGGATAGACAAATCTAAAAACCAGTACGTTGTAACTGCTATGTTGGAAACGTTGCAAAAAACTAATCTCGGAACTTGGCATATTGGCTATGAAGTCAATTTGGAACGCAGCATGAAAATGGACGGCAGATTTGACGGACATATTGTACAAGGACACGTTGACCAAACCGCTATCTGTACCAAAGTAATAGACGAGAATGGCAGTTGGAGGTATTATTTTCAATACGAACCACAAAAAGACAATATCACTGTTCCAAAAGGTTCAATTTCGATTAACGGTGTAAGCCTTACGGTTGTGGACTCGGAGACAGGAAGTTTTTCTGTTGCAATTATTCCTTACACGTACAATATTACCAATTTTCACAATTTCAAAGAAGGAACTATCGTAAATATTGAGTTTGATGTGTTTGGAAAATATGTAGCACGGTTGTTGGAGCAGTATATGTCAGCCTTTCCAGCGAGGTAAACGTTTCATTCCTCGCGTAAAAAGCCACGACATGAACTTGGAATGCCCACCTTCTATCATCATTTTTCGACAAAATTCTTGAAATTCTTTCACCGTTCCTATAAAAGTAAACACCCCATTTTGATAGCAATAACTACAATAACTTTCGTTTTTTGTATTATCTGCATTTGTTCCGCCGCTTTGTGGGTCTTTTTTCATTGGCATTCCGCAACTTTGACACAATTTATTTTTAGCGTTCATAAATATCCCTTTTTATTTGTAGATAAAATTTTATTCGCAACTGTTCATTTTTATCCAATAATTCGCGTTCCACAAGCGGGATTTGTTAATTGCCCTGCTTCGGTGATGATACATTCTTTTCCTCCTTGTTTTACGAAATACAATGCTGCACGAACCTTCGGAGCCATAGAGCCTTCGGCAAAATGACCTTCTGTCAAATAACGTTCAGCCTCTTCGATTGTGATAACGTCTAATGCTTTTTCGTTTTCTTTGCGGAAATTGATGTAAATTTTAGGCACATCGGTTAAAATATAAAATTCGTTTGCACCTATTTCGACAGCCACCAATGCAGATGCTAAATCTTTATCTATCACAGCCTCAATGCCTTGCAACTGTTTGTTTTCGTCTATAATCACAGGGATTCCGCCGCCGCCAACCGTTATAACAATGTTTCCAGCATCGGACAATGACTTAACAACATCAATATTTACAATCGAATAAGGCTTAGGAGACGCAACCACACGCCGCCAACCGTTGCCTTTCGGGTCTTCCTTAAACGGCGTACCGGGACGGTCTTTCAAAAACGCATCTACTTGTTTTTCATCATAATATGGTCCTACGGGCTTGGTCGGATTGATAAACAAAGGGTCGTTTTTATCCACCACAACTTGCGTGATAATTCCAACCACATTGCGTTTAATGCCTTTTTCGAGCAAAATATTACGCAATCCCTGCTCAATCATATACCCGATAGAGCCTTGCGTTTCCGAAACACAAAAATCCAAAGGCATTGCCAACACGTCCGTAACACGACTCGTAATTTCGTGTTGCAACATCACATTTCCAACTTGCGGTCCATTTCCGTGTCCGATAACGATATTATAACCTTTTTCAATCAGGTGCATGATTGAGCGACACGTATTTTTCACATTATCAATCTGTTCATTGTAAGTTCCTTTTTGTCCGCTTCTCAACAAAGCGTTTCCACCAAAAGCGATTACTGCTGTCTTTCCCATTTTTAATTTATTCTAATTTATATAAAAAAATTCAAAACAAAAAATGCCTAAAAACCTCCTTTTAGGCATTTCACAAAAATTTGTCGGGGTGAGAAGACTCGAACTTCCGACCCCTTGCACCCCATGCAAGTGCGCTAGCCAACTGCGCCACACCCCGAACTAAAAAAAGTTCGCAAAGGTACAAAAAAAATTCTAATTATACACAAGCAGATGAAAATTTATTGTAAATTAGACTTTGATTTCATTTATTTTTACTCGTGGTGCATTTAAGTTATACGTATTTTTATGTTGTTAATGTTTCTGTTTAAAGATTTGTTAATTAGTTGTATAGCAGTTAATGCGGTTATTTTTGATAAAATTCTTGTTTCGAGTCCATCAAAAGTTTTTGCATAAATTTTTTCTAATTCGGATTATCAAATTTGATAGTGAGTATAAAATATTTCAAAACTTTTTTCGTTAGTGTTTAATTATATTAAAAAAAGTAATTATTTGTTATAATTTAATTTATGCAAAAGAAAAAGAGTTTTCTTACAAAAGTTTTTGTTTTTAGTTTAGTGTTTTTCACTCCGTTGCTAACTATGGCGAGTGAAGCAGATTTGAAAGTTCCTGATTCTATCAAAGAGCAACCGCTTTTATATTGGGGATTTTTAGTTACAGCATTTGGGTTGCTGTTTGGGTTTTATCAGTACAGGAGGACAAAAAAACTTCCCGCACACAAATCTATGTTGGATATTTCCAATGTAATTTACAAAACTTGTGCGACTTACCTCAAACAACAGGGAAAGTTTTTAGCCTTGTTATTCGTCTTTATCGGTGCAGCCGTGGCAGCCTATTTTGGCTTTCTGGCAAAAGACCATGACGGAAATTCACTGTTTGGAATAAGCGGCGTATTGCTGATTCTGTTCTGGACGGTTGTCGGAATTTTAGGGTCTTACATCGTAGCGGCGTTTGGTATTCGGATAAATACGTTGGCAAATGCACGTATGGCGTTTGCATCGTTGAAAAAAAATCCGTTGAATTTATTGAAAATTCCGTTAAATGCGGGAATGAGCATCGGCGTTATGCTTATTTCAATAGAATTGACCATTATGTTGCTTATTTTGTTGGTTCTTCCCGGACATTTAGCAGGAGCCTGTTTTATCGGCTTTGCTATCGGTGAATCATTAGGTGCATCGGCTTTGAGAATTGCAGGAGGTATTTTTACCAAAATTGCAGACATTGGCTCCGATTTGATGAAAGTTGTGTTCAAAATTGGCGAAGACGACCCGCGAAATCCGGGCGTAATTGCCGACTGTACAGGTGATAACGCTGGAGATTCAGTAGGTCCTACCGCAGACGGTTTTGAAACTTACGGAGTTACAGGCGTTGCTTTAATTTCATTCATTTTGCTGGCAGTAACAGGAATAGAATTGCAAGTTCAATTATTAACTTGGATTTTTATTATGCGTATTTTAATGATTATCACGTCAGTTGTGGCGTTTTATATCAATAATTTTATCTGTACGGCAAAATATGGCAAAAAAGAAGATATAGATTTTGAGACTCCGCTAACCAGTTTAGTTTGGATAACCTCTATCTTATCTATCGTTGTAACTTTCGTAGCGAGTTATTTCTTAATCGGAAATTCGGTCAGCAATCCAGATATGTGGTGGATATTATCGCTCATTATCAGTTGCGGAACTATCGGAGGGGCTATTATTCCTGAATTTACCAAAATATTTACTTCGCCAAAATCAACACACGTAAGGGAAGTTGTAAATGCAGGAAAAGAAGGCGGTGCATCATTAACCATTCTTTCGGGCTTTGTAGCAGGTAATTTTTCTGCTTTTTGGAAAGGATTGGTATTTTTCTTGTTAATGTTCATTGCTTATTTTGCAAGTCTGCACGGAGGATTAGGCTCTATTATGGTTTATCCGTCTATTTTTGCCTTCGGATTGGTTGCCTTCGGTTTATTAGGAATGGGACCTGTTACCATCGCCGTTGATAGTTACGGACCTGTTACCGATAATGCACAATCTGTGTATGAACTATCTCTAATTGAGGATATTCCTAATGTAAGTCAAGAAATTGAAGCCGATTTTGGTTTTAAGCCCGACTGGGAAAAGGCAAAATATTATTTGGAGGCAAACGATGGAGCAGGAAATACATTCAAAGCGACTGCAAAACCCGTACTTATCGGAACTGCCGTTGTAGGTGCTACAACTATGATTTTTTCGCTTATTTTAATGATAGGAAAAACATTTCCAGAAATTACGCCTGAATCTATCTTAAATCTATTAAACCCTTATACAATATTAGGATTTATTTTGGGTGGAGCGGTAGTTTATTGGTTTACAGGAGCATCTACGCAAGCGGTAACCACCGGCGCCCATCGTGCCGTTGAATACATTAAAAATCATATAAATTTAGACCCCAACGCACCGAAAAAAGCAGACGAAGCCTCCTCAATGGAAGTAGTAAAAATATGTACTCAATATGCTCAAAAGGGAATGTTTAACATATTTATTGCCGTATTTTTCTTTGCTTTGGCTGTTGCCTGCCTCTCTTCCCCTAAATCTATAGGCGGAACAGATGCGATGTCTTTATTTATCAGTTATTTGATTGCTATTGCGGTATTTGGACTGTTTCAAGCAGTATTTATGGCAAATGCAGGCGGAGCGTGGGACAACGCTAAAAAGGTAGTCGAAGTAGATTTAAAAATGAAAGGAACGCCGCTTCACGATGCCACAGTAGTAGGCGACACCGTAGGCGACCCCTTCAAAGATACCTCTTCCGTAGCCTTAAATCCGATTATCAAATTCACTACTTTATTCGGCATACTTGCTATGGAAATCGCTATTTCAGAATCATTTAGAGAGATTGCTCCTTATTGCGGCATCGTATTCGTTATCGTTGCACTTGTTTTTGTGTGGCGTTCGTTCTACAAAATGAAAATTAAAGTGTAAATCAGAGAAATTAAAGATTTTAACAATTTATTTAATTTAATATGAAAGGGGATGCGGTCAATGATTGCATCCCTTATTTTTTGATTATTAAGCCACATTTGCAAACTTGCGGTATTTTACCACAAAGTAGCACAAAGGATTTTCACAAAGGCACACAAAGGATTATCTGTACTTTGCGTCATTGCGAGGAACGAAGCAATCCAGAAAATCATAGTAATCATACAAATCATAGTTCATACAAAAGGTTTTTTTACCACAAAGTAACACAAAGGGTTTTCACAAAGGCACACAAAGAAAAAATCTTGCCAATCTTGAAAATCTTGAGAAAATCGTGGTTCAGACAAGAAAAATCTGTGTGAATCAGTAAAATCTGTGTTATCTGTGTGCTAAAAATAATCATAGTCAATCATTTAATCACATAAATCATAGTTCAGACAACATTTTTTTTACATTCACAACAAAGATACAATTTTGGGGTGAAACCTCAAAGGCTAACCCCATTTTTTTAGTGAAAAGTTAATCGGACAGTAGTGATTTTTTTATATTTTCTTCTGTAAATAATTTGTCGCCTTTTGTTGTTACCAACATCATCGTTGCCTCGCTATATTGGTCATCATCAATCCAACCTACCAAAACTTGTTGTAAATTGGGAGTATTATTAAAAGTTTGATTTACAATATCAAATATCATTTTCTCGTCTGCTTTTTCACTTACATAACAAGTGGTTTCTGTTTTGCAATTATGTCGAATGGCAATTTCGCCGGTTACAATATTGGGCAGCGTATAAACGAAAAGCGAAGGGGACGGAAAAAAGTTGTCTTTGTCTTGTATCGTTTTTTGATATGCCGTATCTGTATTTAGCGAAGCGGCAGAAGTAAAACAAATAATTGCTGTTTTGCTCTTATTTTCGTTGTTTTTCAATAGTATTTCTGCCGCAAGAAAACCTACTTTCGATAGATTGTCCATTTTGAAAAATTTGGGGTAATTAATTTTTAAACTACGGAATAAATCTGTAAGCGAACCTGTTATTTTGCAATGGTCGGCAATGTACAGCGTATTTGTAAGTGTTAGTTTGTCAAAATAATTTTCTATATTTTTTTGATTAGCAGCGTTTTCAAACAATAATACGGCATTCGTTCCGCCGAATCCGGACATCATTTTAATAAAATAATTTTTATCGGTTAGCCTATTTTCCCTGCACACATCTATTGTAAGTTGTTCATTTTGTTCAAATCCGATTGATTTCAAAACTATTCCTTCTCGTAATGCTTGCATAGATACAATGCTTTCGAGGATGCCTGCTGCACCGAGTGTGTGTCCAAAACAACCTTTGAGCGAGTTTACGGGAATATTTGCCAAGCCAGAGCGTTCAATAGCAACAGTTTCCATATCATCGTTGTATGGTGTTGCCGTGCCGTGTGCGTTTATAAATGCAATGTTCTCAATATCAATGTTTTGCAAAACAGATTTTAATGCGATAAAACTGCCTTCTCCCGTTCTTGATGGGGCAGAAATATGATTGGCATCATTGCAAATTGCTCCCGAAACTAACCGAATATTATTATTCATTGTTAATTGTTCATTGCTCGTTATTAAAGTTACTGCTGCTTCTCCCAAATTCAGTCCGCAACGTTCTTTGTCGAAAGGTTTGCAAGGTATTGCTGAAAGTGCTTTAAATGATTGAAACCCAGACACAATAAAACGGCACAACAAATCTACTCCTACCACAACGGCATAGTCGTATTTGCCCGATTGCAGCATTCTTTGTGCAGTAATTTGTGCACAACCTCCCGAAATACAGGCATTAGAAATCACAATGGGTGTGTTTGGATTATCAAAAAATTGAGCAACTAAATTTGCCGAATACCACAAATACAAATGTTTTTTATCGATTTTCTTTTCATTTTCATCAAGTAGATGCACATTCCCTTTAGTAGTTGAAACAACAAAAAGCACGTTGGGCGAAGCAAGGTCAATATTTGCACATTTATTTGCTTCTTTTACAGACAAAATCATTGCCTGTTCAAATGGAGTGTATGAAATATTTGACAATGGATTAATAGATGCAAACATATCTTGCAGACATTCCCTATCAATTAGTGATGCAATAAACGATTCGGGCAAATTCCATAAATTATAAGATTTTAAGCCCGATATGCCTGCTTTTACGGCTTCGTAATTTTCCTTAGTAGTAAAACCCAATGATGATATAATATTGTCGCCTATAATGAACATCGTTTGTTATTTATTCCGTTTTTTCTTTTCCACTCCAAGTAAAATTCGGGATTGGTTAGTACTAACTGGTTTTGTTTGTCAATAAAAACTTGCACAGTGCGACCTGTTGCTATAAGTGCATTGTTTTCAATATTTCTAATTTCATATTCTAAAATTACTTTTGCCGCTTCTGTATTTTTATAAAAGACATCGACTTTGGCAGTTTGACCGTAGAGTAAAGGCTGTTTATAGTTGATAGACAACTCGACCAATGGAGCAGCATAGCCGGCATTTACAATGTCGTGAAACCCGATGTTATATTTATCACCAAATACTTCGCGGGCATCTTCAAAATAGAGTGCATAGTTACCATGCCAAACGATATTCATTGCATCTACTTCACTAAACCGCACACAAAACTCCGCAGAAGCCGTTAAGGTTGTTTTTTCTTCACGTATTATTTTCATTATCAATATCTGTTATAAAAATTTTCATTTCTCCCTCTGCTAAGGTTTTGTTATTTATTTTTACTTTTGCCTCTATTAAAGCCATTCCCATAACAAATTCTACTATAGCAACGCAAGTGGTTAGTGTTTCCCCAACTTTTGGCAACCTATTGATTGTAAGATTTCGTATAGCAGAGAGAAAACCTATTTTAACCGTGTTTTGACACGTACAAACATTAACATACCCCATACCTGCTGCACAAGTTTGCGCAATGTGTTCAATAATTCCAGCCTCGACAAAGATGCCGTTTTGTGCAAAAATATTGTCAGCAGTTATAATCAACTCCGCACAGACCGATTTCTCATCCACGTTCAGCAATTTGCTAACCATCACAAAGGGAGGACGTTGCGGTATAATACTCAATACGTCAATATCTGTTACGTTCATTATTATTATTTTTTCTTGCAAACTAATAATGAATGTCCTTTACCCAGACCATCGTGTATGGTTTCTACTGTCAATCCCGCATTGTGGATGCAACGCAATAAGTCATCGGAATGGTACATTTTACTATTTCCATTTGCCACACAAGCAAAATAAAGCGTAATTTGTGTGAGGCAATAAGCGGCAGCATCAAAACGCTGCCTGTTCCATAGTGTTTCGTTTATGTAAAGCGTTGTTTCGCTGCTCATTGCATCGGCTGCACGGGCAAGTACGCTTGTTACCTCTTCTTCTGAAAAAGCAGACACAAGTTGGCTCATCCAAATTACATCAAATCCTTTAGGCAATTTTACCGATTGGTCTAAAAGATTGGCAGGATGTCCCGCAATGCGTTCCGCACCTTTTTTCCTTGCTGTAAACTTTTTCATTAGTTCCAACTGTTGTGGTAAATCAACGATAGTAACTTGTACGTTTTCATCATAATCTACGCAACGAAGTGCAAATTTTCCTGTATTTCCGCCCACATCAAGCAGACGAGACGGTTTATTGGCAAACACAATAGGCAAAGCCTCATCAAACGATTGGTCAGAAAAATAGTGATCCCAATCGAACCAACTTTTTTGCACATCGGGTGGCAAAGTGGATAGTGCTTCGTATATAGTAGGATAATTGCCGAAAACTTTTCGCAAACCTACCGGTTCTCCGCTTAACAGTGTTTCTTCCAAATAAAACAAACCCTTGTAAATTACGTCGTGGGTCATTCCCATATCTACTTGTACGAGCGGGTCATTTAGCAAAAACCAACCCGCTTTGGATGCAGCGTATCGTCCGTCTTTACACAATACCGTACCCGCTGTAAGCGAGGCGTAAATCAACGATTGTACAGCATACTTTGATAGACCTGTTTTTTCACTAATCTCCTCAATCGTCAAGCCTTCTTTAGCATCAATCAGCATTTGAAAAATGCCGAACTTTACCATTAAACGGGATACCTGAAATATTACGGGTCCAAAAGAAATTTCGTGTGCTAAACGCTGTGCTTCAACGGCTTTCATTTTCTCTGCCGATTTTGTTGTATTATTCATTCTATGTTCCTAAAATTTAACCTTTGCAAAATTACATTCTTACTTGTCTTAATAAGATAACGGATTTATTGAAAAATATTGCAAGACGGATTTTTTTGAAATGTGAAATGTGCAGTTCGGCTTACTTCGGCTACACTCAGCAACCACCGCTCAGCACAAGTTTTCAAAATTAAAAGATTACCAAGATTAAAAAATCCTGCTAATCTTGAAAATCTTGTTGCAAATCCTGGTTCAAGACTATTTTTCGTTTCGATGTTTACTATACTGTGTGGCATTTTTTTTTATCGCTTTATAAAAAAGAATTTGCAAAGGTACAATTTTTTTGGAATTAGTTGTAATTTCGGTATGTTTTTTCGTTTCGTTTTGCGTATTCAAGTAATAAAATTGTTATTGCACCATCGTAATATTCAACAAGCAAGCGATAATCACCTGTTCTTATTCTGTAAATAAAAGGGTAATTTTCCATAGATTTCACGTTGGCAATTTCTTTTAAACTATTTGCTGCCTCCAATTTAGCAATTAAAATATTCAAACGCTTAATTGCAATTTTATCTTTTAGTTTATCTACCGATTTATCAAACTCTTTTGAATAATCAATTTTCATAATTTTGCTTTTAATTTTCTTTTTAATTCATCAATATCTGAACAAATTCCAGATGCTTTTGATTTTTCAATACGTCTGATTTCCTCTTCGGTTAAATAAACATCATCTTCAATTTCTACCCCTTTTATCATAGATAATAAATTCATTGCCTGAACTGCCATTTTATTATTGGGTCTATACCTAACTACTACCGTACACATTTTTTTAACATTTAAAAAATTTTTGCAAAGGTACAAAAATTTATTAATGTAGTTTATCTTTCTATACAACAAAAATATTAATAAAATTTTAGTACAAGGTGAAATTATATATATAAAAATTGTATCTTTGCGGGATAAGTTAATTAATCAATAACAATTAAATTAAATATCGTATGAAAAAATTTTTATTCACAAGTATCCTCTCATTATCAATGGGATACGCAGCAGCACAAGTGGCAAAAATTGATACTAATTTTCATGGTAATCCTTGTGATTTACCTGTTACAGTAAGCCTCATTAACCAAAGTAGTGCACAAGGTAGTATTGATTCTACGAAATGGACAATAACAGACCCGTCTGGTAATGTTATTTTTCACAACAAAGATGTTGGCATTAACAGTCCAACTATAGTTATTTTTACTCAACCCGGTACTTACACCGCTGTAATGTGCGTAAATTGGGGAAGCACAACAAGATGCGATAGCATAGAAATTACTGTAGGACCATCGCTTCCTAAATACACCGTAAGTAAAACGTTAATTTGTTCATTACCAGACACAATCCGCGTAGTAGGATTTGATATGAGCATGAATTACGAATGGGAAATTATTCCTCCCCTTCAGGGAAACTCAACAATTTATGGCAGAGTGGGTTATTTTTATTTTGTAAATATGGATATAGGTACACATAAATTAGTCCTTACAGCAACTGATGCATGTGGTACCACTCTAAAAGATACAACAACGCTGCATATTTATAACAGTAACATTTCTGCCGATTTTACAGATGATGGACACGAATTTCCTTGTCCCGAAGACGGAACAGGTTGGAGTCGAACTATCCAGTTTTTCAATCAATCACAAGGAAGAGTAGCATATTTAAGTTGGACTTTCGGACACCCAGAAAGTGGAAATATGAACAACGTAAGTGGAAGAATTGACCAAGAATATGCTGTAAACCCTGTCCATCGTTACCCAAAAGCAGGAAAATACGATATTACGCTCGTAGTTACAGACAGTAACGGCTGTACAGATACTTTATTGAAAAAAGAGCATGTAATTATTTTAGGTCCAAGAGGCAGTTTCACTTATGAAGGAAATGGAGAATGTGTGCCGTTAAGTGTTGATTTTACACCTTCGCTTGATACAACGGATAATTATTTTTATTATCCTGACTCGCTTATGATAATTACTGGAGATGGTACAGCACTTAAATCTACTAATAATATGGAAAGATATATGCGTCATGTCTATCAAAAAGGAGGTGCCTATTTTCCTACCTATTATTTATATAAAGCAGTGCATTTTAATGGACAAGATGAACTCTGTCTTGTTCAAATGAGAGAAAAAGATACTATTTATGTAATAGATTTGCAACCAAATTTTGATACGACAGTTTATTACTCCGAACTCCCTATAATTATCAATAACACAAGCACTTGGATACCCGATTATTTGCCTATAGATTCATTGGTTTGGGAGTTTGACAATGGAGGTTTTTCAACTGATTTTGATGGCATTACCACGTATAATAAAGAAGGAAAATATTCTGTACAACTAACAATGAAAGTATTAGGTTGTGTAAAAAGTGTTACCAAAGAAATCGAAACTGTGGAATATGTCGGTATCAAACAATTAACAATTGATAATGAACAATTAACAATTTACCCAAATCCAACAACGGGAAAATTAACAATTAATAATGAACAATTAACAATTAAAAATGTGGAAATATTTGATGTTGTGGGTCGCAAACTTTCACATTTCACAATTGGGTCGGTGAGCGGTGCCGAACTGCACAATTCACAATTCATGATTGACATTTCTCATTTAGCAAATGGGTTGTATTTTTTGAAAATAGATGGAAAAACGTTTAAAGTAGTAAAAAATTAACCACTGACCATTAACCACTAAAAAGGCTGCTCGGAAAAACGACAGCCTTTTTTTCGCCATTTACATGAAACTCCTAAAAATCCGAGCCGTCATTGCGGACGGTTGCTGAGCGGACTTGTACTGAGCAGTGCCGAAGTAGCCGAAGTAAGCCGAAGTATCAAAGTTCAGACAAAATTTTCAAAAAAAAAATTGTATCTTTGCGTTTGCTGGGAAATAATCGGTATGAAATTCGGGAGAGATAACCAACGAATTTGGCTGTACATCAAAATCGGAAAATATAGATGTAATTGATGTTGGTATTTTTGAAATAACAAATGGAAAATCGTCTATTGTTATTTACCCGAACCCCGCACTTACGCAATTGTACGTAAAACTTGACACGCCAGAAGCCACTAATTACAACATTTACAGCGTAACAGGACAATTTATTTTGCAAGGAAAAGTACAAAATAATTTACCCATAAACATAGAGTCGTTGGCTAACGGAATGTATTATCTGAAAATTGCAGGAAAGACGGTGAAGTTCGTGAAAGAATAAACAAAGTGCTGCCGAATGGCAGCACTTTGTTTATTCTTATTTTTTTACACAATATTTTCTTATTAAGTACGTTTACATTTCAAAATAGAATTGTAATTTTGTAAAAATAAAAAATATAGCGACATGGCAAAATATCTCAACCCGAAGAATGATTTAACGTTCAAGCGTATTTTTGGCGAACACCCTGAGTTGTTGATTGATTTTCTAAACTCAGTGATGCCTTTTGAATCTAACAGACAAATTGTAGAGATAGAATATCTACCATCAGAACTCGCACCAGATACTCCCACCAAAAAGTATTCGATTGTGGACGTGAGATGTAAAGACAATTTCAAACGGAAATTTATTATAGAAATGCAAATGTTTTGGAATAGCGATTTCTATAATCGTCTGGTTTTCAACGCTGGTAAGGCATACGTCAAGCAGTTGGATGTTGGCGAAGAGTATCATTTGTTGTATCCTGTCTATACGCTTGCCTTGCTTAACGAAAACTTTGA
>Ga0209628_10001291_pt1 | contig 16045 bp, 7 predicted proteins | sample TergutCu122P4_FD_187285 | JGI IMG/M metagenome (GOLD analysis project Ga0209628, IMG submission 187285) | Cubitermes ugandensis P4 segment gut microbial communities from Kakamega Forest, Kenya - Cu122 P4 (SPAdes) (version 2) | ecosystem: Host-associated > Arthropoda: Insects > Digestive system >...
ACAGAATACCTGTGTGCTGATGCAGTAACCCACAGAATACCTGTGTGCTGATGCAGTAACCCACAGAATACCTGTGTGCTGATGCAGTAACCCACAGAATACCTGTGCGCTGATGCAGTAACCCACAGAATACCTGTGTGCTGATGCAGTAACTCAGAGAATAACCATGTACCGATCTAGTAACTCAGAAAATTGCTATTTACTGATGCAGTAGCCCACAAATAGCTGTGTACGGATGCAGTTAACTCACAGAGATGCAGTATCTCAGCAACCAGTAACCTACAGAGTATCTAAGTACCGATGCAAGAAATCAAAGAATAACTAAATACTGATATAGCAGCTCACACAGTTCAACACAGAATAGACACTTACTGACGTTGTAACTCATAGAGTATCTGCGTAATTACTGACAGAAATATACAGAGAAATGAAGTACCGTTTTTGTAACAAATTACTGATAAAATAACTCGCAGAGTAACTAGCTCACAGAATAAATAATTACTGATATAGTAACTCAGGGAGCAACTAAGTCACAGAATAACTACTGATATCGTAGTTTACAGAATAACGAACTGCTAATGTAGAAACATAAACTAATATCTCATAGAGTAAATCACATAGCACCTAGGTCACAAACAACGAACTACCGATATAGTAACCCTCAGAATAACGAACTACTGATATAGCAACTCACAAAGCAAAAGCATGAGTGACTATTTCATTATCTCAGCCACTGTTCAAAGAAGTACCTGCGTAATTGGCTGGCTGGCTGACTAAGGAGATGTTGAGACATCAGTGATGAAACTTCTGGTTGACAGCAAGATAAAACCGTTTTGGTCAGCTGAGTACTAGGGCTGTTCAACAAAGCAACAATTAATTATTCAGAAAGTCAATCAGGGTTTTGTTGGCAGTGCCTGATCGTTCTGCCCGATTAGTTTTGTGGTATCGCGTACCTTCATTTCCTGGCTTAACATTTCACAGCACAGATTACTAATATTCATTCATTCATTCATTCATTCATTCGCGTTGTATTTCCTAATGGTTGGCGAACTGTTATGGCATGTAGAGTTATATTTGTGGAAATTATATGGCTTAATTTTCAGATGCTGTTTTGTTTCCAAAACCAAATGTAATGTTAGTTTCCCTCTTTGTCCGCATGCAGAAACGCCTGAAGTACGAGCTGTTCATTACATTTGCATGAAAACAATCTGTTGTGAATAATGTTACCAGGTTTCCTCGACAACAATCAGCAGAGTTACAGCCTACATGAAAATACACTAGCCAGTGTAAAGTATAATCAGCTCAAGCATCAAAGGGAGCTCAGAAACAAAAGAGACTTGGATTATAAGCTTAGTTAGCTGAAAGTAAGTGACTTTCGAATGAACTGGGGCTTTTCACTGTAATAAAATTTAAGGAAAAAGCCAGCCGTCACGTAACAAGCTTGTTTTTACGGAAATAATTTAAATTATGTACATGCTGTTATGAATCTTTCTGTACCGCACTGTTCTCTTTACAGTTAGAAATACTGTACCCGAATGTGGCTGGCAAGGAGCCTCCAGCTATGGATGAATTGAGTCGTTGGATCTTTGAATAAGATAATTTGTTGGTTAGATTTCCATAACTATTGATTGAAACGTTATGCTCTTGTACCTGGCTTAACAAGTTCCCTTGTTTTACAGCAACAAGGTATTTTGTAATATCAGCTTCTAAAGATATTCGCCTGTGTACTGTACAACAGAACTCCCATCCACTAACGGACTAGGTCTGCGAGCTGTTAGTATTTGGGGTTGAAAAACTCAAAGCAGAGTCGAATGTATCCATATTAGGCCTCCTCGATTTCGCGGCAAAGTCTTTGAACAGAAAGAAGTATCTTACACGGAGTGCCTGTCGAACTAACTGACGTTTGGGATTATAGCAACGAGTGTGAAATATCACACACTATACCCGTCTATAGTATTTCACAAATTAAAAAGCTGTAAAAAGACTACCTGTTTAGACCACCTATAGACAACGTCCAAGTAGAACTTCTCTGTTTTGGTCACTTCTGAGTAAATACAACTCTTTGCCGATAATGTCAAAAGTGCGAAATTACAAAATATAGCAGTATTTAAAATAACTTCTTTACATATCCACACGCAAATAGCGATACAGGTTCCCATCCAAAGGAAACAAGTTCTCTGTGATGATCCGTGGCGTTCGTCTATCCATAGATTAAAGCCACCAGCAAAATATAAAGCACCTTCACGCCGCGAAATATTACAAGACTACGGGATGTTAGTTATTTCCAGTGGCAGACCTTTAAGTATTAAGAGCTAACGTGCCAAAACTATCCACCTCTGCCTTTAAATTCTATGGTAACACTAAAATCTAAGTTACACTAAATCATAGATTTAGTATACATGATTATTTCTCTGTGTGTAATTTGTATGGGAGTTATAAAATCCGTAGCAGAAGATGAAATTAACCAAAGTAAACTTTTCTGTGAGGGCTGGCGGGCAATCCGGCAGGCAAAGACTGAAGAACCACAAGGAACTCACATCAAAATAATGTCATTTAAATTTATGTCAATGCTAATGGGTGGTGGAAGATTATCAAAGGCTGGAGCGAGAAAAAGATCCGTATGAAGCTAGCGTCACGCAAAGCTTTATGCAAATGCTGGTGGGTGGCAGGAGTGTACAAAATGAAAGGCGACGAAAGAACACTGAATTTTCGCTTATAAAGTATTTCGTGTAAATGCATCAAAGACTGTCTGAATCAGAAGTATAATGCCAACCAAAACGTTTCTTTGTAGGTTGCGAGAGTACCTTACTGTGGATGTCGTGAGATTATGTTTATAGCCTTATACAAGACTAAGTGCAGCCGTTTAAAGACCTCTACACTCCACTACCATGGGATCCTACACTTAACATTTGTACGAATCCTGCACAAGAAATTGTCATAATGTCCTCATTTATGGCAAGTAGATAAAAAACATAAACTGGGGTCACTTCGGTTGTAAATACTGACCTCATTCAATACAGAAATTATACAATATTTTCTTTGGAAAGCTGAACGAGGTTAGGAACAAAGGAGAGAACAGTCATACCACTAAACTTACTGAAACCGAGTACGAAAGAGGATGTTAGCAGAAAACATCTGCTTTAAGTTCCAGACCAGTGCTGAACTCCTGCGAAAAATATAATGAAAATTTGGACTGCGTACAAGACGGCAAACTTCTGAATAGATGAACGACCACTACCTTCCAAAGGAAGATCCTAATGTACGTAGTTAATGGTGCAGATTCTTGGTGGGAAACGCACAGACAAGACAAGTAAACATACAAGAGAAAGAGATACGGTGACAGTTCCTTGGGCGCCTTTACAAAATACATATATCAGTTTCGCATATTCGATTCTACTGCGAACGGAATCCTGAGGGGTCAAATGAAACCTAAAGGTCAGTGAAAATCTACGACGCTATATACAAAGCAGAGATTTTCTCTATGCTTTAATAGACACAAATTTTTAGACGCATTTACAAAACTGCGAATAGCGACTATTAGATTCGTCATATCTGTCTATCCGTCCGTATATCTGCCTGTTTGTACGTCTTTATACCTGCCCGCATGGAACAACTCGGAAGAATTTTTATGACTTGTGATATTTGAGTATTTTTCGAAAGTAGGTTAAAAATAACATTAAAATAAAGCGCATTCGATTTCGTTTGAACCGGCAGATAAAATAAGTAAAATGATATAAGTATAGATTTATATTCGGACAGAAAAATAAATGGTCGAGATGTAGAAGCTATACACTGTTTACAGTTGACAGTACACCGTGTTTTAAGTAGAATACCGTTGAAATTATTCGATATACTTTATTTAGCAACAAAGGAATAATGATATCCGAAGTCAACTCGACATTGAGAAAGCTCACGTTTCATGTAACATTACTTGCGTCCTACCGCCAGTAAGACAGTGCTTTTGCTGACTGCATGCATAAAAGACACACGGTCAAGGCAAAAACACTCTTTTTCTGTGGATGAAGAATGGATTGAAATAAACTATCTGCAAGAAATTCTTCAATGGAAATGTTTACAGGAGGTAAAGTAACACAGCTAGGATTTTCTCCTAAACATCTCAGAACTTCATCGTTAGTGAATTCCGTCTCATGTCGAAATAAGCTATCCTGAGACTTTAGGCAGAAGAGGAATATACAAAAGAATGGCGTTACTGTAAAAGAGATACAAAATGTGTTAATAGTTCAGAAATTTTTGTCTGACGCCTTGTTGATAAGAGTGAATCTGGATTCCGCGAAACAGAATTTGCGAATTTCTGCGGTCCAATACGCCGAAAATTTCAATTTTTTCAGTTTTTCAAATTTATTCAAGTTGTGTAAACAGAAATTTGTTAGTCAGAGTCTTAACATATCGTTCAAAGCCTGCCTTTATGTTCACGCCATGTAGACGACAAACTAAAGCTCTGCCTCCTGCAAAGGTTCAATCAAAACACGTGCAACTTTGTAACAGTTCACTGCGCACAAATCCACAATAGGTAACCAAGCAACAAGTCTGCATTTTCAAGGCAGTTAATTAAAGGATGCCAACTGCAGCAACAAAGTTTGGAAATGTACTTTGCGGAAGGAAGGATATAATTAAAATAGGGGTAGATATTTCTAAAGGTGGGGTAGTCCATGGTATTGTTAAGCACCAAGGTTTCTGCTCTCAATCAAGTAACAAAAGCAGTTCTAGGACAAAGCATACTATCCAAAAGCAGCGTTTTCCACCTTATACTCTGCACCACACAACGATCATCTCAGCAGTGTTACCACATTTCTTTCCATGTTAATGAAAGAGAAGTATTAAAATTTTCCTAGTAAAAACACGACTAAAGCCTGGCTAAAATGTGATGCGGGTTTCAAAATGTCTAATCCATTAAACTCCAATAATCATCCACTTTTCTTGCGTTGTTGAACACTGTGTGCAGCTGACGTCATGCTCTACGCAATCAAAATGACTAAGAAAGGCAACGTAACACTGAGACGCGTTCATTCAACCAATGTTGCAGTGGAAAAGAATAATATTACATATCCTGAGTGTGTGTGTGTCTATATCCCTAGTTATCCAGCATGCAATGCGCTTGCGCCGTCTTATATCGTCTGTAGCCTGTCTGGCTCTATCATATTTTTCCACGTTCGCCCATAAATGGCGCGATTTTCGAAAAATATTTATTGAACATCAGAAGTGCATGTGGATTTTCTCTACATGTTTTATCGGAAATATTTCTCATTCTAAGAAGAAGTGAGCGAGATATCATCACAAATGTACACTGGCCTTCATGTAAAGTACCAATTATTCTTGTCAGATTTTAATGAAACTTGTATTTTCTCGACAGATTTTCGAAAAAATACTCAATTATCAAGTTCCATGAAAATCCGTCGAGTGGGAGCCGAGTTTTTCCATGCGGATGGACACACACACACACAGACAGACGGACGGACAGAAAAAAATGACGGAACTAACAGTGGCTGTTTGCAATTTTGCGAACGTGCCCTTAGAACGCCAAAGCCAAAGTGACTGTCAACACTTAATCGCATTAATTCTATTACTTACATTTCCTAGGACTTTTCCATTGTCACGAAACACAACATCACACAACATGTGTTGTGACAATGGAGAAGTCCTAATAAATGTGATAGAACTGACGTTAATCTGCTGTCAAGAATGCATATGGTTACACGAATTACTCAAAAGGTCTTACTGTAAAGCAAGAAAGAATAAACATTTCCTCTAGGGGATACACTGCGCTTCGAAAACCAATATCACCACGGAATAAGCTGATGTCAAGAGGGGGTATAGGCCTATCCTAGGCAAAGTTTTCCATGAAGCAGAGGGGTCGAAAAGCCACTACAAAATCAGCTAGTCAATAAATTGTCCTGGTCATATTCTTTAGCAACACAAATTTATTGCCACCTCTAGAAAAAGTCCGAGTTCTCCCAGTCCACTGCATCTTGGCGGTTAATTTTGTATTACCCTCCAATCAACAACCACTTGTTTCAGTGATCTCATCCTTGCAGATTCATTAATGGCTCATTTAAAGAAGCTGTTAACAGTGCAGTCTCTATGGCGTCAAATGGTAGATAATGAACAGAAAATAAGTTACAAAGAGAGTGAGATAAAGTTGTTGGGACCAAATTTGGGGTAATAAACCGGAATTTTCCTGGAGGTACTGAGGAAAACATTACAAAAACCATTATTTAAGGTCGTTGGCTAAGCAGAAACCTGAACACGGGATCTCCCCAAATACGCAAAAGCAATGTTGTTGACTTAGCCGGCAGTCGGTCTGTTCAAGTATTCCGGCCACATTCTTATACGTAACTTTCACCGTTGCATAAGCGCTACGCGAAAGGCCGTTATTATTAATTTATCCGATGTTATGAAGACTGAGCGAAGAAACAATTCACAGACTGTTTCAATGACTTAATCGCTTGTTGAACGCAGAAACCTCTTGAAAACCCCCCAACACCATTTCCATTTCCTTACCTATACATTAGGTAGAGGATCCCTGCTTCTCTTCCGCACCCGACGCCTCGTGTCAGTGTAGAACGAAACACCCTTCAGGCCTAGACAATGATGGGTCCGCTATCAGGATTCTTCATCCTACGCATACCTTAACACTCACCCACAATCTTAACACAAGAGACCCCCATGGTGACATCAAACTGCCTTAAATATTCAGCTTAATCTCTGCTTGGTGACAGGACAAACAAACCAGAATGTCACGAAATGCGTGCTATCATTTCTTACTAAGAAAACAATCTACAGCTGGTTCTTCTTTCTGTTACTTCACAACAGTGACACAAACACTGAAGATGTGAAGCTCGGAAGTGATGAAAGATCGGTCAACCCAGTCTATTTTAGTGCATTATCTAGGCCAGTGTTTCCCAACCACGGTTCCGAAGAACATTTTTAGGGATTCCGCGTGAAATCGTGAAATAAATATATAAAAATTTTAAAATACTGCGAAGAATTCCAAATAATCACTTGAAATAACGCGGCAATTTCGTCCAGCAATTGGTTAAACTGGAGTAATTTCAGTGCTCTAACAACTACTTCTTTGTTTTCTGGCGTATAAACTTTTGCGTGGGTAGGGGTTCAGGGTTCCCTTGGGACAGGAAAAATTGTTTTTGCGGTTCCTCCAAGACAGAAAGTTGGGAAAAACTGATCTAGGTCTTGTGGTTCTAAGAAAAATAATTCTAATGGGAACACACAAACGGCTGGGGTGATTTTCGTAGAACAAATGCTAATTTATTTCCTGTTTCGTGACTTACTGAGTGACAGATTGTCCAGTGACAATGGGACTGTAGATCATACAACTAATTATGAAGTATTTGTAAAGATCATTTGTGGTCTATTTTGTAAATTCTTATCCAAAAATGTAGAGTGGAAAATGAATAAAGGAGCCGGAAATATCAGCCTGAGTACCAACGTTATCGATAGGTTTACTCTGAATCAGAACGAGTTGTGACTACTGAAGCCGGTCCCAGTGGCCTCGCTGTCTAAGACGTAGGTCTGCGGCCGCTCGCCTGCTTAGATTGTGGTTTCGAATCCCACCTGGGTCATGAATGTCTGTCTGTTGTGAATGTCGTTTGTTGTCAGGTAGAGGTCCCTGCGACGAGCTGATCACTCGTCTAGAGGAGTCCTACCGACTGTGGCGCGTCGTTGTGTGTGATCTAGAAATCTCGTGAATGAAGAGGCCCTAGCCCACTGGGGACTGTTGCGCCAAAATAAATAAAAGACTACTGAATGGAGCTCAACTGCACAGTCGGTATAGTAACTACTAGTCTACAGGCTAGACGTTTGATATATCTGGTTCGATTATCGGCAGAGCCAAGAGATGTGTCTACTTTCGGAAACATCCACACAGGCTCTAGGCTCCACTAAACCGCCTTTTCAATGAACAACGATGACTATTTCCCCAACGGTGAAGCGGCTGGAACGTGAAGCTCATTTCTCACCTGTACCTCGTGCCGAGGTTTATGGTGTTTTACTTCCGTTTCCACATATTCCGTTATGCCTACACGGGGACAACTTTACTACAGGTCTAATTACCACTGCAAGCACAAACTTCACAATGTTATCCACGTATGCTTATATTCCGAAAGGTTGAACCGGGTTTCAAACGGTACAGAAACTTAACGATGCAGATTATCTGGAAAATGACTGGCAGTAGCTCAGCTTGAGTAAAAAAATGTTCAGAATTCGAAATCACAATGGATTTGAGATCATTTAAGTCGATTGTTCAGGCTGGTGACAAATCTGGGGCACAGTCGGCTTCACATCCAAAACGTTGTGGGTTGCATTTTTCAGGGAATAAAACAGCCGAAAAATGAATTCCACCCTCGTAATCGAAAACTCTGGGATTTAAATTCATGGGATTTCACAATCACATGCCTATCCGAAGTGAGTTATTTGTTGCGGAAAAACGTCTAACTCGGTAACGAATCAGTTCTGCTAAATACCCTACACTCCAGAGTCAGAATTGCAAAATCGAAAAAACAGGTCCCGAATTATAAAAAGCACCTACCATACAAATGAGGCAGAACCAATTCCAAAATCATGCCTCTTCTTTATCATCATCATCATCCTCATCATTAACTCTGAAGGGTTAGGTACGATGTCTGTTCCGTAACCCTGAAGGTGAGTTTGGTCCTTCCCTTTAATTTTATTGTTAAGTCAGCAAAATGTTTTAATTTGAGACAACTATCCAGCTTGGTGAAAAGTGCTTCTCTTGGTACTAAATTTTTGTGTTATTCGTAAAAATAGTTTATGAGCAAACTGGTGTAATGAAACGCTCCTGCCTTGTACATTAGGGACGGTCTCGGAAAGGTAACCGGCTATCCTGAGCGTAATTTCTCGTGGTTTCTCAAGAAACTCCTCGCGATTACGCTCATTTTCCCAGAACAGACCACGACAGTCCCGTTACTAACACTTGCGTATTCACTTTTAAAAATAAGATCCTACTTTCATCCAATATATAGCTTCTGCAGTTGAATTATCGTCCTTAAATATTCTAATAATCAATTAAAGAACTTACCATAAAACTGAATTATTTAATACGAGTCTTAACTAATAGAGGCAATCTGCTTTATAAAAATTCCCTCTGAAATACGTGAAGAATTCGAGTTCTTCGAGTAATTAAATTGTCCGATTTACCTAGGCAACGAGCAACTTTATCTTATACAAATGACCCAAAATTGGACGCTCGATTTCTTTCCAGTCCACATCGCCTCTTCCATTTTCTACAGGCCTCTTTTAGAATTATCTAGGTATTCAACCGGTCGCCTTTTACGTGATCTCCCGACCAAAATTCTTATGCATTTTAACACTCCCTACGAGCCGTGTCTCACTCTTTCAATCCTTCTTATTCTACGCTGAAAACAGAGTATCTACTTTTAGCATTGTTATCTACACTTAGCAAAAATTTTAGGGAAAATAAATATGTGCTATCACAATCTAGACATAAAGGAAGGTTGTATACACAGGCGTTTAGAGGGGCACTTGAAAAGTAGGGAATGCAAAGTATACTCTTGCTGCTAATACTTACCTTGAATTGTTGACTGCGGTATGAAGGACAGGACTTTGCACAGTACGAAAACTATCCTCACAGTCCCACACAGCTATTGATAAGAAATTATAACCCACATGTAAAACCTACAGAACATCCACACATTAATACTAATATACTAACACGACAAATGTATAACTAATACTGCTACTTTACCACAATCACTAATATAACATACCACCAAATACTAATTACGCGAAACTGAACGGACATTTGATAGTTACGCACGGCCAGCCAGTCTTTGTACTGCCGTATCAACTTCATGCACGCAACTGGTTCATGCCTGGATTAAGTTCTTTGAATGTAACGGTACCGATCATGCCCATCTTTTCTTCCTAGCAACCGGTTTGACAGACGACACACAAAAAAAATGACTCGCATACACCAAACAAAACAACAGAACATCGAATGTAAGCAAAAAGATAGAAAAGGTTGTTATGGTTCCAGTCGCCGCTTGTTTCAACCTGAAGCACTGGCGAGGACCAGACGGACTGATCAGTTCTCCTCCCTTGATTCATAAGTACATATGCTGCCGGCTGGGAGAGTCAATCGACCAATGGGAGGGTGAGACTATAGGAGACATGCTCCTAGTCATTTAGTTTATGATATTCATTTGTAAGTTTTGGCTCCATTTCACGGCAGCTGTTTCATTAACTTATCCACACATATTTTTTGTTGCCTTGTTTCTATACGACCTTTATTTATTGCACAGATTAGGCTATATTTACATGGAAGTCCAGATTCGTTGCGGATGCTTCGAATTTCGTGCTGGTGGCTGTCTACCCTCCTCATGTTCTCGTAGTTTTCTGCACCTTTCCAGCCACATATTGGGAGCTGCAACAGGCAACGATGGCTAACGCCCCCCTTTCCCAACTTCCTCCTTATTTTGTCATTGTTAAATTATCCTGCCACGTGACATGATATTACTTAAAAGGGCTGTTGGCTTATTTTATGAAACCAAGAACAAATGGCTAAGCAATCAAGTCAATTCTTGTAACGACAATAATGAATGGCTCGCTTGCGCAACACCAAACAGGGAATACCAGAGGAGCATCAGGCACGCTACCACAACCTAATTTCCCAAGCCTCATCTTAGCAACAGCATTTTCCTCCTAATTCCTTCTCGTTCTTTCAGGTATCCAACTAAGTAATTACCATAACAAAAGTAAGTTTTGGCCATCCAGTCAAACAACACGACTGGTCGATTACAGAACAATGAATTGCCTGGCTCTTCGTGTACAGTAAAATGTCCACTTCACGCTCCTTCGGTACACACATATTCAAGAGCATTTAGTTTGCACGATTTGTTAACTGATATTCTTCCTTGGAGTGAGAAAGAAGCGGTTTAGAAGTGCACAAGGTGACTCTCAAAAATATGACCCTTTTAAAGCAGATCTAGCATCGAGTGTTCTGAGAGCAAACTGGATGTTTGAGATTTGTTATGGTTTGAGAGGCTAAAAATGTTTGAGATTTGTTATGGTTTGAGAGGCTAAAAATGTTTGAGATTTGTTATGGTTTGAGAGGCTAAAAATGTTTGAGATTTGTTATGGTGTGAGAGGCTAAAAATGTTTGAGATTTGTTATGGTTTGAGAGGCTAAAATGTTTGAGATTTGTTATGGTTTGAGAGGCTAAAAATGTTTGAGATTTTTTATGGTTTGAGAGGATAAAAATGTAAACAAAATTAAATTCCCGCCAGTCTACCAAAGTGGCGAGAGGCTCTACATTGAAAAAATTTAGTTAAAATTAGGGAAATCACTCATTAGACGTACTGTGAAGTGTTTCACGATGACCTTCCGCAACGCTCCTCTGCTCCAATATAATAATAATAATATGCATTAACTGCAATTGGGTTGTCACCCGGTGGCAGTGGTTACTTTACATATATACATATTTTATTTTACAAATATGAAAAAAAGTAACTAGGAAATTTAAGTCGGGAGGGCTACATGAGAAGCATGCAGTAGCAAATTGGAAACTTGGGAACCATCTCAGCATTCGCTTATAGACACAGGGAAACCAAGAAAAACCTGTGTCGAGGTGGCCAGTCGCAGAACTTTATGGGCTACCCCATATAAAAACTGCAGAGTGATAAACCTGCTCAGGTGGACTCGGCATTATCGCATTATCATACCACAACTTCGGATCTTAAGTCCAAAATAAGTCAAACAGTTCAATGGGCTTCGGTGTACAAGCACTCAAATCTGTGCGCGGACACACAAGCTCTAGAAACACATGAGACATATTATTCGCGTACGTGTATTAGTTTCACTTTCTATTAAAAACCAGCTCAGTACACTTATGTGATGTTACGCATTCTACTGTTTACATTATACAATCTTAAACCTGTTTCGGTTGGTTTCGAGCTATAATAAGGTAGGAAAAAATAAAAGGAATATATGTGTGGTCCACAAAGTCCTACCGAGTGTGTTGTGCCTAAGTATGATCGTGAAGCTTCGAAAAGGAGGAGGACCTGGTTCAACAGCGGCAGTCGCGCTGTGACAAAAAAAAAATGGAAATGTACACTCACACGAGAGACGATTACAAACATTTTTCATTATATACGAAGTACAGCGGCATTAAATATAGCCACTGTTCAACATTAATATATCTGGGAATATAATTAATTAATTAAAGATAAAATAATAAAAGCATAGGAGTTTAAAAAAATTACAAAAGTAAGTTTGTTTGCTGTAATCAGCTGTCGTGAAATACTTACATATTTACATATCTTAAAGGCAATGTCTGCATTTGCATCCGAATATCGACGTGTGTTCTTCGATCGTTACAATATAATATCCCTGTCCCGTAATGATGGAATATGAAGCTTACTAAAGGGGTAAACACACTGTACTGAAATCAATATCGTTCAGCACCGTGCATGCATGAGCAATTTTTAAAGCCTTTTACCTTTTTATTTACATGAACAGATGCAGTAATGTTAAACAACATCTATATTCAATGCCTCTGCACATTTTATGAAAGTAAACGCATGTTTAACAATCTCTAAAGTAACTGTTCACTTGTACATAACCCCTTGCTTTTTTCTCCCTGCGAATGGTTCGAAATGAACCGAAACATGTAGTAGATAGTATAACATAAACAGTAGAATGTGTGAAGTGAAGTAAGTGTATTTAGTTGAATTTTAATAAAAAATGAAAGGCAAAGATTTCTTCGCAACCAAAGCATTTACTAAGTCTCGAATAGCTGAATTCTATGATGAACAGAAGACACGGGGCTTAACGTGCCCCTTTTCATTTCTAAAATTCACCGCATATGACTGTCGACAAAACAATAAACACTGCGTTTAACGCCTGTGGTCCGTATTTCCATACCTATGCAAAAAGGAACAGAGCGGACAATAACCACATTAGAAATATTAATCTCTCTTCAAAAATCCCTTCACAACATAAAACGTAAGAAGGTTTGGAATGTGTTAAAAGGAAGAGGCCTAAACATATGGGAAGGCAGACCACAGATTTTGTCTCTGTTTCTTATGTAGGTTTCTTGATATTGGAAGATTTTCAGCCAGGAGCCTGTTTAAATAAATCATCTACAGGATATCTGAGTTCTCATGACGCTGAAAATTCGTATTGTAGTCTCTGGGTTAGGATACTCTGTGGCAAGTAGGTACGGGGGAAAATACGTATTGTCTTGATATTCTGGCTAGCATTTGTAGAACCCTGAAATGAGGTTACTCAATAGTTCCACCGCAATTTTATAGCAGTTTTACCTGACCGAGTCATAGGTAACAGCAGAATTACTCGTAGACTCTTACGTCATTAACTCTGTATCAAACTGTTTCTGCTAGTATGTTTCTAGGGTAATCACAGGCGTAACTGTGTTAGTAACACGAGGAGGGGCGCAGGGCAAAATCGACCATGGTTATTAGGAAATTTAATTTAAGAGGGAGTTGATTTAGTGTAATGAATGTGATGTAATGAATATAATGTAATGAGTGAAATGAGTGTAAACCACCCAAAATTATGAAAATACGGTACATTGGTTATACACTCAATTTGTTTAAACCAATAGCAGCTGCTTCACCTACAAGAGCTGCAACCGCAAATTTTTTAGAGTTCAGCAAATACTTCCAGTTTGTTACACTCGCCCTGGTACTTTCAACCCGGCAGTGCCGTCATAGTTCGTTATACTATCAAGAATGTAATGAGCTGTTAATTATTTTCTATATAACTGACGTCACGTCACACACACTTGGTCACTTTTCGGCAAGACATACTCGACGAAGTTTTTAATCGGCTTTCACGTACCAAGGAAGAAGAAATATATATCTTACATTGCGTCAGTCAAAGAAGTTATAAAATTATACGAAGGACAACGATGTTCGGCTGCCTTCTGTGGTTTCAAGGTATGAACTGTTGACTGTTTTTCTAGAATCTGTATCAGTAAAATTTTGAAATTTAGGTCGAGTATATTTTCTAAATTAACGACGTGACGACTTAAATTGTTTACTCTAAATCTTGAAAAGGGCAAGTTAATAACTAAACAGTTTTGATCTAACTTTGTTAGAAAGCTATTTAGTGCAAACTATATTTAACTAACTTTCGACTTCCATTTATTTATTTATTTCATTTTGTGTAACTTCATTCATTTTAAGAAATAGAAATTAGTGTTTCAAACTTTACGAACGTGTCTCCCGACTCTTTACTTGGTCCTGATAATCCCTGTATACGATATGTTGGTAATTCATTCCTAATTACCTGGTGGCAGTGCTACTTGACATAACTAGGTATGATAGAAACCTCAGTTATACCCCCTATAGCTTCTATCTGTGTAAGACTTGGTGGAAGATCAGCCTCCTTCGCGGATAGGCATTACATTAGAACCTTTCCTTAATATACAATTACTTTAAGCAAACAGCACAGTGAGTTTAAGGTGCCTGTCTTCCTTTGTAAACAGGTGACTCAGATACCTGCATCCTACGCACCAAAAATTTGGGTTTTCATTTTTTATGCTCTTTCAACCCCCCTCCCCCTCCCAAATAATCATTTAGAAAATATTTCTATTTTTTTTTATTTATTTTCCGCTCTTCAACTCTGTGGCCAAAAGCTATTCTTTAGTGCAAAAATAATAGGGAGGGGGAGCATTTGTCACCCCCTTGTATCCCCCAAGTTACGTCTTTGGTGGCAATATAGGAATATAATGTCTGGTACTGAGAAGCCAGAAGGTGTTACGTTTCCTGCTAAGAGATGGGAAGTAGCATCAGGCTTCTTTCACTAGACTCGAGCAAAGTATGATGTTCAGAATGCTGTTTAAAAGGCAATATTAATACATGCTGGAAAAACAAAATATCTCGTATTATTCCACATCATTATTGTCACTGCATCTAACTGATCATTAGGCTTCCTACCGCTATTATGCTACGCTGTTACTGCGTCTTTAAGGTAGCGACTGTTTGCGGCCTCGAACTGGCAACACTTGACATACAGCGCACTTTCTCACGCACCGAGCTACGCAGTTGCCCATGAGAGACTTCGATTAGCTCTTTGGCAGGCGCGCCACGTAGCAACATAATTCGAATTACTGGAAAATACGAGTACATTTGTTGTACCTCCCAATGCCGTCACAGAAATACGCACCTGTCAATTTTTAACAGAAAAATACGAATACCACACTTAGCAACATTCGGTTTTTTTTCTGGAGGAGGGGAATGCGGTGCTTTTCCACACTATATTTTTTAAATATACAGAATTTGAAGTAGTAAGGTTTTGGAGAATTGATCTTTGCACTTCGGTAGAAGTGTGGGGAAAGCACCTACTCAGTTGGGCTCGACAAACGCAGCTGTCAGCAACCTCTGGGCAGGCAGTGATATATACGCCTGAGATCAGGTGATGTTAACGAAAAATAAAAGATGCAATAGCAATAGAAATTTAGAAAATTACTTCTAGACCTCACACCGTGAAAGACAATGCTGTATAACCTAACGCAGTCACACATACCGAAGAATCCGCAACACACACCACAAATCCGGAAGAAGAGAGTCTTCTAATACTAGCACTATTAGCTAAAAATTCAGAATTTCAAAAGCAAATAATCGGTAAATATAAAAACATAAAAGGCCAACCTTATCCTGCTGACACGCCATACTAATCTCTTTGTTCATCAGAAATGTCCAAATTAGCGACATCTCCAAATCAGTTTTGACGAAGCGATTTAACGAACATGCCACCTGCCCGCGATTCTTCATGCTTCCAACACCTCCTGCTACTTTCAAATTTTAAGATCTTGACTACGTTCCAACATATCTGATGGTATTCTTCATAAGCACGTGGAGCCTGTTTACACTTCATGCTAAGACCCTCTTTCAGGCTGTGCCTGTATTTACAGTCACCCTGTGCCGCTAGTGGCAGCTCCTTCCACATTCGCAGGGAAAACTGTAGGTGCAGCACGTTCTGTTCCGCAGCTGTCACGAGCTGCAACGAT
>Ga0209628_10001292_pt1 | contig 16039 bp, 15 predicted proteins | sample TergutCu122P4_FD_187285 | JGI IMG/M metagenome (GOLD analysis project Ga0209628, IMG submission 187285) | Cubitermes ugandensis P4 segment gut microbial communities from Kakamega Forest, Kenya - Cu122 P4 (SPAdes) (version 2) | ecosystem: Host-associated > Arthropoda: Insects > Digestive system...
GGCTTCTCACCCCCCCGAGCAGGCTGTTGTTTTTAGCCGGCGATGGTTGGGCAGCCGCAAAAGCGGCGGCCTCAACGATCTTTTTTCCACTCTCGTCGGCCAGATCGAAAAGCATGAGCAAATTCGCTTGACGCTCGGCTATACGAACAAGCACGAATTCTGGCTTTTTCCCCAGTTTCGGCTCGACCGGAAGTTTGAGCCGCTTTGTGAAAGGCAGTACGGGCCAGTCCAAGCCGGCGTTTTTCCACTTGTTCAGGTCAACGTGTTTCCAGCGGCGTTTGCGTGCCTCATCCTCAACCCGCAGCACATCTTTGGCAATTGCGTGCGTGTTATATGGCCATGATGGGGAAGAATGCTGATCCCAGATTGATTCAACTACATCCTCGGCAATGCCCACTTGGCCGGAAATATCGCGCGCAAGTTGAAAAGCAAGTGCCAAAGGTATGCTCTTTGGGTAAGGTGGATCGGACTCTTTTAGAAAGTAGCTCGCAAGAGCGGAATGCTTTCTGGCAGATGCTGGGCCATCCAAGGATTCCAGCAATTCCATGGACGGGAACTCAACGCACAGCGTGCCCCGTTCCGAGCTTGCATGCGTCACCTCACCAAGCGGCCCGGTGGGAAACAGGCTGCGCTTGTTCTTTAGCCCCATTCCCCGCGAGCCTTTCATGTAAACACCTGTTGTGGCCGCTCTTCCATAGAGTTCGATGTCCCGTTCGCAACGTGTGACCAGCCCTTCTTTTGTAAATGGCTTACCACTGTAGTTGAGTACGCGCGCCATCCGCTTGTCCCAAAGGACCTGCTCCGGTTTTGTCATTGTCCAGTCCCTCTTTGACTTACGCCGCACGCTTCTTGTTCGACTTGGCCGGCGCCGGCGGTTGCACCGCGTGGTTGACTGTTATGTCACGGCCAGCGGCGTAGCCGCCGGGCGCACTCACGACGAGCATGTTCTTCGGCGGGTGCGCACTCGTGCAGCCCGCCAGCAGACCGTCAACGGTTGTTCCAAGACGCGCCGCGGCCTTCATCAGATACAGGAAGTCGGCGGTCTGCTCTCCAGCTTCGATGCGGTACTGATGGGCAAGGCTGACGCCTGCCGTGGCCGCAAGTTCTGCCGGCTTGATGCCGGCCTTGACTGAAGCGGCTCGTATCGACGTTCCAAGGCGCTCGCGCAGGCTCTTGTCCGCATCTGAAAGTTCTGTTTTTTTAGGCATATACCCGCACAAAATTCTCAACTTTGAAAGACTGCAATTGCAAATTTCTCAACTTTGAGAAATTATCGCTGCATAACACATCCATAAGCAGCGATTCGCAGCGAACCATGAACAAGACGCCTACCGCCAATGAGATCAAGCATCGTCTTCGCCAGCAGGGCAAGACGTTGAAGTCATTTGCCGCCGAGCACGGCTTTCGCTACCGCACGGTGAGCGACGTCGTGCGCGGCCTGCGCATGGGTAACTACGGCGAAGGCCGCGAAGTGCGGCTGGCTCTTGGCCTGCCTGTGAACGACTGAGATTTTCGCACTGATTCACACAACGGAGGAAGGATGAAAACCATCACGCGCATTGCAATTCCGGTCAAAGCCAGACCGCATGGAGGACGGGCATGAACCCGGACGACCGCAACCTCACCCGTTGCTTCCACGGTAATTCCTTTACCAACACTGCAACACTCAAGCCACCCCATTTATGTCGCAAAATCAGCAGCAATTTTCGCGCGCCGCTTCATCAGGCGCTGCCCCCTCACCCCTGTCCCTCTCCCCGCTGTATGGCCCGGAGACATAGTGACCTTGCCCCCGAAAAACGTATCCCTTGCTGAGTGTTTCAATGCAAGCAAGGAGAACGCAAATGACGAAGATGGCAAGGGCGCGCTACACGCTCGAATTCAAGCAAGAGGCGGTGCGGCTGGTCGAAGGTGGCCAAAGCATTGCGGCTGCGGCGCGCACATTGGGCGTGGCCGATCAGACCCTGTTCAACTGGGTCAAGGCGCACCGGCAAGGCAAACTCGCTGGTGCCCAGCGCAAGGCAGTCAGCGCCGAGCAAATGGAGATTAGCCGCTTGCGCGCCGAGCTGGCGCGCGTGAAGATGGAGCGCGACATTTTGGAAAAGGCGACGGCGTACTTCGCCAAAGCGCAGCAGTGAAGTACGCCTTTATCCAACGCCATCGGCGCGTGGGGCCGATCTCGGTGCAATGCCGGGTGCTGCGCATCAGCGTGGCTGGCTACCACGAGCACTTTGTACGCAAAGCCCGTGGCGCGCAGCGCCGCCATCTGAGCGACGATGCGCTGCTGGTGCACATCAAGGCCATCCACGCTGAAACACGCTGCAGCTACGGCTGGCCGCGCATTTGCAAGGAGTTGCTGGCACGCGGCATTCGCGTGGGCAAGGATCGGGTGCAAAAGCTCATGCAACGCCACGGCATCCGTGCCAAGGGCAAACGCCGATACAAAGTCACCACCGACAGCGGCCACAATCTGCCGATCTCGCCCAATTTGCTCGAGCGTGAATTCACCGTGACACAGCCAGACAAGGTCTGGGCGGGCGACATCACCTACATCGCCACGGAGGAAGGCTGGCTGTTTCTGGCGGTAGTCATCGACCTGTTCAGCCGCCAGGTAGTGGGCTGGTCGCTGCGCCAGGACATGAGGCGAGAGCTTGTGATCGATGCGCTGCAAATGGCGTGCCTCAGGCGTGGGCCGGACAAGCAAGCTGGCCTGATCTTTCACAGTGACCGTGGCAGCCAGTACGCCAGTCATGATTTCAGGGGCGTGCTCAAGCGCCATGGGATCGCCAGCTCGATGAGCCGCAAAGGCAACTGCTGGGACAATGCGTGCAGCGAGAGTTTGTTCGGCTCGTTGAAGGTGGAGCGCTTGCACGGGCAGCACTTCAAAAGCAGGCGCCAAGCCAAGGACGAAACCCTGGCGTGGCTGCTCTGGTACAACCGCACTCGGCTGCACTCGACGCTGGCCTACGTCAGCCCGATGCAGTTCGAGCAAAACTGGCTTGCCAATCAGTCAAGACAAGCCAACTTATGAACTCCGCTATGGGATACGGATTTCAAGGGCAAGGTCACCTGCCTGTTGACCTGCTCAACCCGATATCATTCATTCAGGCACTTTGACGAGCTCTTGCACCGGCCTCGCCTTCGCCCTCAACTTCCTTGCTAGACGATTTGAGACCGCCACCCCAGACGGAAACCGATTCAGCCGGTTCCCTCTATGGCATCCTGCGCAAGGAAAAAACTTGGCACGAGGGTAAACCCATCGGCTGGTGGTACGTCATGCTCCTCCGCCAAGGCAAAGACATCCAGCGTGATTTCTTCGATCAGATTTTTGGTGGCCGTGAAATGAGCTTGGCCATGGCCATCGCTTGGCGCGATGCCGTGCTGCGCCTGATCCCTCCGGTTACCAAGCGGCAAGCCCAAACCGCCTTGCGCCGTAGCAACACCTCCGGTGTATCCGGCGTTGTCACCAAACGCAACCAAGGCCAGGTCGTCGGTTGGGTGGCCATCCTGAGTACGCCCGAGCGGAACTACAGAAAATCCTTTTCCACCAAAGTCTACGGCCATGACCGAGCCAGGGAACTGGCCATCGCCGAACGCCAGCGCCTGCTTGAGCAGTACGGCACCGACGCCTTCATCACCCAAAATACGCATGCCACGCGAGACGCCACGCAGCATTTTGGATACCTGCTCGACAATCCTCAGCCAACACTTGCTCCCACTCAAATCGCTGCGCGCATCCGCGCCCTCCACCAGTGGTTCGACCAGTTATATCCCGAGCACCTATTTGTTCGCGCCAAGGTCTATCCGTCTCGGACCAGAGGCTACACCCGCATCAATGTACGCATCTCGTTGGATAGGACGCAAAATCATGTTGTCACCCAAGAGCTGTCCCTGGCCAAACACTCCTACCAGCAGCGTTTGCCCGAGATATGGCAATTCATCCAAGCCACCATTACTGACTGGCATGGCAAAGACCGTTGGCAAAGCTTTGCTACGCGCCATGAGAAGGCCTTCATGGCCAGCACCGCCGAAACCGGCTTTCAGGCCCGCGACTACAGCGCCCCACTCGGTTATCCCGACTGCCTGACCCCACCTGCATCCTTGCAACCCATGCTGGCCGGCTTTGCACTACCCGCGCTACCCTATTTGGCGCCAGTGCCCGAGACACCTGCGGCGCACAAATAAAAACACAGAATGCGCTGCCAGTAGCACATCGATCCAAAGCTGCTATGATGCTATCGGCAGCAAAACCAAGTGCCAAGGCAATCCAAGTCGAGACCCTTTTCAGGGAATAAGCAAAGGAACACTGCATGGACCGCACCTTCATTGCGCATCGCGTGCTGAAAGATCAGTCGCAACTCCTGTTGATGACTGGAGACAGATGTTTGGGTTTTCTGTTCGTAGCAGGAATAGCAGTCACCCATCACGCATCTCCACAGATCCGTACATGCGGAGTCACCGCATCCTGCCTTGGGTCCTGACGATCAGACGTTGGTTTAAGCAGGAATGGCATTTATGGACGCGAGGCAGCCCATGGTTGATGCGCTGGATCATAGTCACGCCATGCTTGTGGCTTCGGCAGCGCAGCATGCAGCGCTCCAACCGGCCGGTAACCAGGCGGAACTGGCCAATACGCATGCTGTTGCGGCGCGCTTCAAAGTAGCGTGCGCGTCCTTGGCCGGCACCGGTCGTCCTGCCCAGCGGTGGCGTGGCGCATACGCTGGCGTAGTAGCGCTTTGACGGCCAACAGCTTGGCTCGCATGCGCTTGGCACAAGTAAGCTGCAATATTGTGAATTCTCTTTTACATCATTGAAAAACATGGCTCCAATTTATCATTATCAAGACGCACAAGGTCGCGACATATATGGTGACACTCCGCCAAATCAAAATAATGGCGATCGGTGGCCCGCCACTCCTGCAAATAGGACAAATCAAGACTATGCGCGTAGGTTTATCATAGATCAACCGCCAAGAGAGTCAAAAGCAGAATCGGACTATAAATTTGCCAAAGAGGTTATTGCGGCGGTAAGAAAATACATTCCAAACGCTGAAAAATATATCGATGCTTTAAATTACCTCCGCTCGCACGATGAAGCTGCTTTTCAAGCTGCCCTGCGAGAGTTACGGCAAAAAAATCCGCGGGCTTGGATTGAGCTTCAAAAATCTCCTTTATTCAGGGAAAAAGTACCCCAAGGCTATAATAATTTAAGAGCTTTCGTCAGAACAGTTTCAGACGGGGCTCAGGGTAAATCTATATTTCCTTCCGTTATGGATTCCGTAGTTGAGCATGTCGTAACAGAAGCGAAGAAGAGAGGATATGTTCAAGAAATAACTGCTGCCGTCAAACAAGGGGTGGGTGCCTCGACGGCGGTTGTAGGAGTAGCTTCAATATTTTTTCAAATCGAAATGGATTTGCTTCGTGCGGAGAATGCTGAGCTAGCAGGTCAGAATGTGTTACTGGATCTCCTTGGGCGCATAAAGACGCCACCTCCAGGATGGTCAGGCAAGCTACTAATGGAAGATATGCCGGAGCACGAAGAAATCCGCTTGCTTATATACCAGGGCAAATATATAGATGCGCGTGAAAAGATGATTGAATGGGTTAAAGAAAACTGGAAGAAGGACAGCTGGAAAGAGTACTGAATCAAAGAAGGCTTGTAATAATATCATGGAAAATTTTTTCAGATTACTTTTGATTTGTTTTGTGTCCTTTTTTGCGAGCTTGGCTTTTGCTGGAAACGGCGGCAGTCGCTGTACTGAAAAAAGTCTCGCCAATATCGATTTTAACGCTGATATAAAGTACCTTAATGAAATAAAATCAAAAATAAAGTCAAAAGAAGGGGTGAATTCGTTGGGCCCGTTTCAGCTGCTCTTTCTGGAAAACCACGGAGAGAAGCTTAAGAGCAAATTAAACAGTGGTTTTGATATCAATTCGTGTGGAGGTCCGTTCGATTCGAGCCTCTTGGGTTTAGCTGCGGCACTGGGCGAGATGGATGATGTAAAATTAATCATTGAATACGGTGCAAACTTGGATTTTCCGGTGGATTCTTCGTGTCAGTCTCCGCTAATACTTGCAATATCTGCTAGCCGATATGAGGCTGCAAATTATCTAATAAAAAAGGTGCGAAATTAAAATCATCATGTGGTAATGAGTACGAATACAGTGCATTGAATATGCTTGCCCGTTCCATGAATTATAAATGGCGCAATGAAACAGAGGAATTGAATCTCGCCCGCAAGTTGATGGCCAGTGGTATTTCTCCTGATGAAATAGATAGAAGCCAAAATGTCTGGATGACGCCCTTAATGTCGGCCATCATGGCTGACAAACCTGCACTTGTCAAGTTGTTCATGGAGTGTGGGGCAGACCCCTACATCAAGGATAAAAGAGATAGAGATTCTTTTTATTTTGCAAAAACAAGAGATTCTTTCAATATTTCAAAAAACATTAAAAGAGGTGAAAGTATGCTGGATATTTTGCAACGTCCACGGCCTGCTTCCATTTCATGCGAAGCCCATAAATTGGGTAACTCATCGGATTGAATCAGGCGACAAGGATTCAAAATGGGAAATCTCATGATGCAAAAATTTTTCAGATTGCTTTTTATTGGTTTTGCGCTCTTTTTTGCGAGCTTGGCTTTTGCTGAAAATGACGGCACTCGTTGCAGCGAGAGAAATCTCGCCGGTATCGATATGAATGCTGATATAAAGTACCTTGATGAAATAAAATCAAAAATAAAATCAAAAGAAGGGGTAGATTCTTTGGATCTGTTTCAATTGCTTTTCGTCGAAAAGCACAAGGAGAAGCTTAGGAGCAAATTGAATAGTGGTTTTGATATCAATTCGTGTGGAGGTCCGTTCGATTCGAGCCTATTGGGTTTGGCTGCGGCACTTGGCGAGATGGATGATGTGAAAACCATCATTGAATATGGTGCGAATTTGGAGTTTCCAAAAGGTTCAGGAGGTCAGTCTGCGCTGATATCTGCTATATCCAGCAACAGTTATGAAGCTGCAAATTATCTCATAAGAAAAGGTGCGGATATGAAAACAACCTATGGAAAGTACGAAGATGGCGTATTGCATGCGCTTGCCAGATCCCCGGCTGATAAACGTCGCAACGAGACGGAGGAATTGGATCTTGCTCGTAAGTTTATGGCCAGTGGCGTCTCTCCAGACAAAAAAAATAAGGACCCATTACTTGATGTAACGCCTTTAATGCTTGCCATAATTTATTATAAACCATCACTTGTTGAGTTGTTCGTGGAATGCGGGGCGGACCCTTACATCAAAGATCAAAAAGGAAGAGATTCTTTTGAGTTTGCAAGAACGAGAAGAGACAAAATAATTGGCGAAAAGATGTTGAATATATTGCAATCAAGGCATGCTTCCAGTTCATGCACCAGGGCCCATGGATTGGGCAAGTCAACGGATTAAACCAGTCACAGAGGTACAAAATGTCGGATCGCACATTCACCGTTCACAGCTCCTTGGGTGACCAATTGAAGTTTCGCTCACTGATGGGCAGCGAGCAAATCTCCAATCTATTCGAATACCGGGTACGCTTGATCAGCACGTCTGACTCCATCTCTGCAAAGAGCTTGCTCGGCCTCGATATGACGGTTGAGGTGGATCTTACCACCAAGAAAAACGGAGGCGGCAAACGCTATATGTCTGGACAAGTGGTTCAGTTTACATATATTGGTCGCGACGGTGATTTTTATGGTTATATGGCTGTATTGCGTCCAAAACTCTGGCATGCGACCCGCCGTACCGACTTCAAGATATTCCAGAACAAAGATGCAAGGGTTATTATAAAATCTGTTCTGGGAAAATACGACATAAAAATTGAAGATGGGCTTACTGGGAGCTATCGCACATGGGAATATATGGTGCAGTACGACGAGACGGACTTCCAGTTTGTCTCTCGTGTGATGGAAAATGAAGGAATTTACTATTATTTCAAGCACGAGAAGGGCGAGCACACCATGGTCTTGGCCGATGATATCGGCGCGCACAGCCCGCTACCCAATGGGGCAACGACCATTCCTTACTATAGCGGCAACAGAGCGGCCCATGTGCACGACGAAGACTATATTTATGCTTGGAGTTTTGCAGAAGATATCGCTTCGGGGCACTTTGCAGCTGATGACTACGACTTCAAGAAACCCAGGGCGATTTTGGATACCCGTCAGCAGCAACCTGCAGGCCATGCCGAAGACAGCCGCGAGATTTACAAATGGCCAGGAGGGTACACGGAAGTCGGCGATGGCGAGAACTATGCACGCATCAGCATCGAGCAGCAAAAGGCTTCACGCGAAGTCGCTCACGGCCAAAGTAACGCCCGCAATATTGCTCCCGGCTACCTGTTTACCTTCAGCAGATACCCGCGGAATGATCAAAACAAAGAATACCTTGTGGAGACAGCCTACTACCAATTTGAAGAAAATGTCTACCGCAGTGATGACGGTGGCGCCGACAGTCCCACAACCTACCGTATTAGCTTTGACGTTGTTCCCAAAAGCACCCACTATCGCAGCCAGCGCGTCACACAAAAACCCCACACCACCGGCCCGCAAACCGCCGTGGTCGTAGGCCCGCCCGGAGAGGAAATCTGGACCGACCAATACGGCCGGGTGAAAGTGCAGTTCCATTGGGATCGCGATGGCAAGATGGACGACAATTCCTCCTGCTGGATCCGCGTATCCAGCCCTTGGGCCGGCAGCAACTACGGCGGCATCTTCATCCCGCGCATCGGCCAGGAAGTGATCATCGACTTCATTAATGGAGATCCCGACTACCCCATCATCACCGGTCGCGTGTACAACGCCGATCAGATGCCGCCGTGGCAATTGCCGGCCAATAAAACGCAAAGCGGCATCAAAACTCGCAGCAGCAAAGGCGGTACCCCAGGTAGCGGCGAGAAAGCCACTCCCGGCACCACCAACATCATCCGGTTTGAGGATATGGCGGGGCAGGAGCAACTGTGGTTTCACGCCCAGAAAGACCAGCTCACCGAAGTCGAGAACGACGAAGACAAATGGGTCGGTCAGGACAGAAGAAAAACCATCGACCGTGACGAATTCAACACCATCCATCGCGACCGCACCGAAATCGTCGATCGCAACGAGAAGATCAACGTGCATGGCTGGCGCACCGAAGAAGTTGATCTGGATGAGACCATCACGATTCACGGCAACCGTACCGAGACCGTGGACAAGGACGAGACCATCACGATCCACCAAAACCGTACTGACACGGTGGACATGAATGAAACCCGCACGGTGCATCAAAACCGCACGCGCACGGTCGATCAAAACGAGACTGTTTTCATTGGCGACAATCGCACCAAGAGCGTAGGCAGCAATGAGAAGGACAGTATCGGCAGCAATTGGTCAATCACTGTCGGAAAAATGAAAACAGAAAACATCGGCTTGGCTTACTTGCAAAACGTAGGCTTGGCCAAGATGGTTAATATCGGCGCGGCGTATAACGTGAACGTTGGTGCAGCCATGCTGGTCAACGTGGTGTTCGATCAAACCACCAATGTATTGATGAACCGCACGGTCAATGTCACGAAGAACCAGACCACGGACATCAAGGGGAACAGTGATACCACGGTAGGCCAAGTCAAGACGCTGAAGGTAGGCAAGGAAATGGCTGTCGACGTGGGTGACGCCATCGAAATCAAATGTGGCAAAGCCGTGCTGCGTATGACCAAGGATGGAACAGTTCAAATCAATGGCGAAACCATCAATGCCGTCGGTAGTTCGAACATTACGCTCGCCTCGCCGAAAACAGATATCAATCCAAGCTGAAGGGCTTGTCTTGCTGGAGCGTGAAGAAGATGAACCAATCTGTTTTATTGTTGCGGCAAGTGCCAGTTGCGCCAGCTGCCGCCGAAGCTGAAGTCCGGTGTGTCAAGGCGCAAGTCGTTGACGTTTTGAACCAGGCAGAATGCGTGGTGCGCATAGGGGATACGCAATTCAACGCGATCGCGGGCGCCTTGTTGCCAACACTTGTGATTGGCGATGTTGTCGTTGCCTATTACGCACCAGACCAGCAAATCGTTTCCATCGCGGCAGTGCTCGTGCCTGCTGGCGGCGCTCCGTTGGCTGATCGGCCCGTGACAGTTCGTTCAGGCCAAGCCATCACGCTTGAAGCAGGCTCAGCCTTGGTGAAGCTCAGCGCCGATGGTCTAGCCCGCATCGTTGCGCACAAAATCGAGAACGATGCTCGCGATCTCGTGGACATCGACGCGGCTGAAGTTCGCATCAACTAGGTGGTGGACAAATGGACTGTCACCTGGCCCGTTTGAGTCATAGGCGTTCGCGCCAGAGTGTGCCGCCACGTCAGTATCAACCGGTCGGAATCCGGTTCAATGATGACCGTGTCGAAATCAGGCTTGACCAAGCTCCCGTCAGCCAGTGCGATGGTCAGTGGCACGCTGGGCAACACGGCATGGGTCTGACCGTGCGCGCTCATATTCAGCAGCCGTATCTCGGTGCCTGGCCGGAGCTTGTTTTTGGCGTACTGAAGCCGCGGGTGCGCACAGTTCCAATAGCGTTCATCGAAATTCGCAGGCATGCGGCTTTCAAGACCGATTGCAAGCCCCCTGCCATTTCCGGGATACGACCCCGCGTAACCTCTTCGAGGCAACCATGCCCTGGCAAACACGCCAAACCCCGCAGGAGCGGCGTGCGGGTCGGGTATGGGCGCCAGTTCATTGCTCCACTCGAACGGACTGGCTGGCAATGGCAATGTTCCACGCGTTGCATCTGGATTGAGCCAGGGCGTCCAGGAAACCAGCGGCACACGTTGCACCGGTTCGGCGCTCGACAGTGTCCACATCAACCGCTTGCGCCAATGGCGCGGCCCGAAAACTCGGGCAACCACAGGGCTGGCGGCACCTACTTGCAGTTTCACTTCAAACTGCCTGACAGGACGGGCAGACGGCGCGTAAGCATGGCCGTTGATGATCAGGTCAACCAGCGGCTTGACTGGCGCCCAGTCGGCTTCGAAACGCACAGCGTATTTTGGATACTCGGGGCCTTCGAAATAAACATCTCCCGTCCACACAGGCACCGCTTCCAACGGCGAGCGAAGCCTTCCTTGCAAATCGAAGACTCCCTTAACGACGACAACCGTCTGCGCCTGCCCCTGCGCATCGAACGAGGGCACCAACTCAGCGGAAAACGGACTCAAGTTTTCGATCATCATGTCAATTTCGCTCGGCTCATGGTCGGCATTATGAAGGTGTGCCAGTGAGCAAGGTAGTTTATTTGCACGCAGGTCGTGCCGCAACACAACTGGCAGTCAGCGACCAGCCAGTCGCACGCGCCACGAGATTGCTTTGCACCCAGTATTGGCGCCGTCAACGCATGATCGAAACCGCAGGGCATCGGCTGAATGCGCTGGACGTTTTCGATACCAGTATCGTGCAGTCTCTGGTGATTATCAAGGAACACTTGCTACACGATGCGATTCCATTGGAGGGGCTTTTGCGGCTGGTCCGTGATGTTGAGGGCGAAATCAAGCAGCCAAGTGTTACCTGGTTTGCAAGCACGTGTCTTGGTGCGTTGATGGTTCAGCTCTCGCGTGCGCAGGAGATCAATTTCTGGCCGGAGTGCGCGCAAGGGTTCGCGCGCTTTCCAGCAGCGATCATCGATGGGCTGCGTTTCTGCTTTGACGCCACGGTAGGTAATGCCTTGGCCGACGAACTGCAACGCCCGAACAGCCCGTGGCGCCAAGCCGAACTCATGGGATTGCCCATCGCTCTGGGGGTGGCGCGCCCGGCTGTCTCCGAGCGCTTTGCACAGATAGCCGCTTCCATTGCCCATGATGCGCCCGGTGGCCGCGCCGCGCTTTGCGAATGGCGTTGTACCGGCACTGCGGGATCGGTGCCCAAGGCGCTTGCCAGCCTGAATGGAGAAATCCCGGATGCAGACGCCGCGCTCTACGCACTGGCGCTGATGGACAGCGACCAGGAACTGACCGCCGCGCGTGCCGTGCTGGCGCAGCGCCCCTCCCTGACGGCGCTGGCGGTTTGCGCGGGCAGGGCGCCAGAGGTCGTGCACGCTGAACTGCGGGCAGGCCAGTTGAGCACCTTGGGCGCAGAGCCTTTTTTTTACCTGGCAGCCCTTCTGGGGGATTGGCGCACCCTGCTTGACCAGGCAGACAGCATCGATTGGAGCGACGAAAACCAATGCCGCGCATTGGCCGACGCCGTGGCACTCGTTACGGGCACCGTGGCCGACTATTTGTTCGACATCCCGCAGCCCGGTGAAAAACGCCATGCGCGGCTGCTCGAAAGCGCCCAATCCCTGGCATTGCCGCCAGACACATTGCTGCGGCTGGGGCAAGCCAAGGCCAGCGCGCTTTTGGAAGACAGCGCTGCCATAGTCGGCGCGCCGTTGCGCCACATGCTCTACGTCGAATATGCGTGCAACATGCAGGTTCCGGTTTTTGTTGATGCAACCGATCTGGCCGGTGTGCAGTCACTGGCCCTCACCACGGCCTCCGCATGGGAGCGTTTCCTGATCGAAAGGACCAAGAAATGAACCCCTTGGTCATTACGGCAACGGGCGCCTGCACACCCCTGGGCACACGGGCCTGGCAAACCGCATGCGCCCTGGCGGCCCACCAGTCCGCCTTTACGCGGCTTCAGATGCCCGATCACATCGATCATCTCGCCACCGTATCCCAGGTTTCGGCGATACCGGCGGATCAATCCGGTACCGACCGGCTGCTGCAACTAGCCGCCCCCGCCTTGCTGGAGACGCTGCGCGCATCGCCCGCGCTGTGGCCACTGCAACGGCCGGTCATGCTGTTCGTGGCCTTACCCCAGCCTTGGCCGGAATTGTCACAGCACTTTGACGCGGACCGGTTTCAGCTTGAACTGCCCCGCGCGCTCGACCTGGCCGGCGAGTACCTGCCCATGCGCATCTTTGAAGGCGGCGCTGCCGCCGGCGCCGACGCCTTGGTCGCAGCCTACCGCTTCATGCACGCCAATCCGGCCGTGGACCAGGTACTGGTCGGTGGTGTCGACAGCCTTTGCGACTTGCCCGTGGCGCGCCTGTTCTATCAGCGCGGCTGGCTCAAGGTCAAACGCCATACCGATGGATTCATCGGCAGCGAAGGCGCAGCATTCGTGCGACTAAGCCGTCGGCCAGCCGCCGAAGAATTCGTCACCGTCTATCCGCCAGCCTTTGGCAAGGAAGGCCGTGCCCGCGTCGGCTTGGAAGACCTGCTCAACGGCGCCGGTCTGATCGATGCGGCAGAGGGCGCCCTCAAAGCCTCCTCCATGCCCGTCAACGCCCTGCACGCTTATTGGTGCGATCTGGACGGCAGCGCCTGGCGCGGCAGCGAGGCAGCCAGCCTGAGCGCCGCGCTCGCCAAGCGAGGCGGCCTGCCCCCTGTGCGCGACCCGGCAGCTGCGCTGGGCCAAGTGGGTGCGGCCTGGGCGCCGCTGCTGCTCAGCCTGTTTCACGAAATGCGCCAGCTTGGCCACCACCCCCTGATGCCGCAAAGCATTGCCGGCCACACCGCGCTGCAAAGCGTCACCGGCCTGGACGAACGAATCGCCGCCTGGGTGTGCACGTGGTCGAGCGCACCGGGCAGGCATACCCGTTGAATTGGAGTCGAGAGCATGGCCACCTACGTCAACAACCGGCGGGCGATCCACCAAGGCAGGACGATGGCGATGATTCCCTCGCCACCCAATCCGATCATCTTGAAGGGGGGCGGGGTGGCGCCAGTGCTCAACCTGGCGCACGCGCCGGGTTTGAAAAACGGCACGGCCACGCTCAAGATCGATGGCAACCCGGTCTCCGTGGCGGGCAGCCGGTTCGAATCGCACCCGACCACGCCGGACAGACCGGTGGGCGTCGCAGGGGTGCGCTCGGGCGTGGTGGGCGGCGCGGCCGAGCCCACCAGCTACAGCGGCGACACCAAGTTTGAAAGCCGCGGCAGCGTGCGCTCGTTTGACAGCACCAAGTCCAACTCAATGGTCATCCAGCCGGGCTGGGCCGCCAAGCTGGCCATGAAGCTGCTGCCCGAACCCTACGGCGACCTGGCGCAAAAAGTACTGGACAAGCTGCCCGGCGCCTTCATGGATCAATTGGCCGCACTGGGCGACTCGCTCACCGACCCCAAGGTGCTGATCGGTCCGGCGCTCAAGCTCATCGGCAAATTCATACCCGGGGTCAACCTGGTGGTGGGCGGTGCGGCCATCGCCCAATCGGCCGAGCAGGTGGCCGAACTGGCCAGCGAGGTCCAGGAACTGCTCACCGCGCCGCTAACCGAAGACAAGCTCAACGAAATTGCCGACGTCATCGCCAACGGCATCGCCGCCATCACCATCGGCTTTGTACTCGGCAAAATCGTCAAACTGGCCAAGAAAGCCGTGGGCAAGGTGGCCCAACGGCTGAACAACCAGGTCAACCCCAATGCCCAGGGGCCAATCAATGATGACGTGGCGCCGGGCAAGGCGTCCTCCCCTGGCGCCAGTTGCGAGTTGGGCACCTGCAAGCCAGTGATCTTTGCCACCGGGGTGAAGATCATCAATGAAACCGACTTTGTGCTGCCCGGTCTCATTGAACTCGAATGGCGGCGCTTTTACCGCTCCAGCGACCGGCGCCCGGGCTGGCTGGGCTGGGGCTGGAGCGTGCCGCTGGCGGTCGAACTGGCGCTGGTGTACCAGGCCATCCACTACTACGACCCCAAGGGCCGGCGCATAGAACTGCCGGCGCTGCGGGCGGGCCAGTCGCATTTTGACGCCCGGGAAAAATTCACCCTCACCCATCACGAAGACGGGCGCTACACGCTGGAATACACCGACGGCCTGCGCAGCGAATTTGCCGCGCCTATGCCCGGCCAGTGGCGCCTGCCGCTGGCGCGCCAGAGCGACCGCAACGGCAACGCCATTACCGTGCATTACCCGGCCTACGGCGAAACCGGCATACAAGGCCAGGCGCCGCGCCCGCTGGGCCTGACCGACAGCGCCGGGCGCAAGCTGGAATTTGACTGGAACCCCGAAGGGCTGTTGCTGCAAGTGCGCCTGGCCGCAGGCATTCTGCAAGGGCAGCGCCACAGCGGCGGCGTGCTGGTGCGCTACGCCTACGACAGCGCGGGCAACCAACCTGGCGATGCGCAGGCCAACCTGGTGAGCGTGACCGACGCGCTGGGCGGCATCTGGCGTTACCAGTACAAAAACCACCTCATGGTGTCGTACACCACCAAAACCGGCTTTACCCACTACCAGCAGTGGAACCGGCTTGATGCTGGCGGGCGCGTGGTGCGCACCTGGTGCGACGAGCCGGGCGTGCTCGACACCCGGTTTGACTACGATGCGGCGCACCGCGTCACCCACGTTACCGACGCGTTGGGGCGGCGCAGCAGCTACCACTACAACGCGGCGCACGAAGTTATCGCCATCGACGAACCCGGCCCGGATGGAGCGCTGATCCACACCCGCACCGAGATCGATGCGGCGGGCAACCCCACCGAGGCCGTGGACGCCTTGGGCCGCGCCAGCCGCTACCAGTTTGACCCGCGCGGCAATCTGCTGGCCATGACCGACGCGGCCGGGGCCACCAGCCGCTTTGCCTACAACGAACTGAACCTGCCCACCGAAGTGACCGACGCGCTAGGCAACACCTGGCGCAATGAATACGACGAACGCGGCAACCTGCTCGTGCACACCGACGCGCTGGGCCAGCAAACCCGCTATCAATACGACGAACGCGGCCTGCCAGTCACCATTACCGACGCGCTGGGCAAAACCAAACACCTGCAATGGGACGGCGCCGGGCAACTTGCGGCCTACACCGACTGCTCGGAGCAGACCACCCACTACCGCTACGACCTGCTGGGCAACCTGCTGGAGAGCACCGACGCATTGGGCCAGCGCACGCAATACCGGCACGACGCATTGGGCCGGCTGCAGCAGCTCATGCAGCCCGACGGCGCCATTCACCGCTACGCCTACGACGCGGCGGGCAACCTCACCGAATACACCGACCCGCTGGGCGCGCGCACCGCCTA
>Ga0209628_10001293_pt1 | contig 16037 bp, 11 predicted proteins | sample TergutCu122P4_FD_187285 | JGI IMG/M metagenome (GOLD analysis project Ga0209628, IMG submission 187285) | Cubitermes ugandensis P4 segment gut microbial communities from Kakamega Forest, Kenya - Cu122 P4 (SPAdes) (version 2) | ecosystem: Host-associated > Arthropoda: Insects > Digestive system...
TAACTCCTGTCAACGGCGCGGCGGGCATATACCTGAGTTTCGATTTGGCGGCATGCGCGCAGCCCGGCGTATATGCCGGCGCCGTCGAAATCGAATTTTCCGATGAAACCGTCGTCATACCGGCGCGCGTCACGGTATACAAGGCGACGGTCCCGGTCGACGAGCATATGAAAATCGTCAACGGCTACAATCGCGAGAAGACGTCGCAGTACCATGGCGTGGAGTTCGATTCGGCGGAGCACCGCCGCCTGGACCGCGAATACCTGAAAATGTTGCGGCGCATGCGCCAAAACACGCTTTACGCGCACGGCGCCGTGGCGACGCCGCAGGCAGACGGCTCGTATGCGTTTGATTTTTCCGAAATGGAGCGGTTCATCGAAGAGGCGATCGCCCTCGGATACAAGTATTTTTACGCGCCGACCATCGGCTGGCGCGAGAGCTGGAAAAAGCCCGACATCAACGTCGTGGCGGGCGGCGTAAAGATCCCGGCGATGTCGTACGAGGCGTACGCGTACCTGTCGCAGTACCTGCGGGCGTTCCGCGCGTTCATCGCAAAAAAGGGCTGGAGCGACATGATTTACATGGGAATCGCCGACGAGCCCAACGAGGAGAACGCGACGGCGTTCCGCGCGCTGTGCGGCATGGTGAGGAAGCTGGCGCCGGACATTAAGCTGATGGACGCGGTGTCCTATGTGCCCATACACGGGGCGCTGGATTGCTGGGTGCCGTTGAATTCGGAATATGACAGGCACAGGGAGGCGTTCGAATCCTTCAGGGGCGAAAACGACGAGATTTGGCACTATGTATGCTGCGGGCCCCGCTACGAAGGCTATATCAACCGGTTCATGGACTATCCGCTGCTGTCCACGCGGTATTTGTTCTGGGGCAATTTCCTGTACAATCTGGACGGCTACCTGCACTGGGCCGCAAACTGCTACCAGCCCGATCAGGATCCGTTCAAACAGAACTGCCCGAAGCATATCAATACGGACAACGAGACAATCCTGCCGTCCGGGGACACGCACATCATTTATCCCGGCGGCGGCGGGCCCTGGATGTCCATCCGGCTGGAGGCGCAGCGCCACAGCGCGGAGGACTTCGAGCTGCTGCGGCTGCTGGCGCAAAAAGACGCTAACAAAGCCGGCGCGCTGTGCAGGCGTTGCTTCCGCTCGTTCAACGACGTGGAGTACGGCGTGAACGCGTTTGAAGCCGTAAAGAAGGAGCTGTACGAGGCGGTTTCGGAGATGTCGTAACAAAAACGAGAGGAACCGCGCAACTCCGAACCGAAATGTGGTGTGGGCATAAAATCAACAATGCTGACTTGCCCGTATTAATTACTAAACGCATCTATATAACCCCTTGACCCTTTGCCGCCGCGCGCCGGGTTAAGGGGTTTTTTGTATTTATTTAACAGGGAGTATATACAAATGAGCGTTTTTTATTGACTTGCGGATTGTTTTTTTATGCCGGAATCAGGGTAAATATTGCTCAAGATATGCCTTGGTACTAATTTGATTTGTTAAAAACATGTAAATCAGTCCGATACAGACGTAAATATTTATAATCGGAAGCGAGGCAAAAACGTGAGTGATATAGCAAGCCCCGCGCCGGGCGGCGGAGCGCCGGGGGCGGAATTATTCAGAAAAGTCAGGCGCAGGCCCAAATTCAACAAGGAAGACAGGGAGCTGGCCATTCTCGGCCTCCCGGTGGTTGTCTGGTTTCTACTGTTCACCTATCTGCCCATGTTCGGCATAATCATCGCGTTCAAGCGCTACAGGCCGGGCGACGGCAACTTCATCGTAAACCTGCTGAACAGCGAATGGATGGGATTCGATAACTTCCGCTTCCTGTTCCAGACGCCGGACGCGATGATCGTCATCCGCAACACGTTGCTGTACAACGCGGTGTTTATCTCAACCGGCATATTGATATCGGTGAGCCTGGCGATCATGATGTCGCTCATCCACTCGCGGAAGGCGGCGAAAGTCACCCAGACCATGATATTTCTGCCCCACTTTTTATCGTGGGTCGTGGTCGGGTATTTCGTGTTTTCATTCCTGAGTTCGGACAAAGGGCTGGTCAACCAGATACTCGGCGCCGTCGGGCTGCCTTCGGTGCAATGGTACCTCGAATCGAAATACTGGCCGTACCTGCTGGTGTTCATCAGCATATGGAAAGGCGTGGGCTACAGCATGGTGGTGTACCTGGCCAGCATCGCGGGCATCGACGTGACGCTGTACGAGGCGGCTGCCATCGACGGCGCCACCAAATGGAAACAGGTGTGGCACGTCACGCTGCCGATGCTCAAGCCCATCATCACCATTCTGTTTATCCTGTCGGTAGGCCGCATATTCATGTCGGACTTCGGGTTGTTCTATATCGTGCCCAAGCAGTCGGGCCCGCTGTTTAATGTGACGCAGACGATCGACGTCTATGTGTACAACGCGCTGATGTCGCGCAACAACCTGGGTTTCGCCGCCGCGGCTAACCTGACCCAGTCGGTGGCCGGGTTCATAACCATCGTCGGGGCGAACATGATAGTCAGGAAACTGAGCCCGGAAGACGCGTTCTTTTAAAACGGCAAAGGGCGGCGGGTTTTTACGCATCGCGTAAAATATTAACCATATAGTTAATTAATTAATGGGGTAATTGCCATGACGACAGCAGCGGTAAAGTTAAAGATGGAATCGGATATTGGCATCCAGCGGTTTAACCGGATATCCAAGCCGACGAATTACTTGTTCACGTTTGTATTTATTTTATTGGCGTTCATATGCGTCGTGCCATTGATCTTTGTCATCATCATTTCGCTGTCCTCGGACGCGTCCATACAGCAGGTGGGCTACACGTTCACCCCGCTGGAATGGTCGGGCTACGCATACCGCTATCTGTGGAACTCAAGCGACACGATAGGCAGGGCGTTCCTGGTTTCGGTATTCATCACGTTTGTGGGTACCGCTTTCGGGCTGTTGATGAATTCGTCGATGGCGTATGTGCTGTCCCGGCGGACGTTCAAGCTGAGAAGCCTGTATACGACTTTGATCTTTATACCGATGCTGTTTTCCGGCGGGCTGGTGCCGTCATACATGATCAACACGCAGCTGCTGGGCCTGCAAAACAGCTATCTGGCGTTGATTCTGCCCATGGCGGTTTCGACGTTCTACATCATTATACTGCGCACGTTTTTTACCAGTTCGGTGCCGGATTCGATCATAGAGTCGGCAAAGATTGACGGCGCGAACCAATACTATGTGTTTTTCCGCATCGTTTTGCCCATCTCGCTGCCCGCGCTGGCGACCATCGGCCTGTTCCTTTCGTTCTCATACTGGAACGACTGGTTCATGGCGCTGCTGTACATCCGCTCCGACCACATGCACATGTACCCGCTCCAATATGTGCTCATCAGTATCGAGCGCAACATCGACTTCCTGATGCGCAACGCGGAATTCTTCTCCGCGACGATGACGGGTGACCGCATACCGGCGGAATCGGCGCGCATGGCGCTGGTCGTGGTAATCGTGCTGCCTATCGCATGCGCATACCCGTTCTTCCAGCGCTACTTTATATCCGGGCTGACGATTGGCGCGGTAAAAGGTTGAGCGAAGCGGCGGCGCGGCGCATAATAATCTGATAATTACTTTTTTACATAACAACTTTGACGACATCATGTTAAGAGAGGAGAGGCAATGAAAACGCAACAGACAATGAAGGTGAAATATGAAGTGAGGCAAAGATACGCAAAAAGAACCGCATTTATGATTTTCGCGCTGATGACGGCGCTGTCCCTGCTGCTCACGGCTTGCGGGGGAGGCGTCGCCGCGGGCGCGGGGACGGCCGGGGATTCCGGCGGCGGCGCGGCTGCCGCGAATGACGCCGGAGGCTCGGGCGACGCGGGCGGCGGCGGCGGCGACGTGCCCACGCTGATATGGTTTATGGGCAACCCCGGGCAAGTGCCGTCCGACCAGGCAATGGTTGAGGATAAACTGAACGAAATCAGCGTCGCCAAAATCGGCGCAAAGGTAAAAACCATATTTATGTCCAGCGACGAAGTCATGCTGGCGATGTCCGCAGGCGAAAACTGGGATAAGACGTTCACCTGCGAATGGTATAACAATTATGCGTCGCAGGCGCTGGCGGGGTATTTTTACGACATAACGGAAATGCTGCCGACCTTGACGCCCGCCCTTTGGAACGATATGCCCGAAGTGGTATGGGAAGGCGCCAAGATAAACGGCAAGATCATGGCCGTGCCGGTAAAGAAAGACTACGCCGCGGAGCTGTACTGGCGGTTTGACCGCGATCTGTTCGACTCGCTCGATATGAAGGTGCCGCCCACTATGAGTTTCTTTGACGTCGAACCGTATATGGCGGCCGCCAAGCAGGCGTGGAAGGACGGCAACCCGAAAGCCAAGGTGGAATACCCGCTGATGCTGAATCGAAGCGGGTTTGGCGGCATTCTGTCGGTTTACGACATGATCAACCACGAAGCGATGATAGGCATCCCGTATTCCGCGATAGGCACGCCCGACGAAGACAAGGTTGTGCTGACGATTCAGCACCCGGAGGCCCTGGCGCGCCTCGAGGTCATACATAAGTGGTTTAAGGCCGGATATATCAACCCGGACGCGATGACCACCGACGGGGAATCGACGCTGTTCGCCGTCCGGTCGGGGCAGGGTTTCTACGGGGCTGACGCGATTTGGTCCAGCGGCTCCGGCTTCCCCAACGCTATTTCCAAATACAGCGGCCCGTACCTTTCCACATCGTCGGTGCGCGGCTCCATGAACGCGATAAACGCGAGATCCAAAAACGCCGAAAAAACCCTGAAATTGATGGAGCTGATAAGCTCAGACCGCGAATACCGCGACATACTGCGCTACGGCGTCGAAGGCGTCCATTGGACCAGGCAGCCTGACGGGCTGGTGAAAAAGACGCAGGCGGGCCTGGACGGATATACGGTATGGGCGTTCTCGCAGGGGTCATATTCGGGCAGTTCGGTCGAAGCCGCCGAAGGGGTTGAAGTAGATCCGGACATGTGGAAGGTAATATTTGACAGTTACGATAAAGAGGCGAAGGCGACCAAGTCCATCGGATTCGCCTTTGACCCGTCCAGCATCGAAGTCGAGCTGGCGGCCGTCGCGGCGGCCCGATCAAAATATTGGGACGGCATAAGCACGGGCACGCTGGATCCCGCCGTGACCATCCCGCAGATGATGAAGGAGCTTGAGTCGGCCGGCATATTCAAGGTGCTGGAAGAGTGCCAGAAGCAGTACGACGCGTTCCTCGCCGCAAAATAACATAAAAAATGGCGCGAGATAATATTATAATAAATAAAAGAGCGGCCGGTTACCGGCCGCTTTTAATATTTAATCGTTCGTCATTGCGGGCAAGCGACTTTCGGAACTCAGGTTGTCGCTTTTTTGCCGCTATCCCATAAAATTCCGGCGGTCAGCCGTTCTTCTTCTTATAAAACTCGTCCAGCTGCCTGTTTACCTCGTCAAGCACCTTTTGCAGGCTGTTGTCGTTCAGCTTTTTCCTGTATTCGTCCATTAGGGCCGCGTTGCCCGCCCCGGACGCAATCCTGTAGTTATACTCGGCATACACGTTTTTCAGCGCCGCTATCTCCGTTTCCACCGGCGTTGGGTCGAAGGTGAAGCCGACATACGCCGTGGGTATGGCCAGCGAATTTTCCGCCTTAAAGTCCTCCTTGAAAGTCGGGCCGTTTACATCCAGCGCCGGCACCAAGTCCATGTAGTTGCCTATGCCGCGGACCCACGCCCCGATTTCCTGGAGGCCTTTTTCGGTCCTGGTCAGGGTGCCGTCCGCATTCCTCGTGAAGTGGACGCCTTCCACGCCGAACGCGAGGGTGGTTGCGATGACTTCGTCCGTGTTCATAAGGTTCAGGAACTGAATGGCTTCCTTATAGTTCTTTGAATAAATGGATATGGCGAAGATGGCGCCTTTGGAACAACCCGCGCCGACGAAACGCGTCGTCATATAAGGTTCCCTGACGTCGATGCCGCGTTCGGCGGACACTTCGGCCGCGTCGGCGGGCCCCCCGCCGTTTCCGCAGTTATACAGGTAGTTGGCCGAATTTAACGCGCCCAGCCTGGCGTCGCCGGCTTCGTCCTTAAGCGTGGTGCGCGGGTCGATGTAGCCTTTTTGATAGAATTCCTCAAATTTCGCAATCAGCTTTTGCACTTCGGGCACGTCGTAGACGAAACTGGCCATGGGCCTTTCCGGCAGCGCGGGGTTGACCGGGTCGTGGGCGAAGTGGAACAAGCCGACCTGCGTATAATCAAAATCGGCGTTGGTCATCTGGAACGGCGCGTACATGGGTTCGATGATCATCGGATACATATTGGGGTATTTTGCCTTGGCCGCCGCCAGGCTCGCCTCGAATTGCGGGTCGAATACGGCGTTGTAGTCCCAGTTCATCTCGTCGAAGTTGAAGCCCAATTCCGACAGCAGCGTGTTGTTTACGTCCCAGTTGGTCCATGAGGCGTAGTCTTTATAACACGGCGCGCCGTAAATGCCGTAGCCGTCGGGCCCGTTTACCTTTATGTCGTCCCACAGGAACTTCGGAATCAGGTCGTACATGCCCTTGCCTTCGTTGGCAAGCCAGTTTTTGTCCGGCTTGTCCAGGCGAAGGAAGGCGCCCGCCGCGGCGTACTGGTCGTACTTGAACTTTTGCCAGCTGTTGGTCATGATGATGTCCACTTTTGTGTCGGCCGTGTCGGCCGCCAGCTTGGCGCGTTCGCCGAAGGCGGCGTCCCAGATGATCGCGACCTGGAAGTTTTTATAGCCCAACGCCTTGAGGCGGCTGTTAAGCGCATCTTCCACCGGCTTTACGACGCTGTTGCCCCAGTCGGGCAGGATCACCGTTATCGTTTTCGTCCCAAAACTGCAACCGCCAAGCATGGCGGGCAATCCCGCCAGCATCGCCGCACACAGAATAACGGCCAGTACCCCTTTAAATCTTTTCATATCGTTAAATCCCCCTCTACGCGTCGGCCGCGTATACATATTACGCGCGATCACGGTTCGCGCGCGGACCGATTTTATTCCTTCACCGCGCCCACGGTCAGCCCCGCGATGATATACCGCTGGAAAAACGGATAGGCGCAGGCGATAGGCAATACGATGAATACGCATACGGCCATGCGCAGGCCTTCGGTCGGCATTTCGCTCAGGTTTACCGAACTCATGCCCACCATTTGAATGCTGTTCTTTAGGTTTTCGACGCTCAACTGCATCAGCATCAATAAATACTGCAGCGGGTAAAGGTCCCGGTTCCTGATGAACACCAGCGCCAGGAACCACTCGTTCCAATATGCCAGCGCGAACAACAGCCCCACGGTCGCGATGCCGGGCTTGGCTATGGGAACCACTATCCGAAACAGCGTGTTGAACTCGCCGCTGCCGTCAATCGAGGCGGATTCCACGAGCGACATGGGGATGGACGTCTTGAAAAAGGTACGCATGACGATAAAGAGGAACGGGTTTACCATAATCGGGACGATCAGGGCGGCGTAATTGTCGCTCAATCCCAGCAGGTTGCGGCACACCATGACGGTGGGCGCGAGGCCGCCGCCGAACATCATCGTGAAGAAGGCGAAAAACGCGAAGAAATTGCGGTACGGATAGTCGGGCCTGAACATGCCGTACGAATACAATATGCATACGAGCACGCTCAGCGCCGTCCCGACGACGGTGATTAAGATGCTGTTAAAATAGCTGCGCCACAAAAGGCCGCCCATTTTGAATGCGGTTTCGTAGGAGATGAGGGACCATGAGGTGGGGAAGAAAGAATACCCGTTGGCCCAAAGGCTCTCCTGCGAGGTGAAGGATATGATGATAATGAAGATAAACGGTATGATGCAGCTCAGGGAAAAGGCGGCCAGGATCACGTGCATCACGACTTCCGAGGGCAGGCTGACGGCGTTTATGCGTTTGTTTCGCTTCGCGATTATATGCTCCATGCGCTCCCCCCTCCCTGTTCCGTCAAAATATCGTCCGGCTTGCTTCAATTCTGTCAGAATAACGCGTTTTCGGTTTCGGCTCCGTCAGATTAACGCATGCTCAGCCTGGCTCCGTCAAAATAACGCATAGTCGGCTTCGATTTTGCGCGCGATGGCGTTGGCCGCCATTATGCATATGAAGCCCAACACGTTCTGAAGCACGCCCGCCGCCGTGCTCATGCCTATGTTGCCTGAAGCCATCAGGGCGCGGAATACATATGTGTCAATGACCGTGCTGACGGGATACAGCGCCCCGGAATCCTTCGTGACGTTGTAAAACAGGCCGAAGTCCGCGTTGAATATGCGGCCTACGCTTAAGATAAACAAAATGACGATCATCGGGCGTATGTTGGGCAGCGTTATGTGCCAGGCCTGCTGCCATTTCGACGCGCCGTCGATGCTTGCGGCTTCAAACTGCTGCGAGTCCACCCCTGTGATGGCCGCAAGGTACAGGATGCTGGAATAGCCCACGCCTTTCCACAAGGTAGAAATGGTGAGGATGACGGGCCAGCCCCAGGGATCGCCGTACCAATTGGGCGTTTTGTCGAGCAGGCCGTAGTCGGGGGCGAGGAAGGCGAAGACAAAATAGCTGACAACCACCCAGCTGATAAAGTATGGGAAAAACATCAGCGTCTGATATGCCTTGGCCATGTACTTCCTGGTCAGCTCGCTCAGCATGATGGCGAAAGAGACGGATATCACCAGCGTAAGCGCTATCCACGCGGCGTTGTACGCGAGGGTATTGCGCATCATCAGCGCCGCGTCGGTGGTCGCGAACATGAACCGGAAATTTTCGAAATTATTCCATTTGCTGTGCAGGATATTGTTGAGCAGCGTCGGAGCGGGCCTGTAGACCTCATATTTCTGAAAGGCCATCGCGATGCCGAATATCGGCAGGTACCGCAGCAGGAACAGCCACAGCGCGCCGGGCAGCATCATTAACGAAATCATCGCGATTCGCTTGTTCCATTTGAAACGCCCGGAGATATACCCCCTCATCGCGCCGCTCCCCCGTAAACGGATAATATATACGTTATAAATCTATATATACATTATAAACCTATATATACATTATCACGCAAGCGTTGATTTGGAAAGGTCATTCAAATTTTCCTTCAAGAAAAAAACTATCTAAAATCCGAAGTTATTTTCCGATACGAAAATAAATATGAAAAAACTTGAATTTTCTGTTATACTATACACGAGGTATTTAAAATGGATAAAATTATTCCACGGTTACAATTTTTGAATAAATTAATTAAATTCCGGGAAATTGACGTCATAAAAATCATAACGGGCGTTAGACGTTGCGGCAAATCGACTTTATTCGAATTATATATTGACTATCTAAAAAATGACGGCGTTGAAGACGCTCAAATTATTCATGTTAATCTTGAAGACGTCGGTTTGGAACATTTGCATAATTATAAAACTTTACATGACTTTCTTGTGTCAAAGCTTAAAAAAGATAAAATGACATATATTTTTATTGATGAAGCGGGCCGGTGCGAGGGATTTGAAAAAACAGTTGACAGCATTTACATAAAAAAAAATACCGACGTATATATAACGGGCTCTAACGCAGATTTGCTATCGGGTGAAATTGCCACATTAATTTCCGGACGCTATGTGGAAATAAAAATGTTGCCGTTTTCGTTCGCGGAATTTTATATGGCAAGTAATATTAAAGATAAAAATCAGGCGTTTATGAACTATTTAAATATCGGCAGCTTCCCCGTTGTCGCAACCAGGCTTGGCAGCGACATGGAACTATCAGACCAGTATTTGGACGGTATTTACAACACTATTATTATAAAAGATGTAGTGGCTCGCAAGGGTGTGAGCGACGTCAGTTTATTGAATAATATAACCCGGTATCTATGCAGCATTGTAGGCGGCATTACGTCAACTGCCAATATAACCGATTATATTGTTAAGTCAGGCAGAACGATTACGCAAAAAACGGTTGACAAATATGTAAAAGCCCTGGTGGACAGTTATTTATTTTACCTCGTGGAAAGATATAATATCAAAGGCAAAAGCCTCTTAAAAACCCTCAGCAAGTATTATATTGTCGATACGGGATTGCGTAATCATTTGCTTTCTTCATTTAATACCGATATCGGGCATCTAATAGAAAACATCGTCTATCTGGAACTTATCCGTCGGGGATATCGGGTTAATATCGGTAAAATTGACGAATATGAAATTGATTTTATTGCTTCAAAGCAAAACGCGAAAGAATATTATCAAGTGGCGATGACCGCACTTGACGAAACGGTAAAAAAACGCGAGCTATACCCGTTAAAAAAGATAAACGACAATTATCCTAAATATCTGCTCACGCTTGATTTTATTACCGGAGATGACGAAGGAATAAAGCAAATTAATCTGATAGACTGGCTGCTTGAGCCTTTTCAGCAACAACTAAATCATTATTTCTAATGATACCGGTTATTTTAGTATGATCATTAAGATCGAAATTATATGCAAAATTTTATTATGTAATTTTTTGTGTTTGTTTATATTTATGTTTGATGAGTTTTTATCTTTTATTAATTTATGCTCATTATCTTGATCCACGTTATTTTCGCCTGATAAGTGGCGTTCATTATTTAACGTGAGCGTTCGGCTTCCGTTAATTAATTCAATATTCGGAAACGCCGAAAACGAATTTTCCGCCGCCACAATTCGCAAACGCGCAACATATTATTAACGTTTCGCGTAAATCGTCCTTGGTTTTCCATTCTTTAAACTGATAATGTTCGCCTTAATGTATTAGTTCATTATGCAACCCACGCATAACCCATTAAAGCCTGATCAACAATATGCTGATATACACGGTTGCTTTTAGCAGCGAATATATCACGATCATAACTATCCGGTAATACGTCATTCAAGCAATTAATAATGGCAGAGCGGACGCGCTCCCTGGGTTTTGCGTCATTTTGCCAACCGACGACGAATAAATCCTTTTTACGTAAAACCAATGATGAATATAATTCTTTTGCCGCCAATTTGACGCGTTGTTCTTCATCTTTTGTCAGCTTGTCCTTACGGAGCAAATCGAATATTTCGAGTTCCTCCTCGGATAAATCTTCCCTGACGTGTCGTTCCTCTTCGGCGCGAAGTTCTTCCATGAATTTCAAGATTTTCTCATAAAAATCGTCATTTTGAGAACCGCCGGCATTATATGCGTCAATGATATTCCGAAATCGTTCCGCGAAATCAGAACGGGTGACGTTTATATGAAGCATCTGTTCGATCTTTTTTTCAATATGTTCACGGAGGTTGGCGATTTCCAGATTTTTGTTTTTAATTCGCCTGAACATCTTACGCAACTCGTCAATATCGAATTTGGATATGTCTACTTCTTTACCGTTTTCGTTGATAATATACGACCGCGATTCACCGAGAACCAAAACGTTTTGATCGAGTAACTCGTCCATGCGCATACCGGCGGATTCTAATTTTTCCGGTCTGATTTTACCTTCTAAAACGCCGCGTAAATATATAATCGCATCTTTATAACGCATATCAAAATCCATTTTGAAAATGTCCGGACGCAACGATTCATATAAATTGTCCACAATATTGGAAAGTACTTTGAATTCGTTGCGAATTTCATCGTTGCCGATTAAAATATTCGCATAATCACTAAACAATGAAAGTTTATTAAATACGCTATGTTCGGATACGACGCGGTTAAAATCGATCCCTTGTTTTGAACAGAACACCAGCGTCAATTCAATAGCTTCGTTTAATTGCTCTAACAAAAGTTTAATATTCTTGACTGGTACTAAACCTTCTTCGTCGGAAGCATAATCGGCAAGGGCGCGTTTCAAATATTTAAAAACATCGAGGAAGTCGACAATAAGGCCGTTTTCTTTGCCGGGGAAGACGCGGTTTGCCCGCGCAATCGTTTGCATCAACGTATGTCCCTTCATCGGTTTATCCAGATACATGGTGGACACGGACTTTGCGTCAAATCCCGTCAGCCACATGGCGCATACAAAAACGAGCGCCAACGGATGCTCGGGATCTTTAAAATTATCTTCTATATCGGCCCCGTTATCATCGGTCTTTTTCATGCGTATACGATGGGGAAGGACGGATAAATTTTCTTTATTAAACTTTTCTTCTTCACCGACTTCCTCGCTTATAACGACAGCCATTTCTATTTTTCGCATATAATCGACAAGATCTTTAATTTTATGTTTTTCTAATTCGTCATCAATTTTTAATATAGCGGCGTTCTGTTTTTTGATTTCTTCCCGCCAATAGTATGTAACTTTGTCATACAACTTAACGGCGGTAAATTTGTCGACGGCTATCACCATGTCCTTGCCGCGAAAGCCTCGCCTCGGAAAATGATAAACGATATGCTGCGCCACGGCATCCAAAACATCATCGCGCTTGATTATCTCAAGTTCTTTTGAATATGTGTTTTCAAGGCGTTTTTGTTCAGCTTCTGTCAGGTTTTCGCTTTCCAATATTTCGGTGAAATCGTCGTTCAGAAATTCGTTACCCAGTACGACTTCCGGCACGCGCTTAACATAAAAAAGCGGAACAGTTGCGTTATCCTTGACGGAATCTGCGAAATTGTATTCGCTCACATAATCGCCGAACCATGAATTGGTAAGGCGTTTACTGCCAAGCAGCGGCGTGCCCGTAAAGGCGATAAAATGCGCGCAGGGCAGCCCGTTTCGCATGTTTTCAGCCAGGTCTTTATATTGTGTTCTGTGCGCTTCATCGACAAATACGATGACTTCCTTACCTCTACCGTCGTGCAGAAGCGGATATTTTTTACCTTTTTCGTAACGGAATTTATGAATCATGGTAAATAATATGCTTTTATTTGTGGAAAGTTCTTCCCGGAGCTCAGCGCTGGTAGCGGGTTGAACTTTTTCTTCTGCGCTCATAAAACCTGAACGCAGAAACGTCTTATATATCTGCCCGTCTAAGTCTTCGCGGTCAGTGACGATCAAAAAAGTAAAGTTCCCCGTGCATTTATGCTTGATTTTTCGCGCCAACATGACCATTGAATAGCTCTTACCACTGCCTTGCGTATGCCAAAAAACGCCAAGTTTGCCTTTTAATTCGTCGCGGTTTTGAAAAGCGTGAAAGGCGTTATTTACGCCGAGGTATTGGTGATTTTTTGCAATGATTTTATTTTTTATTATGCCTCCCTTACGTTGGTCAAATAAAATAAAGTTTTCAATGTAGTCAAGCAGTATGTCAGGTTTGCATAGCCCGCGTAAAAAATAAACAAGGCTGATGCATTCATCTTTTATAACTTTTCGGTCAGGGTTTTCCTTTTCATCCGACAGCTTCAGCCATTCAAAAAAATGCTCGTACCCTGCTGAAAAACTACCGAGCCGCGTTTCCATGCCGTTTGACAGAACGCATATTTGGTTGTAGTTGAACAGCCACGGTATATCGCGCCGATAATCTTGTAAATTTTTGTCATAGGCGTTCTTGACATTGATGTTGAAATTTTTAAGTTCGATAAACACAACGGGCAGCCCGTTGACGAAAATAATCATGTCCGGCCTGCGCCAATGGATTTCGCCGCGAATCCACATTTGCGATGCGACAATATAACTGTTGTTTTCCGTCGTATTAAAATCAATCAGACGCAGCAAGCCTTTAGTCTCCCGTCCGTCTTTTTTGAACGAAACAGGGATGCCGTTTCGGATTTTTTGATACTGATTATAATTATCTTCCAACGGGTCGCCGCGGGCGATGCGGTAAAGATCTTCCGCCGTGAGTTTTAAGACGTCATCGGATATGTCCGGGTTGAGAACGCGGAGTTTTTCTATAAAAACTTCTTGCAATACGACTTGTTTTTTATCGTTTCGATTTTTGCCGTCAGGCAGCATTTCCGGTTTTTCAGTATAGCAGTAAATATGCTTGTAATGCGAAGCATACTCTGTCACAAGTAATTCTATGGCTGCTTTTTCTATCATTTCTTCAGTTACTATTTTAGCCATGCATAATTCCTAAAATAAACTACTTTTCTATTTGGTAAGTTTCATGGGCTTTTTCGGCAACTATCGTAATTTCATTTCTAATGATCCCGGTAATTTTTACCGGTTCGTCAGGATCGAAACTTATTGTGATAAAATGGTTGCATTGCTCACATTCGTCTTCAGATTCGCTGAGATTTCCGTTTAATGGACATTTTTCCTCCCATGACGACGGATAACATAACTTTATTTCGCAAATATGTTTATGTGGTATAAATCGTTCCATAATTACCTCCTATTCCAGCGGCTGTAATTTTTCAAGCGTTTTTGTATTCCACATTTTCATAAGCTCAGCCTTGTATTGTGACGCCCATTCAAGCACAAGCGATTGCGCTTTACTTGGTAAATCGCCTGCGAGCATATCGAGTGTATCGATTGAAAACGCGCCTTCCTTATCTCCATATGTCGCATGGAAGTGCGGAGGATTATGTTCCCGACTAAACCGTATTTGAATAACAATACCGTAGAATCTTGTAATTTCAAGCATATTTGTTCCAATCCTATAATCAATTAACTTTTAGCTTACCGCTCATCAAACGCGGCAATAGCAAGTCACGTTGACGGGCGAGGTTTTGGGATTGTTGTTGTAAAATTCGTTTATTTTCTATAAGCGTCATAACTTTATCATTAAATTTTGATAACACCATATCCATCGGTTTTATTAATTTTATCCGTTTCAAGTTTTCTATTGTTAATGCGCTTTGCGATGTTCCAATTGTTGACGATAATAATGAACCCTTTCCAATATCAGAATTTAGCCAAAAAAATATATACAAAGCAAGTTCAGGTTTTGACCCGCTTTGTAACCACGTTAAATTCCCATCCTTAAAATAAAATACACGTTTATCAACGAAAAAAGAAATGCCGATTGATCCAACCGATGTTATAAGAATATCGTTCATGCAAGGTGCGCCGAAATTGTTTTTCAATTCGAAAATTTCGCCGTCTGTCGGCGCAAGCACTTCTACCATGTAACGGACGACGGTAGACGGCGTGAAGAACTCGCCGCCGCCCTGGCCCTCCGCCAGAGCAAACTCGCCTAAAAAATACTCGTAGATTTCGCCAAAGATATCAAGGTTCACGTCGGTTGGTATATCTTTGAATACCTTGAATAGTTTAGCCAATACAAACGGGTCATCTTCGCTGTTTACACTGTAGTAAACGTCTTTCAGCAATGTATCGGCAAGTTCGGCGGTGTATTTTTCGATTTCTTCCATCGCCGCCTTGGTTTTTTCCGCCAGGTTTTCAGATTCCGGTAAGTTTAATAAATAATCGAATTTTGCTTCGTCGGGCAGATAATATCCGCATTTTTCAATGGCGATTTCATGTATCGGGCGTTCGGCGTGCGATCCTTTGATTTTATCGTATTCGGCGTTGATGACATTTTCATATTGGTTATATTTGCTTTGCGCGAATCGGAGAAAAATAAGTCCCAATATTGGCGTAGCGTACTCGGTAGATTTTAAACCAGAGTTTGCGCGTAGTTGGTCGGCGCCCTGCCAAAGCCTGTCTTTTAAGTTTTTAAGTTGTTTATTTGTCATTTACGATACGCTTCTTTCATAACAATATTACCCGGTCTATAATAAAAACGCGATATAATTTTGAAAAAAAAAGAATCCGTTATGGATTCCTTTTTATTGGCGGTGACGCCCGTCTATGCGGATGAAGGGACTTGAACCCCCATGAACTTGCGCTCACATGGACCTGAACCATGCACGTCTGCCAATTCCGCCACATCCGCGTGAATAAAACTATTCTACAACATCCGAAAATGAAATGCAATAAGAAAATAAAGGCGCGACTGGAAGAAAAATACGGCTCATACATGCGGCATTGATATAAAATAGTTTATATACGTTTATGTGTAAACAAACGGTAACCAAATAGTCATAAAATGTTCACCTTGAATTAACGAACATTCACTTGACACGATATACTTTTAGTTGTAGTATTATATTAACGAACGCACATTCGCATACATTTATAA
>Ga0209628_10001294_pt1 | contig 16027 bp, 15 predicted proteins | sample TergutCu122P4_FD_187285 | JGI IMG/M metagenome (GOLD analysis project Ga0209628, IMG submission 187285) | Cubitermes ugandensis P4 segment gut microbial communities from Kakamega Forest, Kenya - Cu122 P4 (SPAdes) (version 2) | ecosystem: Host-associated > Arthropoda: Insects > Digestive system...
TAATTTATAATAAAGTATCGTGTATATGATTAAAATTAGTCAGATATTAAAAATTGATGATATAGAAAATATTTTATTGAGAAATCAAAATATTGCATTATCGGAAAAGACCGAATTTCAAATTAAAGATTGTTTTAATTTTTTAAAACAATTTATATCTAACAAAATAATTTATGGAATCAATACCGGTTTTGGTCCAATGGCGCAGTACCGTATTGACGACAAAGCACTTACAGAACTGCAATACAATATTATCCGCAGCCATTGCACAGGTGCAGGCACTCCCCTACCAGATTTGTATGTTAAGGCGGCGATGCTTGCCAGAGTTGGTACTTTTATTCAGGCAAAATCGGGTGTGCATACCGATTTGGTGCAACTTTTAATCGAATTTATAAACAGAGGTATTTACCCGCTTATTCCTCAACACGGCGGCGTTGGCGCAAGCGGCGATTTGGTGCAGTTGGCGCACATTGCGCTGGCGTTGATTGGCGAAGGCGAAGTGCATTACAAAGGCGAATGGAAAAGCACAAAAGAGGTGCTTGAAAAAGAGAATTTAAAGCCATTCACTATTCATATACGCGAGGGGCTGGCTGTAACAAACGGTACTTCGGTAATGACAGGAATTGGTTTGGTTAATGTGTTGTATGCCAAGAGGTTACTTGATTTGGCAATATTGGCATCGGTTTGGTTAAACGAAATTACATATTCCTGCGATGACGGTTTTTCGGCAGAACTCAACGCCACAAAAAAACATATCGGGCAGATAGAGATTGCGGCTCGTATGCGCAAAATTGCCAAAGAGAGCAATTTGCTGCAAAAACGTGAAAATAAATTTTATTGCAACATAAATAAAGAAGAAAAGGTCTTTAAACAAAAGGTGCAAAGTTACTATTCTTTGCGTTGTGTGCCGCAGATTTTGGGACCTGTTTATGACGAAATTATCAATGCAGAAAAGGTTTTGATGGACGAACTTAACTCCGCTTGCGACAACCCTATTATTGACCCCGAAAGTCAAAATGTGTATCACGGAGGCAATTTTCACGGCGATTACGTCTCTTTTGAAATGGACAAACTCAAAATTGCCGTTACCAAACTTACAATGCTGATAGAGAGGCAGTTAAATTATCTTTGCAATGATAAAATCAATGAAATTTTACCGCCGTTTTTGAATTTGGGCGTTTTGGGGCTGAATTATGGTTTGCAGGCAGCGCAATTTACCGCCACCTCCACAACGGCAGAAAATCAGACGCTTTCGTTCCCAAATTATGTTCATTCTATTCCGAATAACAATGATAATCAAGATGTTGTGAGTATGGGAACAAATTCGGCATTAATAGCAAAAAGGGTGATTGACAACGCTTTTCAAGTTATTTCAATTCAATTTATGGCGTTGGCACAGGCAACCGATTATCTTAAAATAGAAGAAAAATTATCTTCAAAATCAAGAGAAATGTTTAAAGAAATCAGAAATATTTTTCCAAAATTAATTGAAGACAGAACACATTATAAAGAAATTGAGAAAGTGAAGGAGTTTTTAGTATCCACAAATTACACGAATTACACGAATTTTCACTAATTATTATTTGTGTTAATTTGTGTAATTTGTGAACAAAAAAATATTAATTGTTAATTAATTATGAAATATGCATTAGTAACAGGCGGCTCGCGAGGAATTGGTCGGGCAATTTGCCTAAAATTGGCAGAGTTGGGCTTTTCGGTTTTGGTTAATTACCAGAGCAACAAAGCCGCCGCCGAAGAGACAAAAAAATTGATAGAGCAAAACGGCGGAACAGCAGAATTACTCCCTTTTGACGTGGCAGACAGCGTAACGGTTGAAAAGGTCTTGAATGATTGGCAGGCAGCGCACGCAGACGATTATATCGCCGTTTTGGTGAATAATGCAGGCATTAGAAAAGATAATTTGATGTTTTGGATGTCCGATGAAGAGTGGAACAACGTGCTTGACACAAGTTTGAACGGCGCATTTTACACCACCCGCGTTTTGGTAAAATATATGATGAACAGACAATTTGGGCGTGTAATAAATATTGTCTCCATTTCGGGCATCAACGGAATGGCGGGACAAACCAATTACGCAGCGGCAAAGGCAGGCGTTATCGGTATGACAAAAGCCCTTGCGCTCGAAACGGCAAAGAAAAAAGTTACCGTCAATGCCATTGCGCCAGGATTTATCGAAACAGATATGACCAAAGACCTCAACCAAGACGAACTGAAAAAACTTGTTCCTGCACAACGTTTCGGCAAAGTAGAAGAGGTGGCGGATTTGGTGGGCTTTTTAGCATCGGAAAATGCGGGGTATATTACGGGGCAGGTAATTTCAATTAGTGGGGGACTTTAAATTAATGTTCACAGATTTGCTCCTTTCGACTTGAAAAGCACAAATTATACTATTTATAAAAATAAATCAGCCAAATATTTGGTTGTTTGATTTTTTTTTATTAGTACCTTTGTGGCTGAATTATAAATATATTATTTTTATAGCAAAACCATTGTATATAGAAGTATCGGAAGGTACCAAGACCATAAAACAACTTTTGAAATGTGCAAAAACGTGGAAATATCCACGATTGCTTATGCTGCTTGAAATGAAGAAAGCAGACACAAAAGGCATTACCAAAGAGTATGTATTAAATTCAAATAAATTTTCGACAGAGGACACAAAGAAAAAACAAAGAACGCAAAGAATTGATAATCAATATCAATAACTTTGCGCTCTCTGCGTTTTACTTCGGCACGCTCAGTAACCATCTTAGCGTCTTTGCGTGATATGTTACTTTTTAGACAGCCGCTTATTGTAAATCTGCGGTTTATTTCAAAACAAAAGCTATTGGCAAAACAAATTCGCAGCGGACGGGTTTTCCGTTGTTTTTTCCCGCAATCCATTTGCCGGAAGTGAGTTTGACAACACGCATCGCCTCTTCTTCAAGTGCTTTTACCGCTTCTTTCTTTTTGTTTCGCTCCAAATTTGTAGAGAGCCATTCGATATTTGAAACAGAACCGTCTTTTTCTATCACAAACCGAATATTAATCTTTCCATCTACGCCATTTTCTTGTGCAATTTTTGGGTATTTCACATTTTTAGTAAGAAATTCCATTAATTCACTTTGTCCGCCTTTAAATTGTGCTTCAACTTCGGGCTTTACAAAAATGTCTTGTTTAAGACGTTCCGCCTCATGTTCAGCCGCTTTTTTCTTTTCCTCAGGCGTTTTCAGCGTGATTAAAATTACTCCGTTTTTACCTTTCTCGCCATACAATTCAACAGCGGTTTCATTTTTTAAAACGGTAGTACTTGAAATGTCATCTGGTTTAAGACGGTTGATAAAATACATATCAACCTCTTTCCCATCAACGATATAAAGAACATCTTGACGAGATACTGTGTCATCTTGCGCAACAGGTTGATTTTCAACTTTTTGCAAAACGTTTTTTGGCTTTTGCGCCAAACTGACCTGCGACATCAAAAGTGCCGCCGTTACCAACATTACGGGAATGAGCCGCAACATTCTTACTTTTTTTGATTTTGAATTTGTAAGCATAAAAATTCTTTTTTTGATTAATATAATGTTAAAATTATTACCGATTTTGCTTGTCGAGCAGCCGATTTGATTAAACATCAAGAGTGAAAAATAGTCGTTTGTGGCTGTGCCGTTTGCTATTACCGCCTCGTCTGCAATATATTCGTGAATGGAACGTAACTCTCTGTTATAGAGCCAAATAAATGGATTAAACCATTGCAAAATTTTTATTATTTCATAAAAAATCAAGTCCAGAGAGTGAAGTTGTGCAATATGCTTTTTTTCGTGAAAAATAATTGTTGCTTCTTCATTCTTATCATATTGATTTTCAGGTATTACCACAAAATTAAAGAACGAAAAAGGGGCGTAATTTTGCTTTGTTTTGATAATATAAATGCCGTCTTGCCGCTCTTTTTTTGCAAAAATTATAATACGACACACATTAAATATCTTTACAAAAAACAGAATTGTAAAAATCACAACACCAATAAAATATGTATTCCGCAAAATATCAAAAAATGAAATATTTAGCGAACTGCCTGTGTTATTGGCACTTACGATTATTTCTGGCAACATCATTGCAGCAATATTTGTCTGCAAAAATTGCGGAATAGCTTCCATTTCGATTGTAAATTTTATGCGTATAAACGGGTAAATTACCGAAAACAGAAGTGCAAACAGCAGATAAAATCTGTTGAGCACGAAGTTTTTTTCATTTCTGAGGAAAAAAACATACACAAAGTAGTACAAAGCAAGTACCAATGCGGTTTCTAATAAAATTAACATAGTGATTAATGGTTAGTGGTTAATTCTTGTTTGTTGTTTGTTGTTTGTTGTTTGTCGGTTGTTGTTTGTTGTTTATTTTAACATCAACCAACAAACATCAACCAACAACCAATTCTTAACTTTTAGTTTTTAACTTTTAGTTTTTCTTCTATTTCTTTTAAGTCCTTGAGTGTAATATTCTGATTATCAGCGAAAAACGACACAATACTTTTAAAAGAGTTGTTAAAATAATTTTTGGCGACATCGCCGAGCAAATTTTCGGAATATTCCGTTTTGCTCACTTTTGGAAAATATCGATGGCTTTTTCCAAACACTTCAAAATCTACAAAGCCCTTTTTTTCGAGTATTCTCACGATTGTCAGGGCAGTGTTGTATGCAGGTTTCGGCTCCGGCAACGCCTGCCAAATGTCCTGTGCAAAGCCGCTTTCGATTTGCCAAAGCGTCTGCATAACCTGTTCTTCTGCTTTTGTTAATGATTGCATTTTTTTCAATTAAGAATTAAGAATTAAGAATTTTTGATACCGCAAAAGTACAACTAATTTTTTAATTACACAACTATTTTTTTAATTTAAACTAAAAATTTAGTTAAAAATGTAGTTAAATGAAGTTAAATATGATTAATAATAATTTAAACCGTTGATAATCAGCAATAAAAAAAATACTTCCAAACTCAGAAGTTTGAAAGTATTTTTTTAGTTTTAAAATTTTACACTATCTAAATACAAAGTATCAGGGCAAAAATCTGCCTCGTTAGCCCATTCAATTGTGCCGTGCGTAGAACGTACAGTATTGAAAAATGCAATGTTTTTCAACTGCTCATACATTGGGTATTTTAGATATGGTTTCACATCAAAAATGCCCTGTTCCCCGTTCTTAAACCATAAACGTACTTTATAGTCATTTTCAGGTTTCACATCTGCAACTCTTGGGTTCATAATTACATTATCTCTTTTGTTTTTTTTATTTTTGCAAAGGTAAAAACATTTTTTTTATTTTGCAAAAAATTTTTGTAATTTTGCAAAAAAATAAAAAATAGTTACAAATATAAAAATAATTTGTACTTTTGCAAAAAAAAATTTTAATCAAAAATCAAAATATTATGTAGAAAAATAACATATTAACGGTAAAAAATTTAACGATTAACATTTTATTCTTACGGCAGAAACCTCAACAATTTCTCTAAGTAACAAATGTAATCAAATCAGAATACTATTCTTTCACGCTCTGCGTGGCTTATTATTCTGATTTGTTAAGCAGGTTGAGGGCTTCTGTCGTAAGAATAGTGAGCTTTTTTTTGTTGAATAAATTTGAAAAATAAATTTTAATTTTAAAACTAAAATATTTATGAAAAACCTAAAAAAAATCCTTTTTGCTTCAATAGCAATAATTTGTTTGTCATCTTGTGTTCCAATGACAAAAGAATCGTATATGAAAAAATTTGATGCTTTTGTTACGGAAATATCCGAAAATTACAAAACCTATAATGACAAAGCGTGGAAAAAACAGACCGAAAAATACGATAAGTTTTCGGGTGTATGGTATAACAAATTCAAAGATGAATTTACTTTCAAAGACGAAATTGTTATCAAAACAAATCAGACAAAGTGGTATTATTATCGCAATTTGAGTATGGCCACTTCTACTGTTAATCAAATTTTTGAATTACTTAATGTAAAAGAGTTGAAACAGCAAGTACAATATTATATTGATAATAATATGCAAAGCGACCTGCAAAAATTTTACGAAGATGCGCAAAAGGCGGGCAAAGATGCACAAAAAGCGGTTACTGAAATTTTAGAAGAATTGAATATAAATATTGATGAATTGAAGAAAGCGGTAAATTAGTGGCTATTAAAACAATTAATATTAAACATAATAAAAACAATGAAAGAAAATCATTTAATTATCGGTTTGGGCGGCACAGGCGGACACATTATCCGCGCTTTCCGCAAAAGAGTTTGGGAAGAGTTTAGAACAAACGAAATTCCAAATGAAAAAGTAGAAGATGTGTGTGTATCATATCTTTGGGTAGATTCGTCTGAAAATGATTTGAACGAAACTCAATCGTGGCGCACTATGGGTAAAAGCGTTGCGCTTGACCCTGGCGACAAAGTAGAAATTGCAGCAACCAGTTCTTCTATTTTGGACGAAATGAAAAGGGAACCTAACAGGTATCCCGGTATTGCACCTTGGATAGGTGACCAAAAAACGTGGGACCACATTAAAGGTGGCATTACAGATAAAGCAGGCGGACAACGCCGCCGACTTGGCAGATTGCTTTTTGCTTGGAATATCGATAAATTTCAAGGTAATCTTGTACGGCACACAGCAGCCTTAATTAAAGAGTCAAAAAACCAATCTATAACATTCCATATTTGTTGTGGTTTGGCTGGTGGTACAGGAAGTGGTTGTATTGTTGATGTTATTACGCAAATTCGTGAATTATATCCAGACGATAAGATAATTATTTATGCGAAGTTACCAGAAACCGCCACCCCACCACCACCTAGTTGGGTTTCTAATACAGGTTATTATAAACCAAACGGCTATGCTGCTTTACTCGAACTTAATGCTTTGAGTACAAAATCATATCAACCTTTCGACGTAAAGGGGAAAAAAGACAGAACAGGAAAAGTAATTCGGATGTTGACAGAAAGAGGGATTGAAGCATTTGACACGGCTTATATATTTGCAAATGGTAATGCAAGTTATAGGGTTTTAGATGTAGAAAATGGACAACTTTTTCAGGTTGTATCTGATTTTCTTTTCTATAAAATTGTTGTACTAAAGCAAGTTGGAGGAAAAAATGTCAATTTTGAAAATCCAGATGGCAATCCCGAAGATGGAACAAGAAGTAAACGTTTCCAAAGTTTTGGAATAGCACGAATTGAATATCCTGAAAAAGAAATCACGGAATATGTGCAGTACAATTTTGAAAAACAGGCAATGCTGCAATTCAAATACAACAATTGGAGCGATTTAGGTTTTATTGAAAAAAACGAAGAAGAAATAGGATTGGGCTATAAATCAGATTTGCGCAATGATAGAAATGGTGTTTTCCCAAAATGGCGTATTGACGAGGAACACCTTTCGCTGTCACAAAAAATTGTTGATGATAATCGCAATCCGTGGCTCTCTTTTAGCGAAGATTGGAACAAAGTTATTCAGTTTAAAACCCTCGCCAAAGAAAAAGACAAAACCGAATGGCTTATTGAACTTGAAAAACTTTGTGAAAAACGTTACAAAGAAAGTTTCAGAGGGGTGGGCGTACTTGAATTTTTCAGAAATCAAAAAGAAGAAATCAAGGGTTACGCAAGTCATATTCGTGGATTGATTGAACGAGATTTGTTCAAGGATTGGGAAAATGGCGACAAGTCGGTTGTAGAAGTTGAAAAATTTTTGGACATTTTGATTGATGTCAATGAAAATCGCATTGAAAAATTAGGCGAAAAACAACAGAAAAAACGGTTAGAACTTAAAGAAAAAATTGAGCCAAAAATTACTGAAAGCAGAGAAAAGTGGAATAAAAGAGGTATATTAACAAACCTTGATAAGTTACTTGGCACGCACTGCGACCTGCTTAGACGCAAATATCAAACTTTGACAGAAGAAGAAGGTTTGGATTTTGCACAGCAGTTGTTGCGTAGAGTAAATGAACAGTTACGCGAATTGCGCGATACTATCACTGGACTTAAAAAGTTAATAACAACTTCGTTGGACAGTGTTGAAGTTGCTATTAGCAGTCGTTGCAAAAGTGGCAATAATGTTTCCACAGGTGAAAATATTATTACTACCCAAATGTATGAACCCGATGAAATCAAAAAAAGAACAAAATCTATAATGTCTGACGACAAAATATGCAAAGAGAATGCATTAAAAGTCAGAAAAAAACTAATTGAAGAAATTCGAGATGATTCCCCTGATTTTTCCAAAATGGCAAAAAGAATTTCAGGTTCGCCGTTGTTTAGCAACACATTTGAAGAAGTTTGCAACGAAAGTGCAGTTAGTGCTATGGAACAGATGCAAAAAAAATATGTCAAAGTTAATATTTTGGAAAAAATAGCAAATGAATATCGTGATGATGAAGAAGGTTTAGGAAAATATATTCAAGACCAAATAACATTGTCAGACATTCTTTGCCAAAAAAACGCAAGAGAAACTGTGGCTTATGGTGGCGATGCTTTGACAATGCAACATGTTATTTATTTGCCTCAGTACGAAGATACAAGTAATTTTAGGGATAAATTTATTCAAAGATGTCGTTCTATTGCACAAGCAAATGTTACGGTAACGGAAAATAATAAATCTAATGAAATTATTATAATTACAGTTGTTAATGGTTTTCCATTGCGTTACCTTGCTGATGTAGAACGCTTGAAAAAAGATTATGATGCCAAAATGACTGATATTAAAGAAGACCAGCACAAATTACTTTTACACACAGAAGGCGATGGCTTGTATTTCTTGGATGGCAAACCTGTTCCTTCTCTTTATGTTAATAAATGGAATGATGATAAAAAAGAAGAATTTTCGCCTTATTTGATGTTAGCAATGGCAGCGGGGCTGATAAAATACGGTTTCCGTGGCGAAGGTTTTGGCAATCAAAAAGTTTATTACATTGATGACGATAAAAAGACATCACTCAAACACCAAACCTATCGCAATGTAATTGAAAACATTACAGAAGACGAGGCAGAAAACATTAAGAAAGCCGTTGAAGACAAGTTGAATACTGGTGAATATCTGTCGAAAGCCAAACGTGAAGCACTGAAACAGGAAATTAAGAAAGACGGTGCTATTTACAGGAATATTGAAAAGGAATGTGGCAAAAACAAATCCGACTGGAATAAGTTTGTAGATGCCATTGCACCTGCAATAGAAATTTTAGATAAAGATAAACAACGTTTAACCGATTAAATAAATATATTATGAAAGGAAAATGTATAAACTTAGATGGCTGTTCCAAATTTGATGAAAACGGCAAAATAATTCAGGATATACCTGATGGTGAAGATTTTGTATGCCAAGAATGTGGCAGAACGCTGCGAGAAATAACAGACGGAGAATCTGATTTTCCTTGGAAAAAGGTAATAATCATTGCCGCTGCTGTTTTGGCAGTCGCAGGTATTGTGTTGTTCTTCGTGTTTAGCGGAGGCAATGGTGTAACCGCCATTGAAAGAATAATTGTTGAATAATTTAAAAACTGTAAAAATATGAAAAGAGCAATATTTTTTATTTGTCTGTTTTTAGCAGCAAATCTGGGTTATTCGCAAAGTACAATAACCATAAAAAAAGGGGAAACCAAAACTTTAACGGCTTTCGGCGGAAGCGGAAAAGTTATTAAATGGTATTCGGGCAGTTGTGGCGGAACGCTTGTTGGTACAGGGGAAAAGATAAAAGTAACCCCAACCAAAACAACAACTTATTACGGTCGATGGGAAGACGGCAAAAAGGTATCTGACTGCCAAACTGTTACCATAATTGTTGTAGATGAACCTGTGGTAAAACCAGTAACTACCAAAAAGGACACTGTTTATATCAAAAGAGATACGGTTATTTACAAAACTGACACTGTAATAAGGGAAAAGGAGACAGTAAAAGAAGTAACCAAAACAGTAAAAACGCCTGCGAATACAACCACTGTAACAAGTACCAAAACTTATTCTTTTGGTAAATACACAGGCGGAATGAAAAACGGCGTTCCGAATGGACAAGGCACAATGTCTTACACAAAACGTGTGCGAATAGCAAAACACGACAGCCAAGAGCATTATGCCGAAGCGGGTTATTCATTAGTGGGAACGTGGATAAACGGCGATATTTCCAATGGCAAACTTATTGACAACAAAGGAAATGTCGTTGAAATAATTTTGGCAGGGGCAAGAAATTCCGTTTATAATTTAGAAAATGACAATTAATATTTTTTGTATATGAAGAAGATAATATTCTTTCTATTTTTAATTGTTTGTGTATCAACAGCATATTCGCAAGAGATTAAGAAAATTACATTGCAAAAATCGGTAAAAGGTTATGTTGAAACCAACTTTTGCAATGACGGAAAACTGGGAATTTTAATTTTCTATTCAACAATAGAAAATTTGAATTTTGAAGTTGTGTACCCAAAAACAGCAATAAAAAGCGTAACATATCAAAAAGAAAACAGCCGTTATGTTTTGTGTGTGGAGCCAACCAATGAACAAAATTCAAATTATAAAGTTAAAATTTATACCGCAGGTTACGAAACAACTTATTGCGACATAGATGATTTATCTCCAAAAGAACAAAAGATTTTTGAAATAATAATTGGTAATGAAGAGTATGTAATTCTTAAAGATGCAGGTCTTATGGTGCAAAAAACAGACATTACGAGTGGTGCCGACTGGCGAACTGCAAAAAAAATGTGCAGCAAATCTAGAGTAGGTGGTTTTTCTGACTGGCGTATGCTCACAAAAGCCGAGTTGGCAGTTCTATTCGAAAAACGTAACATTATTGGCAGTTTTAGCGACCGACCAATGTATTGGAGTTCTTCTGGAGGTAATGATTTTTATTGGTATCAAAATTTTAATTCTGGACATCAAAGTAATGCATATTATATAGAACAATACCGTTGTCGTGCAGTTCGTACTTATAAAGATTAGAAATAAAAAGCGATGAAAAAACTAATATTTATATTCATATTTTTTGTGTCTGCGGTGCAGATTTTTGCACAGTTCTATTCCGAAAATCTGCAAAATCTATACAGGTCGTTGCCGCAAAGTGTTGCGTTGGATTCAAATTATTGCGATACCGTTATTTTCAAAAATTATATTATTGGAGAAGATACGGCAAAAATCATGTATAATATTGATAAAAACTGTTTTATAACACATTGCGGTTTGCGCTTTTTCAATGAAATTGAGGAACTGCGCTTTGGTAAAAATGTAGCCAAGTTTTTAGAACGTGAATTGTTGAATTTGTTAATTACAAACGATGTACAGTCAGTTTTGATAAATTGGTACAAGAAAAAAATTGATTTTCAATACAACAATTCCGTTTCAAACAGCAACTTTTTTGCAAACAAACAGCAACTTGTAAAAATGTTTAGCAACGCAATGAACTTGACTGTTGAAAAAAATGAACATCATTTTGGGGTTACGATAGTTTGTGCCAACAATAATTTTTGTTATTTCTCAATTCCTGTTAATGAAGAACTGATTTCGGGGATGGACAAAAAAGAGCGGGACGATTTTCTTGATGCGCAGTTAAAAACTTTTAAGACAAACCAAAACTATTTTAAAGAGTTGGACACCTCTTTTCTGAAAATTTTTAAAGATTCTCTTTACGTTTATGAAGGCAGTTATTATATAATTCCTGAAATAAATAATAATTTGTATTTGCAGAAAAAAGACAGTTCTTTAAATATAATTACGTCAAAAGAGTTAGTAGAGGAGACCTTTATAAATTCGCTTTTGCTGCAAACAGCAAAAAATTACACAATCAACATCAAACACAAAAAATACGGAGGTGTAATTGACAATTATACAGTTAGCAGTAGCGACTTCTTTAATTTTTTCTTTGATAATTTTGATAACTATTTTGGTGTTGAAGAGTACAACAAAAATAGCGGAAAACTTGCAGGGACATTGATTTTTCGTAACAAAGAAACAGATGATATACATCTCGGATATGTAACCTGCACAATTGAGGATTTGCTCAATGAAGGCAACATTTTTATAGAATTATACTCGAATATTCCACAAAAAAACATTTTAAATTTATTTGGAGAACAAAATGAAAAATAAAATTTTAATATCATTGATTTTAATGTGTTTGGCGTTTAACCTCTATTCGCAACGCAATATAACACAGGAAGAGTATCAAAAAATAATCACGACTGATACTTATTTTTGGGGGAGAAGTGATTTTGACTTGCCCTTAGATGCTGCCAAAAAACAGGCAAGCGAAGAATTGATAAATCAAATATCTGCTGAATTTGAAAAATCAATTAATGCAAATGATTTGTTGAAAAAAGCAAATTACGTTAAATTTGAAGTTGAAGGCAACCGTACAAGGATAATTTTCTACATTCCAAAGGACTCTTTGTATGTTGAACGTATTGTAGAAACAAAAACTGTTGTAAAAAAACCTAAAGATAACAAAACAGCAGATGTTCAATCAAATGAAGTAATTAAAGAGACAGCGGTTGTAGAAAAACTACAAGAAGTTGAGCAGAAAAAGGTAGAAGAACCATCTCTGCCAATAGTAGAAACAAAACCTGTAAAAATTGAAAGCAGTAATGAAATCATTAACACACTTTTGCAAATCTTTGATTTTAACAGTTTTTGTGTTCAACTCAACAGATACAAACGTCAAGGCAAACTTTTTGACAGTCAAAGCGGGACACTGCCCGACAACAAAGAAAATTGCATTATGGCAATTTTTAGAAATGATGTTTTAGAAGCGTTATACGACACCGGCGGCATTTCCCGCAAAGATTTTTTAACAGGAAAAACTGTGCAAAAGCCGGAAGATGACTATAAAACCAAACAGGGAATTAAAGTTATATTTATAAAATTAAATTAATACAAATATGAAACAGACAATTACAATTTTAACGTTGAGTTTCTTGATAACAACTCAACTGTTGGGACAGCCAACAACAAATTTGGCGTTTATGTTTAGCAATACTGCTTACCCTAATACTTTACGGGCAATGGAGCAAAACGCAAAGGCAGTTTTTGATGAAATTAACAATGCCTCGCGTGAAAATAGAACCCCGCGATTTTCTACTGCAAACATAACAAGTGACGGAATAACCAACACGCTTGCATTGTGGGCAACAAGTAAATTTCATTGTTCAGAACCCGCTTACCGCGAAAATGTCAGTGAAAATTCTTACGGCGGCTACCAAGTAAGAAATATTACTACTTTTTTCAAAGACGTAGGACAGTCGCAAGATTTAGTAGTAGATTTTGATAGAAACGGAAAGGTTTCTAACATCTCTATTGCAATTTCAAAAACGCAGTATAATAGCATTATGCAAACGGGAAGTGCCGTAACCGATTTCCGTTATCGGCAAATAATTCTTGATTTTGTGGAGAACTTCCGCACTGCTTACAACCGTCAAGATGTCGGTTATATTGAAAAAATGTTCAATGACGAAGCACTAATTATTACCGGAACCAAACTTACAATTCGCACAGGCGATGGACAATATGCTACAAAAACAAAATACAGCACTCAAAGCAAGCAGCAGTATATCAACAAATTGCGAACAGCCATAATGGAAAAAGACAGTTATGGCAATAAATTAAACAAAATAAATGTTGATTTTGAAAGAATAGAGATTATCAAAAGTGCTAATGAAGAAAAAATTTATCTTGTTCGTTTGTGGCAAAAATGGGACTCAAAAGGAAAAATTAATTATGGCGACGAGGGTTGGTTAACACTTGTTATTGATTTTCAAAATGAGCAAGAGCCAACAATATGGGTTCGTGCTTGGCAAGACGGCAAATTTAAAAAAGAAGAATTGTATAATTTTAATTGCTTTTACGCAAAGAGTACTTGTGAATAGTTTAATATTCAATTAAAAAAATATACCGTAATGAAAAAAGCTATATTAATATTAACAATATTGTGTTTGTGTTTATCTGATATACACTCACAAATTTTGTCCAAAATGATTGTGAATTCTTACAATCAAGACAATATTGCAGTAAATATTTGTAATGATGGAAATTTGGGAATAATAGTGTTTTATTCGGCAATCCAAACATTAAAATTTGAAGCAATTTATCCAAGAAATGCTATCGTAAATACGATGTACAAAAGTTCAGATAACTGTTATATATTATGCGTACAACCACAAGAATCTGCAAATTTCAGTGTAAAAATATCAGCAGACGGTTTTTACCCTGAAACTTATGTGGTTGGCAGTTTTACTGCAAAGGAAAAGAAGATTTTTATGATAAACCCTGAAAATAATACTGCCGAAATCAAGGTTTATGATAAAAAATATAGACCAATAGATGGTGCTCGAATACAGGTAAAAGGAAAAGAAGACAGCAAACGCACCGACAGCAAAGGTGTTTGTGAAATGCCGCTTCCATCATCAAAAGAAACAACGCTTGTAATCTCTTTTCGCAATTATGATGAGAAAAAGGAAATAACCGTAAAACCGGGAGATAAAAAAAGTGTCTATTTTAACACGATAGATGTAAACAACCTTCCAAAAACAACTGGCTACAACGAAGACGACAAGAAATTCCGTTTCGGTCTCTTTGGCGGTATGAGCGTAGCAACTCAAACCACTGACTCGTGGCTTTACGAAAGCAAAAATTCGGCAAGTGTTGGCTACTATGCTGGTATGCAGTTTGAATTTAAGTTTGGTAGATATGTGTCCTTTCAACCTGAATTGTTGTTTGTGCAAAAAGGCAGCAAGGGGCAAACATATACAAGCGATTACTATATTTACACAGAAACAGGAAATTTTATTCCTGATGTGCTTATAAATTCAAAAGTACAAATCCACTATTTAGAATTTCCTTTAAATTGTGTTTTCAATATTCCAATAGGCAGAAATAGCGCGATTTTTCTTGGCACAGGACTTTACCTTTCCTGCGGACTGTCAGGCAAAATGACCCTCGACCCAAGCAAAGAAGGAATAACTTTTTATCTGTCAAAAGAAGAAAAAGAGGCAGATGTGTTTGGTGGTGAAGAACCTCTTTTCAGCCGTTTTGATTATGGTTTGGATTTTTTAGCGGGTTATCGTTATAAACGCTTTTTTGCAAGAGCGGGCTATAGTTTGGGATTATTCAATATCGCAACAGGCAACCCGTCAGACGGCTGGGCAAAATTCAAAAATAGTTATTTTAATTTATCGGTAGGGGTGAAATTTTAAGAAAAATTTTGTAATCAACAGATAAATTGTATGGTTTAAGCAAAGGTAGTGGCTGTCTTATAAGTGCTTTTGGTTTACGCCAAGGTTGCAAAGTATTGTACGCAAAGAACGCAAAAAGTTATAATCAATATCAAAAATTTTGCGCTCTTTGCTTTTTCTTTGTGTCTTTGCGTGAGAAAAAATTAGAAGTATGTAAAAACATTTTTTTTATTTTGCAAAAAATTTTTGTAATTTTGCAAAAATAAAATCACAAAAATCTGTTTTGGTTCTTGACTTTTAGTTCTTGGTTCTAAAATAAATGTCTCAAAAACTCCGAAATATCATCTTTTATCTGCTGCTTTTTGCGGGCGGCGGGGTGTTTATGTTTTGGATAGTGCAGCAAGGTATGAATTTGGAAGCAATTGGGTCAATAGTAAAACCAAAGGCAGACGGCTCGCAATGGGCAATGTTTTTGGAGCATTTCGGCGAAAGTTTTTTAAGTCCTTTCACAATTTTATTGGCACAAATCATCACAATAATTATTGTGGCGCGAATTTGCGGTTTTTTATTTAAAAAAATTGGACAACCTGCCGTTATCGGCGAAATTTTAGCAGGAATTATTCTCGGACCATCGTTGCTCGGCGATTTTTTCCCGCAATATTTTGATATAATTTTCCCCGACCATTCTCTAAATAACTTAAACACTATCAGCAACATAGGACTAATTCTATTTATGTTTGTGGTGGGAATGGAACTTGATATGCGCGTACTGAAATCGAAACTCGGCGAAAGCATCGCTATTTCGCAGGCGGGCATAATTTTCCCTTTTGCGCTGGGAATGGGGTTG
>Ga0209628_10001295_pt1 | contig 16025 bp, 11 predicted proteins | sample TergutCu122P4_FD_187285 | JGI IMG/M metagenome (GOLD analysis project Ga0209628, IMG submission 187285) | Cubitermes ugandensis P4 segment gut microbial communities from Kakamega Forest, Kenya - Cu122 P4 (SPAdes) (version 2) | ecosystem: Host-associated > Arthropoda: Insects > Digestive system...
AAATCACCTAATTTTGCAGGCTCATTTAACTCTTTTCACAATTAATAATTATAACATGTCAGAACAAGCTAAAGTTAAAACGCTGGAACAGATTGTGATTCGTTTTTCGGGCGACAGCGGCGACGGGATGCAGTTGACCGGTAAAATTTTCTCTAACCTGTCGGCTTTGATAGGGAATGATATTTCGACATTCCCGGATTATCCGGCTGAGATGAGGGCGCCACAAGGCTCCCTAAGCGGGATTTCTGGTTTTCAAGTCCATCTGGGGTCAAAAAAAATATTTACGCCAGGTGATAAAGCCGATGTATTGGTTGCCATGAACCCCGCAGCGCTGAAGATGAATATCAAAAATCTGAAACCGGATACAGTGATCATCTATGATACGGATTCGTTTGAAAAACGAGACCTTGAAAAAGCGGAATTTAAAACCGACGACCCGTTTGAAGAGTTGAATTTAAAAACACAACAACGGTTAGCAGCGCCTATTACGTCGATGGTACGCGAAGGGCTATCGACGTTTGGTATTGAAAAGAAAGCGGCTGAACGGTGCAAGAATATGTTTACCGTAGGTCTTGTCTGCTGGCTGTTCGACCGCCCGATTGACCCGGCCATGGCGTTGCTGCAAAAGAAATTCTCAAAAAATCCGACCATTGCACAGGCGAATATCAAAGCGTTAGTCGACGGCTTTAATTATGGACATAACACCCATGCTTCGGTGTCGACTTACCGTATCGAAGGGAAAAAAGTGGAGCCGGGCTTTTATATGGATGTAAATGGCAATGATGCTGTGGCATACGGACTGATTGCAGCAGCAGAACGGGCGGGATTACAATTGTTTCTCGGCAGTTATCCGATTACGCCTGCCACCGAAATTTTACAGGAATTGGCCAAGCATAAAAGCCTTGGCGTTATTGCCGTACAGGCGGAAGATGAAATCGCGGGTATTTGTACGGCTATCGGTGCAAGTTTTGCGGGCAGTTTGGGCGTGACAACGACTTCCGGACCGGGATTGGCGTTGAAAAGCGAAGCCATCGGGTTAGCCGTCATGGCGGAATTGCCTTTGGTCGTGGTGGATGTCCAACGCGGCGGTCCTTCAACAGGGCTACCGACAAAAAGTGAACAGGGCGACCTGATGCAGGTCATCTACGGTCGAAACGGCGAAAGTCCGGTTGTCGTGCTGTCGGCAGCGACTCCAACCGATTGCTTCGATATGGCGTATTGGGCGGGCAAATTGGCGGTTGAACACATGACGCCCGTCGTGCTGTTGACAGACGGTTTTCTTGCCAACGGTTCGTCGGCATGGAAAATTCCGGATATTAGCCAATACCCCGATATAAAACCCAATGATGTCAGTAACTATAAGGGTGATACGCCATGGAAACCCTATCGTCGCGATAGTGATACCTTAGTCCGTTATTGGGCGGTTCCAGGAACGGAAGGTTTTGCGCACCGCATCGGGGGGTTAGAGAAGGATTACAATACGGGCGCAATTTCGACCGACCCGATGAATCACCATAAAATGGTGACGACCCGTCAGGCAAAAGTCGATAAAATCGTTGATTTTATCCCGGAATTGGAAGTGGAAGGCGATGCTGATGCCGACCTTTTAATTGTAGGCTGGGGTGGCACGTATGGTCACCTGTATGAAACGATGGAAAAAATGCAAGCGACAGGGAAAAAAGTAGCGCTGGCGCATTTTCGTTTTATTAACCCGCTGCCGAAGAATACAGCCGACATCTTGAAACGCTACAAAAAAGTCGTTGTCGCGGAACAAAACAACGGTCAGTTTGCGAATTTTCTGCGCAGCAAAGTGGATAACTTTAATCCCTTTAAATTCAACCGCATCAAAGGGCAACCGTTCATCGTCGGACGTCTTGTCGAAGAATTTTCAAAACTAATTGAAAATTGAAAATTAAATTCTGAAAACTGATTTCTACCAATATTATATCCCTAACGGGATAATTAAATTCTGAAAACTGATTTCTACCAATATTATATCCCTAACGGGATAATGGAAAACTGAAAACTGATTTCTACCAATATTATATCCCTAACGGGATAATGGAATTCTGAGAACTGATTTCTACCAATATTATATCCCTAACGGGATAATGGAAAACTGAAAACTGATTTCTACCAATATTATATCCCTAACGGGATAATGGAAAACTGAAAACTGATTTCTACCAATATTATATCCCTAACGGGATAATGGAATTCTGAGAACTGAAAACTGAGAACTGAAAACTGAAAACTGAAAACTATATGAACTACGAAGCAAAAGATTATAAGAGTGATCAATATGTACGCTGGTGTCCGGGTTGTGGCGACCATGCCGTATTGAACTGTTTACATAGAGCCATGGCAAAGTTGGGCGTTCCACCCTATCAGATGGCGGTTATTTCAGGCATCGGCTGTTCGTCGCGCCTGCCTTATTATGTGAGTACGTATGGATTTCATACGATACACGGACGTGGCGCAGCTATTGCTACTGGTGTTAAGACTGCAAATCCTGATTTGAATGTGTGGCTGATTACCGGCGATGGCGATTGCCTTGCCATTGGTGGCAATCATTTCATCCATACGGTACGGCGTAATGTGGACATGAACATCGTGTTGATGAATAACCAAATCTATGGACTGACCAAAGGGCAGTATTCACCCACATCCGAGCGCGGACTGATTTCAAGAAGTTCGCCTTGGGGGACCGTCGAAGACCCGTTCAATCCAGCGGAACTGACATTCGGCGCAAGAGGTACATTCTTTGCGCGCGCCATCGACGTCGATATACAGAACCTGACGGATATTCTCGAAACTTCGGCAAGGCATAAAGGCACTTCGGTTATCGAAGTGATTGTCAACTGTGTTATTTTCGATACCGGCGACCATGCCTATTTTGCTGACCGCGAAAATCGTGCCGACCGTACCATTTTACTTCATCATGGCGAGAAAATGGTCTTTGGAAAAGAGAATAACAAAGGTCTTGTGTTGGATGGCTTAAAACTCAAAGCCGTAACTATCGGTCAGGAGGGATATACCTTGGATGATATTCTCGTTCATGATGCAAAGGGGGATAATATGGTATTACATACCATGTTAGCGATGATGAAAGGCAATCTGCCGGTCGCCATCGGTGTTATCCGCGACGTCGAAGCGCCGGTTTACGACCAATCCGTCCATATGCAAATCGAAGAAGTGAAAGCCAAAAAGCCCGAACGCACCTTACAGCAAATGTTATTAAGCGGCGAAGTTTGGGAAATAAAATAAAAACTCCCCCTTTGAACGTTCCTATGAAAATCAATCAATGTGTCTCTTTCCGAAGGGAAGAAATGGGGGCAGAGGGATGTAACGATGTCTCACTCGTGCAAAAAAAGGCAGCAAATTTTTTCAAAACGCTTTTTTTTCATTACCTTTGCCCCCGATTTAATTAAACAGTCTTCCCAAAAGACAGGTCCCATAGCTCAGTTGGTCAGAGCATCTGACTCATAATCAGGGGGTCCTTGGTTCAAGCCCAAGTGGGACCACCAAAAAATCAAAGGTTTACAGAAATGTAAACCTTTATTTGTCTTACAAACTAAAAAAACAAATAGGCTTTTAAATTTTTATCCAAATAAAGAAACATAAATTATGGTAACAACAGCTTTGATTGAGAGAGGAAAGGATGGTACGTTTAGCATCTTTACGCCAAATATTAACAGTACCATTATTGGTACAGGTAATACTGTTGATGAAGCAATGGCGGATTTCGAAAATTCTGTACAGGAGATAATGCAATTTTATAAAGAAGACAGAATAGAATTACCTGATGAATTGAAAGATATTCAGTTTGTTTATAAGTACGACATTGCATCCATGTTCAATTATTACGATTGGATAAATGTTTCAAAATTTGCACGGAAAGCAGGTATTAACTCATCGTTAATGCGTCAATACAGGATGGGAAAAACCTATATTTCTGATAATCAAATCAGTAAAATAGAAAACACCTTACATACATTAGGGCGTGAGTTGGCAGGAATTAAACTTTAATGCTATTTTGTTATCGTGCAATGCATGCCATACAGAATGCTCCAATCCGTCATTACATTTGTGACCTTCTCAAAACCCAACATGTCATGCTGAACTTGTTTCAGCATCTCCTTATCGAAACAGGGGATTGCGGATCATGTCCGCAATGACGATTGTGTAAAAAGTATAGTTTTTAGAAGTTCCCATTTGTCTTGTTTTATTACGACAAAAGTAGTTAAATTTCTTCAGTCCTCTTCACCTCTGATTTTAACAATTTCCCAATACCCTGTTTTATCAGAGCCTACGCGAGTGATAATACTTTCTGCTTTAAGAATAACGATTTGTCTGTAGATTGTTCTTTCAGTTACGGATAGAATTTTTGACATTTCTTTAACAGTAACAGAAGGCATCTGCGAAATCAAATCGATTATTTTTTCTTTTACACTGACATTTACACTGACATTTACACTGACATTACTTTTTTTTACGCCAACATTTTGAGTGTTAACGATGACAATTTCAGGCTCATTAACAACACTGTTTTCAGGAGCGACATAATGAATATGCAATTCTCTGTTTTTTAGTATATTATTTCCATCGAAAAGCAAATTTTCAAAGAAACAGTTTAGGTACTTCGTTGTAGCATAAATATTTTTTGTATGGTTGTTGTAATTTGCCCGCACAAGTGCATTGCGAAAATACCAACTATGTTGCGTAAATGGTTCATTTTCTACTTTAAAACCAAATGTTCGCAAATATTTTATTGCAAAAACCGCTGTTGTGCGTGTATTTCCCTCACCGAAAGCGTGAATCTGCCAGACACCCGAAATAAATTTTGAAATATGTTCGATTTGTTCCTGTTTCGTTAATCCCTTGTATGTAAAATTTTTTTCTTCTCTAAAATCATACTCCAACGTCTCTTTTATCAACGGGGCAGACGAATAATAAACCGTGTTGCCATCTAACACCCATTCTGCTTTTGTTATGTTGTAGTCGCGGATTTTCCCTGCATACTTGTAAATGCCGATAAAAAGTCGCCGATGAATATTGAGATAAAAAACAGGCGAAAACGAAAACGTTTTTTCCGACAAAATTTCGGCGATACGGGCAGATACTTTGTCTGCCTCTTCGGTGCGGTCATCATCATCTCTCTTTACCTGTATTTTATAATACACATCAATGCGATTTTTTACTTCCTCAAAGGTAATATCGCCTTCGATGTTCAGTTTGGCGGTTTCGATAAGATAGGCTGACGGCTTCAAGCCGTCGACTTGCTGCAAGCCGATTGCTGTTTGCCAAATCTGACTCTTTTCTTTTTTGTCAGGTTCGCCTTGCCTTATGTACTCATCAAAATCGGACATCATATTCTTAATGAATAAAGTCTTTATTCGGCAAGACGACCGATTGGGCGGCGTCCTGTGCCGGCCTTGCCGGTGAGGTTGTCGCCGAGGTCTTTGCGGGCTTCGTCGGCTATTTTTGTCAGTTCGGCAACGATTTCGGGGTAGAGTTCTTTGACGTCGTAGCGTTCGCCCGGATCGCGAATCAAATCGTACAAAGCTAAATCGAAAGGCTGTCGTTCATTGATTCTGCCGGGCGCCCCGTCGTTTCCGGGCAGAAAACCTTCGTACGTTCGCCCAGTGTGCGGGAATACCAATTTGAACCGGTTGTTACGAATGGCATCCAAGTCGTTTTGACGGTAATAATAGAGGAAGTATTTACGCGGCGAAGAAGCGGCATCGGCATTTGTCATCAGTGAAATGATATTAACACCGTCGATGCGCAATGAAGGAAGCGGCGCGCCACTGAGATGGGCAAACGTCGGCAACAAATCGATGGTTGAAGCTAACTGATTGCAGATGACGCCGGCAGGGATTGTGCCGGGCAAACGCATGATACACGGCACCCGTTGTCCGCCTTCAAAAGCGGTGCCTTTCCCTTCGCGCAAGCCTCCCGTTGAGCCGGCATGATTGCCGTAGTTGATCCACGGTCCGTTATCGGACGTAAATACGACCAACGTATTTTTATCTAACCCCAATTTTTCCAATGTTTTCATGATTTCGCCCACGCTCCAGTCGATTTCCATCATCACATCGCCATACAAGCCCTGTTCGCTTTTCCCCTTGAATTTATCGCTGACAAAAAGCGGCACATGCGGCATCGAATGGGCAAGATAGACAAAAAACGGGTTGTCTTTATTTTTTTCAATAAAACTGACGGCGCGCTCGGTGTAAAGCGTCGTCAGTTGTGTCTGAAATTCAGGCGTCACTTTAGGGTTGATGATATTCACGCCATCGTAAAGGGGCAGGTCGGGATAATAGGACGGGTTTTGTGGATGATAGGGCCACATGTCGTTGGAGTAGGGCAGACCGCAATAGTCGTCAAAGCCGTTGTTGGTAGGCAGGAACTGCGGATGATGTCCCAAATGCCATTTCCCGTATGCGCCGCACACATAGTTTTTCTTTTTCAGCACCTCGGCAATCGTTTCTTCGCTTTGCGCGATGCCTACCTTAGCGGTATGGTCTAATGCACCCGCAAAACCGATGCGGTTGGGGTAACAACCGGTAAGCAAACCTGCCCGCGAGGCGCTGCTGACCGCTTGCGCCGTATAGAAGTTCGTAAAACGCATGCCTTCCTTACATAAACGGTCTACGTTAGGCGTCCGGTAGCCGGTGGCGCCGGTCACGGTCAGGTCGCCGTAACCCATGTCGTCCAAAAAAACGACTACAAAATTGGTCGGTTGCTGTGCCTGAACAGACAACCCTAATGTGGCTCCAATACAGCCGGTAATTAAAAAAGTCTTCATATACAGAAAATGGTATAGCAATGGAAAGACAAAGATAATAACAATTTATTTAAAAACAAAGGGTATTTTTATAGCGTCATTTTGAAGTGATAGCGTCCGGATCCTACGATTATCCCGCCGTCTTGGGTGGTTTTGGCTTTGAATTTTTGATTATTTTCGATCAAACTTTTGAGGTTCTTGCTGGGGAAATAAAGGGTAGCAGTGGTGTTAGCCGGTATTTCCACATTCAAATAAAAATACGCGCCCTCTTTTTTCCAAGATGAAACAATCGTCCCATACGGACATTCGTAAGACGCCGATGCAGATGTTACATCACCGACGACTTCGGGTTTGATAATGATTTCGCGATAGGCGGTTGAATGATCCGCTGGCCTGATACCGCCTATACCGCTGTAAAACCATTCCATCAGGTGACCCAACATGCAGTGGTTGTTGGACACAAAACGCAGGGCTGCCCATGATTCGGTGAGGGCTGTGGCGCCTTTCGCCAACTGAAACCCGTAACCCGGCACATCGTCGCGGTTGTTGATGGTGAAAATGGTCTCGGAGGCGCCTTCACTTTCCAACACACGTAACAGGTAACGAAACCCGATATCACCCGGCGTAAGGCTATGATTGCGGTTTTCTAAATCTTTTAAAATGCTTTGAAAGACCGCTTTCCGGTTTTCAGGTTCTACCAGATTCATGTAAATTGCCATGGCATTGGCTGCCTGACTGCCACGGTCATACTGTTTGGTCTCGTTATTGAAAAATTTTTGATTAAAAGCGTTTTTTATTTCTGTGGCAAGTCGGGCAAAATAAGCTTCATCTTCCCGTTTACCCAGCAATTTGGCTGCCTGCTGCATGATGGTGACATCATAAAAATAGATAGCTGTAGCTGTCACGCCTTTTGAGGTGAGCTGAGATTCGCCCGGCGTGTTTGGACCGAGGTCAAACCAGTCACCCAAACCATGCGAGACGATGTGATTGTCGGCTTTGGAAGTCAGGTAAGCCACATAACGTTTCATGCCTTCGTAGTTGGATTGCAACGGTCGCCGGTCGCCATACCATTGGTAGAGATACCACGGCAGGATCACGTATGCGCTGCCCCATTCCGGCGAATCACGAAAGCCGCCACGAAAAACGACGATTTCCGGCGCGATATCCGGAATCATTCCGTTAGGCAGTTGAGCTGCCCGCATATCATCAATGACTTTGTTGTACAGCCGGTTGATGTTGTAATTATATTGAATGGAACTGCCCATCAGGTGCGGCACTTCAAGCCATCCCAATTTTTCACGATGCGGACAGTCCGTCACCACACTTGCCATATTGCTGCGAATCGACCAGTCAATCAAATGAAAAATGCGGTTAAACAGTTCGTTTGAACAAACAAATGTCCCCGATTGAGGCGCGGCGTTTCGTGTATGCAATCCGTGTATTTTAGTGACAACCGGCAGGTTATCAGGGTTTGGGACGCCTTGCGGGACAGCGCCTTTGAGCATCAGGTAGCGAAAACCGTAATACGTAAACTGAGGCTGCCAGGTCTCTTCATCATGACCGGCAGACGTATATTCAAACCAGAACGGACCGCCTGAGGCGCGTTGGGTGACCGCTTGGTCGTCGTCAATCAATTCACCCGGAAAGACTTGAACAGCTTGTCCTTTTTTCCCTTTCACGCTCAGGCGGATAATGCCGGAAGCGTTTTGTCCCAAGTCGTACACCCATTCGCCGGTTTTAGATTGGAAAACAGTCTTTGGCTCGAAAGTGTCCATGATTTTAAGCGGCGTAGCTGTTTGTGAGCGCAACTGCGGCGGTCCGTCGACAACAAGCGCCTGTTGCCAGCGGCTATCATCGAATTCGGGTTTATGCCAATGATCCTGCTCCAAACGGGCATCGTAGCTTTCACCGCCATAGATGCTTGAGAAAGTAATGGGTGAGGGCGCCGCTTTCCAGGTGTTATCCGTAATGATGTTTTTTATACTGCCGTCTTCATATTCGAGGATCATTTTACAGATGGCTTTGGGATAGCCGTGCGAGACGACACATTTCAGGTAACGTTCACGCGGCGTGTGGTAAAACCCGTTTCCCAGCATGATGCCGCAGGCATTAGCGCCTTCATTCAGATACGGTGTGACGTCGAAGGTGACATATAAGGCATACTGCTCATAATTTGTCCAGCCGGGGTCGAGAAAGTGGTCGCCTACTTTTTCCCCATTCAAAAACAGCTCAAAATGCCCTAAACCGGAAATAAAAGCCGTCGCCTTTTTCAACGGTTTCTCAACGTGGAAGTTACGTCGTAAGAGCGGCAACGTATTTTTCATGTCCCCTTGATTTGCCAGCAGGGGGCTTCGCAAATTTTCTAACCCGGGCACGACCCGTTTGTTGGCAGGTAACTCCTCTAAGGCGATCCATTGGGCTTTATCCCAGTCGTCGGGCGATAGTAAACCCATCTGCCAGGTCTGCGGTTCGCTCCAATCCGATTCGTTCTCCTGGTTATCCCATACTTTCACTTTCCAATGATAGGTTTTAGCCGACTGTAAGGGTTTGCCTCCGTAAACAACCTGAATGGAATTACCGGAGGCGACTTTCCCTGAGTTCCAGCAATTACCGACGTCGTTTGATAACTGTTCATAACTATCGGCGACTAAAACCTGATAGGCTTTTTGAAGCACATTTCGCCCATCGGAAAAGAGCCGCCAGCCCAAAACCGGCGAAGGCGTATCGATCCATAGCGGCGCCACCGACTGTTCACAGGTCAAGTGTTTCACTTCCAAGTTCATCTGCCTGTCCGACACACAGGCGAAGCAAGTGGCTAATAGCAAGCATAAAATGACTGACTTTTTCATAATGATTCTTAAAATTTGCCGTAAAGATACTAATTATCCGTATCTTTGCCGGTGAAAATATAAAAAAAAGATAAGAGTTATGAACAGAGGAATTTTATTATTGATTATCAGTTGTTTGTTTTGTTTGAATGTAAACGCTCAATCGCACAAGGCCGATTTTATCAAGGCTTTAAATGCCAATAACATGACAAAAGCGGAGGAGATTCTAAAGGCTTGGGATTTTGCCAATTCGAATGATCCGGAATTGTATATTGCTTATTTTAATTTTTACTCCATCAAGAGCCAGGATTCAGGTCAGTTAAGCGCTACGGGATATGACGTGAAATATTCCAAGCAAGCGTTGGATTTTATTACGGAGGGGATAGAGCGTTTTCCGACGCGATTTGATATGCGAATTGCCAAATTAGCCCTGCTTCGCATACTCAAAAACTATCCGGCCTATGTGGAGGAAGTGTTGAATATGATCCGTTATTCTAAACGGATTGAAAACAATTGGAAAAGGGAAGAATACATGATACTTGATAAAGCGGACAATATGTTTTATGACGCGGTTTTTGATAGTCAGGTCTTTTTATATTCCAAAAGAGATCCGAATTTATACCCTTACATCATTCGGATTTCGGAGGAAATGTTAAAATATTATCCTCAGCATATCCAGAGTGTATTAAGTGTTTCCACCGTTTTTATTGCACAAAAAGAGTATGATAAGTCGGTGGATATTCTGACCAAAGCGTTAGTTATTGAACCGGAGAATGCCATTGTTATGTTTCATTTAGCTAATGTTTATAACCAAAAAGGCGACAAGGTTAAAGCAAAGAAGTACTATGAATTAATGATTGCTAACTGTCAGGACAACGAGGAAGAAGAGAAATTGAAAGAATCGGCGAAAAAGCGGTTATTAGAATTAAAATAATTAGGGGACTTCAAAAACATGAAAACCGTCTACCTGTCGCAGGTAGACGGTTTTCCTTTACAACTTATAAACTTTTCAGTTTAAAGATAATATAATGAAAACAATTCTATTGTTTTAGCGCATGGCTTCTTCAATGGACACAGCTACGGCAACGGTTGCTCCGACCATCGGATTGTTGCCCATACCTAAGAAACCCATCATTTCGACATGTGCCGGAACGGACGATGAGCCGGCAAATTGAGCGTCGCTATGCATTCGCCCCATGGTGTCGGTCATCCCGTATGACGCCGGGCCGGCAGCCATATTATCGGGATGTAAGGTGCGTCCTGTACCTCCACCCGATGCGACGGAAAAGTATTTCTTGCCATTTTCGAAACGTTCTTTTTTATAGGTGCCAGCGACCGGGTGCTGAAAGCGGGTCGGATTGGTTGAGTTGCCGGTAATCGATACATCGACATCTTCTTTCCACATGACGGCTACGCCTTCGCGTACATCGTCGACGCCATAACATTTAACCTTCGCACGCAGACCGGTGGAATAGGCCTTTTCTTCGATCACATTTAACGCACCGGTAAAATAATCAAATTCAGTTTGGACATAGGTGAACCCGTTGATGCGGGAGATGATTTTAGCAGCATCTTTTCCCAATCCATTCAGGATAACCCGTAACGGCGTTTTACGTACCTTGTTTGCTTTTTCTGCAATTTTAATAGCACCTTCAGCAGCGGCAAATGATTCGTGTCCGGCTAAAAATGCAAAGCATTTGGTTTCTTCGCGCAACAAACGGGCGGCGAGATTTCCATGTCCCAAACCAACCTTACGGTCGTCGGCCACAGAACCATTGATGCAAAATGCCTGGAGTCCTTCGCCGATCGCTTCGGCTGCGTCTGCCGCATTGGTGCATCCTTTTTTAATAGCGATAGCTGCTCCAACCACATACGCCCATTTGGCATTTTCAAAACAAATGGGTTGGGTTTCTTCGCAGATCTGATAGGGGTCGATTCCCTTTGCATCGCAAATAGCTTCGGCTTCATCGATACTATTTATCCCGTAACTATTCAACACCTTGAGGATATTGTCGATACGACGATGCTGACTTTCAAATTTTACTTCATGTTTTGCCATTTTTTATTCCTCCTCTATTATTCGTTACGCGGGTCAATATATTTTACAGCTTCGCCGAACCGACCATAGCTGCTTTTTGATTTTTCGAGTGCATCTTGTGCGTTCATTCCCTTTTTAATCATTTCCATCATCTTACCGAGATGGATAAACTCGTAACCGATGATTTCTCCTTCATTATCAAGTCCCATGCGGGTGCAGTAGCCTTCCGCCATTTCAAGATAGCGCGGCCCTTTATCCAAGGTCCCGAACATGGTGCCAACTTGCGAACGTAAGCCTTTACCAAGGTCTTCAAGACTGCCGCCAATCAAAAGTCCGCCTTCCGAGAAAGCGGATTGGGTGCGTCCATAAGCGATTTGAAGAAACAATTCGCGCATGGCCGTGTTAATCGCATCGCATACTAAGTCGGTGTTCAATGCTTCCAATACTGTTTTCCCCGTCATTATCTCAGCAGCCATAGCCGCGGAATGGGTCATACCCGAACAGCCGATCGTTTCGATCAACGCTTCCTGAATAATTCCGTCTTTCACATTTAAAGTCAGTTTACAGGCGCCTTGTTGAGGCGCACACCAGCCAATGCCGTGCGAAAAACCGGAGATGTCTTTTATCTCCTTTGCTCTCACCCATTTACCTTCAGCAGGGATAGGTGCAGAAGCATGTGTCGCTCCTCTTTTAACGACACACATGTGTTCTACTTCGTGTGAATAAATCATACTTCAATTAAATTTGTTAGTGTTATACTTCATCTATCGGACTGCAAATGTAGTAAAAAAATGAACATGATACAAAAAACCGGAATTCATTGATCCATTTTGTCGATGTCGTTTATTAATTGGACAACATCTTCTTCGCGCGTAGCCCAACTGGTACAAAAGCGGACAGCCGTATGGCGGTCATCGATTTTTGTCCACTGCTCAAAAGCATATGTTCGCGACAGTGCCTCTATCTGATCTGTCGTAAGGATGGGGAATTGCTGGTTTGTTGGCGATTCACGCAAAAACGCAAACCCTTTAGCTGAAAACGCATTTCGAATCCTCATGGCCATCTGCACGGCGTGGCGCGCAATTTCAAAATAGAGGCCATCAGTAAAAAGTGTTTCAAATTGGAGTCCGAGCAAACGTCCTTTGGCTAACATACCGCCATGTTGTTTGATAAAATAACGAAAATCGGTCTTCAGTTTGTCTGTTGTGATCACTAAGGCTTCGCCAAATAAAGCGCCGACTTTGGTGCCTCCAATATAAAAAACATCACACATCCGGGCTAAATCGGGTAATGTCAGGTCGTTGTTTTCGGCGGCCAACCCGTAACCGAGGCGGGCGCCATCCATAAATAGCGGCAGTTTATATTTGCGACAGGTATCACTTAGCGCCTGCAATTCGCTTTTTGAATAAATGACGCCTTCTTCGGTGGGGTTTGAGATGTAAACCATGCCCGGTTGTACGATATGTTCATGGTTGACATCATTCCAATGGTCTAAATAGACTTGTTCAACTTGTGAGGCCGACAGTTTACTGTTTTCTGTCGCTAAGGCTAATACTTTGTGGCCTGTGGCTTCGATAGCCCCCGTTTCATGGACGTTGATATGACCGGTCGTTGCCGAAACGACGCCTTGATGGGGACGAAGGATGGAAGCGATAACCGTCGTGTTTGCCTGTGTGCCGCCAACAAAAAAATGGACATCTGCCGATGGGCAGTCGCAAATTTGGCGAATGAGCCGACGAGCATGTGTACAATAGTCATCTTCCCCGTACCCTTTCGTCTGTTTGAAATTAGTCTGAACAAGACGCTCAAGGACGAATGGATGGGCGCCTTCGGCATAATCACATTCAAATCGGATCATAAGTGAAATGTTAATTTAGGATTGAAACCGTGCAAATGTACGAATAATTATTTTTTTTGTAATTTTGCAGAACGAATTTGTTTCATAAAAAGTATTATTCAATTGATAAATAAGTATTTAATAAATTAAAGAAGGAGAAGCTATGAAAAGAGCAGGTTTATTAGCTGTTATTATGGTGATGTTTGGATTGGGTTCCTGTACATCGTTATCACGAAAAACGACGTTGAAAACGGACATTGATTCATTATCATTTTACTTTGGAATGTCTCGGGCTGAGGGCGCTACAAATTACCTTGTCATGCAGGCAGGTGTGGACACCACTTATTTAAACGCCTTTTATAAAGGATTCAGGTATGGCGCCAAACATTTCAGTCCTGAAGATGTGGCATATTTAGAAGGCGTGCGTATTGCTCATATGATTAACAACCAATGGGTAAAAAGCCTTAATTATGAGATATTCATGGGCGATTCGGGCCATACGGTCAGTCGAAATGCGCTTTTATCGGGCTTTTATTATGGCATGAGAAAATCGGATGATGCGAATAATTGGCAAATGCAATCGTATGCCCAAATTTTAATTGAAAAGTTAAAAGACACGTACAGAAAAGAGAAATACGCCGACCTCATCGCAGCCGGTCAAAAGTTATTGACCGATAATAAAAATAATCCGGAGATAAAAACGACGGAAAGCGGATTACAATATAAAATAATCACTGCCGGAACAGGCGTTATTCCCGATGATAAAGTCAAAGTAAAAGTGAATTATCGAGGTACATTGGTTGATGGGACTGAATTTGACAGCTCATATAAGAATAATGAACCTTCCACATTTCATATTAACAGCGTTATCACTGGATGGTCGGAAGCGCTGAAGATGATGCCGGCAGGTTCAAAGTGGGAGTTGTATATCCCCAACGAATTGGCATACGGTGCAACCGGGCAGCCGCCCTCAATTCCACCGTATTCAACCCTGATTTTTGAAGTGGAATTGCTGGGGATAGAAAAGTAAATATGGACCGCAGGCATCCCTGCCTGCTTATAGGAGCGCTTTTTTGAGGATTTCTTCGACTTCGTTTTCGAAGATCCCTCCTTCGTGAATTTTCTCGCCGTCGATGTAGAATGTAGGGACATAGTAATAGTCGAATTGATCGGCCAACTCGGGTAGTTCAGATTCCTCGATCAATTCAATTTCAATCGGTTTGTACATGTCTTGACGCTTCAGATTTTCAATGAATCTCAGCGCTCTTTTGCAGAAAGGGCAGTCTTTTAAATAAAACAATTGTATTGTTTTCATGCTAATAAAAAATCTAATTGTCGTTTTATCAGGTTGGCGTGAGCAATTTGAACGGTGAGTGGGTCGCCGAGGCGATAGACCCGTTTGTTATATTTACCGGTGAGACAGTAATTCTTTTCATCAAGCTCATAAAAGTCATCATCTAAATCACGCACAGGGAGGAGACCTTCGCATTTGTTAGCGATCAGTTCGACATACAACCCCCATTCGGTAACTCCCGAAACAATGCCACTGAAAACCTGTCCGATTTTATCGCTCATAAATTCCACTTGTTTATATTTAATGGAAGCGCGTTCGGCGTTTGCCGCCAACTGTTCCATAGAAGAGCAATGTTTACACAGTTCTTCATACGCTTCTGCGTTCACGCTTTTTCCGCCTTGCATGTAGCGCGACAACAGCCGGTGAACCATCATATCGGGGTAACGGCGAATGGGAGAGGTGAAATGGGTGTAATACGGGAAAGCAAGTCCGTAATGGCCTTTATTATAAACGGAATAGCTTGCTTTTTGCATGGAGCGTATCGCTAATGTTTCAATCAAATTTTGTTCAGGTTTGCCTTTAGCTTTATTGAGCAGATTATTGATGCTTTTCGTTAATTCCCGTTGAGGGCCTGATATTTTAAGTTTATATCCAAATCGGCGGATGAAATCGGCAAAACTCTGGATTTTATCGGGTTCCGGTTGTTCATGAATGCGGTAAACGAACGTTTTTTTCGACTTTCCTTTCGTTGTTCGTCCGACAAATTCGGCCACATGCCGGTTAGCCAGCAACATAAATTCTTCTATCAAGTGATTCGCTTCTGTGGTCTCCATGAAATAAACACCCAATGGCTTCCCCTTTTCATCAAGTTCAAATTTCACTTCATAGCGGTCGAAATCAATAGCGCCACAGGCAAACCGTTTATCCCGCAGTATTTTCGCAAGCGCGTTTAATTTCAGCATCTCCATGTTAAAATCGCCTTCTCCCGTTTCAATCACGTTTTGCGCTTCTTCGTAGGTAAACCGGCGATCGCTTCGAATCACGGTATGCGCCATTCTTGAAGAGAGAATTTCAGCTTTTTCATTGATTTCAAAGATAACGGAAAAACACAATTTGGTTTCATGGGGACGAAGCGAGCAGATGTTGTTGCACAAGTGTTCGGGAAGCATGGGGATGGTGCGGTCAACTAAGTAGACCGATGTGGCGCGTTCACACGCCTCTTTGTCGATCAGGTCATC
>Ga0209628_10001296_pt1 | contig 16022 bp, 14 predicted proteins | sample TergutCu122P4_FD_187285 | JGI IMG/M metagenome (GOLD analysis project Ga0209628, IMG submission 187285) | Cubitermes ugandensis P4 segment gut microbial communities from Kakamega Forest, Kenya - Cu122 P4 (SPAdes) (version 2) | ecosystem: Host-associated > Arthropoda: Insects > Digestive system...
ATAAACTCTTCTCGTAACCGGTAAACTGTAAACTATTGTTTCCATAAAAAGTTTGATCAATATAATCATGTGAATTTTCCTTTACAGTTATACCTTGCGAAGTTATCCAATGCGTAGCATTAACGCTAGTAAAAGCATTTAGTCGTCCTACTGGCGGCAAAGTTTGTTCAAAATTTATCTTCGAGTAATAACTATAGTAATAACCAGTCTGTAAAACTATAATTAGTAGAATTATAATTGCCACAGCTAAATATTTTGGGTTGTTAACAACTTTCTTGAATGTTTTATGAGGCGCATAAACAACACCTAAGATATCCCTAATAACCAAACGTTAAACACCACACACAAAAATAACTTGCATATTTATAAGGATATGTAACTGGTTAAAGCGTATTCAGTTAAATCGATACCTCATAATAAATCACGAAAATAACTGACATTTTTTTGTTTCTAAAACATTATTTTACAAAAAACTTTATCAACACGCAGACAACACGTAAATATGTGATAGCCATTGAAAAAATGTATGTATTCAGCGTGTGTTATTTTGTCGAGTACAGGTACATAAATATGGTGAACAATCATCCTTTTATCGAATGAAAACGACATGAAAATTTAGATTTTAACGAAAAGCACTACAGCTAAAGACCTATTTTCGTTACGAGCTGAATACATACGAAAAAACGTTTGATAAATTTATTTTCACATTTTAAAAGAAGAAACAGAGTGCTGGGTAGATATAGTTGAAAGAACCGATAGGCGATGCAGTATTTGTTCCTACTTTATAAAATTTAGAAATTATTTGTTAAATATAGAAAGGGTACGTCAATACTTTTTTATCTCTTAGGTCTCTGTTACCAAGTTGAAAATTCATGACTATTTGCCCTTCCAAAGTTCAAATGTTGTCTAAAAAATTCAATGTACAATATGTACTTGTCTTCATTATACTTGTAGGTGTGTTTTCTTTAACTATTTATTTTGGGGCATTATTTATCCCTGATTCTTCGGAGTCTTCTAAGCCTTCTGAGAATTATGTTGTTTTGACTTTAGCTTTGTATCAATCTACTACTTACGTGCAAGGAGATGTTGTGTATGAGTTTAGTTATGTATCTAGTGGACAAAGAAATCTGTTACTGGTCGCCTCAGATGGGCAGTCAGAAAGCTACATGGCAGTGCCGGGTACATCACTTAACCCGTTTGATTTAAAAATCACTATATATTCAGCTAATGAAAAAATGATTGTTTTACATGTAATACCCGTGAGTTAGAAGTAGCATTTTTGAAACCGGTATTCTATTTTATTGTGAAAAGTTGCCAGTTGCATCGTGTAATGTCTGTTGATTGTTTGTGATTTGGGTTTTGTTGTGGTGTTTTGTTTTTTTGTGGGTATTTTGTAGGTTTTTTTGTTGTTATTTTGGAAAAATTTATTTATGATGGTGCTTTGTAAAAAGTTACACAACGATGCAAAGATTTACAAATGAAAAAAATGTTTGGTCTGACTCTAAAATAGGAGTTAATTAAACAAATTACGTTGATGATTGGTGTTGGCATATTAAACTTACGTGGCGTGTATCGTTGGGTCAAAGTGGCAAGCAAAAGTGCGGTTGCAGATTTACGTTTGCTATAGTCATTGATAGTTGCTAGTATGTTTAACGCTAAGCGTCAAAATAAATGAAGTAAGAGTGGACAGATGATCGATAAAAAGAGAATCGAAAATGCAGTAAGAGAAATTCTATACGCGATTGGTGAGAATCCTGACAGGGAAGGATTACTTGAAACGCCTTCAAGAGTAGCTGACATGTATGCGGAAATATTTACAGGGTTACATCTTGATCCAAAAGGGTGTGCTAAAATTTTCTATGAGCCTGAAAGTAATGGGCTTGTTGCTATAAAAGACATTCCTTTTCAATCTATATGTGAACACCATTTGGTGCCGTTTACAGGAAAAGTTTGTATAGCGTATAAACCCGACAGTGGACGTATACTGGGTCTTAGTAAAATAGCTCGTGTAATTGATGTGTTATCTGGAAGGCCGCAGTTGCAGGAAAGGCTTACTTCGCAGTTAGCTGAAACAATTACGGAGATGATTGCTCCTAAAGGTCTTTATATTTATGTTGAAGCGGAGCATTTATGCATGACAATGAGAGGGGTTAAAAAACCTGGTGCTAAAACGGTTACTACTTGCGTTAAAGGCGATATTTGTGATAGTGACATATTAGCTATCAGGTGAGGCATTTATAGTGAATGTTAGGCTAGTTTACCCGAAAAATTTGTCTGATGTAACAGAGGAAATCTCTAAAATCGAGTCTAATGTTAATGCCATACAGTTGTTGGCTTCTAAAGCTGTTCACATATGTATGTTAATTGAAAGTGTGTCTTATTTGGATGCAAAGGCTATTGCGCAGGCAATATTAAGTTGTCATGGTGAAGCGGTAATTAGCAAGGAGTCAGCGAACTGTTTGGTGGCAAAAGTAAATGTTCTTATTATGGGAAATTTTGATCAGATAAATAAAATGTGTATGAGTCTTAGGTTGCAATCTGAAACGTTAGTTGATGTATGTTTTGAAGTAGATCGTGTTTTAAAAATGTTTGAAAAGAGAGAAAAATCGTATTACTGTTGTGGGAAATATAAACTTGAAATCGGTAAAAAGACCTATATTATGGGTATTTTAAATGTTACTAATGACTCTTTTTCTGGTGATGGTCTTCTTGCTGGCGTATCAAATACTTCTCGTAACAAAGTAACAGGCGGGTTATCTAGTGAAGTATCCTGTAGGTCTTGTAGTGTTAAGGATAAAGAAATAATTATTGATGCGGCTTGTCGTCAAGCAGAAATAATGGTTGCAAATGGGGCAGATATAATTGATGTTGGAGGCGAATCTACAAGGCCGGGACATACGCCTGTAGATGCTAAAGAGGAACTAGATAGGGTTTTAGGTGTTGTTGAGAAACTGGTAAAAACGCTTAATGTGCCTATTTCAGTTGATACATCAAAATTGTATGTAGCTGAAAATGTGCTTAAAGCGGGGGCTCATATTATTAATGATGTTCATGGGTTAATAAAAGAGCCTAAAATTGCTGAGGTGGCAGCTTCATATGGCGCAGGTGTTGTTGCAATGCATAATGCGCCTATTCATGGAGATGTTATAGGTTGTATTACAAAGTTTTTGAGAAAAAGCGTTGATATAGCTCTAAATGCAGGGTTAAAGCATGAAAACATCATTTTGGATCCCGGTATAGGATTTGAAAAAAATGTGGAGCAAAATTTGGAGGTTATGCGGCGTTTAGATGAGCTTAAATGTTTGGGGTATCCTATTTTATTGGGGACTTCAAGAAAATACATGTTAGGCCACATTTTGGGGCTTCCCGTAGATGAGCGTATTGAGGGAACCGCAGCTACTGTTACTCTTGGAATTGCTAAAGGAATTGATTTTACAAGAGTACATGATGTTAAAGAAATGTGCAAAGTTGCAAAAACAAGCGATGCAATGATTAGAGGACTATAATTTGTTGGTGACGATGCCATATGGATAAAATATTAATTGAAGGAGTAAAAACTTGGGGAAAACATGGCGTATTAGAATTTGAAAAAGAGCAACCTCAGCCTTTCACTGTAGATATAGAAATACATGCAGACATATCAAAATCTTGTTTAAACGACGATTTACGTGACACCGTTAATTACGCTGACATTTATAATATAATAAAATCAGTTATTGAAACACAAAACTTTCAACTTATCGAACGACTCTCCTATGTAATTGTAGAAAAAATTTTTTCATATGATCCTCGTATACAAAAAATTAAAATTCGAACTGTAAAAAACAATGCTCCATTAACTGGTCATGTTGATAATGTGGGTGTGGAAATTGAAAAAAGCCGAAGCCAAATTTTGTTGCCAAATGCAAACATCAAAGATAACCCAACACCAAATGATAACACAGTAGCAGTAGTATTAAATGAGAAAGCAGAAGGGGCAGATGTGCGTTATAAAGTTGTGCTGGCGTTGGGATCAAATGTAGGTGACAGAGGACAAAATATTCAAAAAGCGCTGGAAATGTTATCTGATTCTTCAGGTATAACTATATTAAATAAGTCTAAATTGTATGAAACAGACCCTGTAGGCTATGATAATCAAGAAAAATTTTATAATGCTGCAATTCTTGTTGAAACACTGTTGAACCCTTTTGAATTATACAGTAAAATTAAGATTATTGAAAATACTTTAGGCCGAAAAAAAACTTTTCACTGGGGTCCAAGATGCATAGATATTGATATAATCGCGTATGAAGGATGTATGATTAACACAAAAGGTTTGACCCTGCCACATAAGGAATACATGCAGAGAGCATTTGTTTTAAAACCAATATCTGATATGCCTGATGCCGTTGAAGTAACGGGTTTAAACATGTCTCTTATAGAAAAAATGATCTACTGCGCAAATGATTACAACGGCCTAAAATGCATTGGCCAATTATAACAACGAATTTTGTATCGTCTAAAATATGGCGTAGTCTTGAATGAAGTTTTTGCCTGTTTTTAGGGCGATTTCAGCTTTTGTAAGTTCACATCCCAAATATGCGGCGTGATCTAAACGTGTTACTAAGCCAAGTTGTATAATTTTGCTGTAGATGTCTATTGCATTTTTACCTTTGATTATGTTAATTGGTTTATTTGTTGAAGTGTCAGTGAATAATGCTGCTGTGATATCGTCGTTTTTTCTATCAACAGAAATTATAAACATCCCCGCTCTATCAAGCTCTGGCGGCATTAGTTCTTTTGGTGCAATAATGACATTTGTATTCTGTTCTATAGTTGCGTTATATGGTTCTTCGTGTGAACGTTTATCTTTCAAAATTAGTAAGTCTATGCCTAAATCTTTAGGTACAGATGCACGTTTTTTGGCGAGATACATCATTTTAGTCGCTGTGGCTAATTCTTTGATGGTTCCTTTGGTTTTTGGGCTTTTTTCGGTGGCAAGTATTATACTTGCGTCTATTTCAGTGGATAGACATGTAAGCAGGGCGTTTATGCCAACAGAGTCGGCATCGAAAAGTTCTGTAACATTGGCTACCCCTACAAACAGTGGTACATCGGGGTTTCTATATCTGAAATTTTTGAAGGCTATAAAGGACTCTAGTATGTTTAGCGGGTCTAAGATTAAGTCTGCTAAAATTTTGCGGAATCCAAGTTTTTTTGCTTTTGTGATTATTTCTTCAATTAGTTGTATGCGTTCTTGAGCTGTTTTTGGAAAGTAACCCTCATGTTGATTAGTTGGAATAGCCACCACGGGGATATCTGTGGCAAATGTGGCAAGTTGGTCAATGTTTCCTGCGTCCAGACTTAGAATTAGATCCGCGCCGGCGGAGATGGCGGCTTTGATTTCTTCAGGGTCAAGTGTGTCTATACTTACGGGTAGGTTAACTGCTGCTTTAACAGCTTTTACAATGCGTGTGGCGTTTTCGGGGTTGCTTGTGCCTGCAATCATGCCTACATCAATAATATGAGCGCCATTAGCAGCAAATTTTTTGGCTAAAACTTGAATTTCTTTATCATCCATTAAGGCGGCGTCTACTATTTCTGCCATGACGCGTATTGGAAAACTTTTGCCAAATGCTAAATTATTAATTAACATACTGCCGGGTTGTTTTAATTGTTCCTCTGTGTTCTGCTCGATTTTTTCGATTTCTTTTAGAGCATTTTTCGTGAGACGATCTCGAAGTAGGTCACATGCAGGTATGGTTGTTGAAAGTGTAACTTTATCTAAAACTTCAAACACTACCGGCAAGTCTGCGGCGTATCTTGGACCCTTAAACGTTGGCACATTTAGACTATCTGTTATGATTTTTGTGTCTCCACGGCTTAAACCAGGTGTTAAAATAACGTCAATATTTTTTAAATTATAATTTTTTAATCCAGCAAGTATAGTCTCAGAAGTTAGGAATGCTGCTACAGGAACATTTAACACAACAATATCTACTTCTTTCTCTGTTATTTGTTGTGTGTGGGTTTTTACTATATCTTCGGCAAGACGGCCGGTAACTAAGAGTACCTTCAATTTTGTCACTTAAACTGTTTTTGTTATTTTAATTGTTGCTCCCTTATTGTTTGCTTTTGCCACAAAAGCTTCTCCGCCTACGTTTTTTGTAAGATAATTTTTAACTTTTTTAAGAACCTCTTTTGCGTTGTTTTGTTCTACAATGCCATAAAGTGTTGGTCCCCAAGAACTCTGTCCAAATCCACAAATTCCAAGTTGCTTAATATACTCTATAGTTTCTGCAATTTTCACGTTTGCATACGTTCCTCCTTGTACAGACGCAAAATAGTTGCCTGTAACTATCTGTATTGCTGTTAAGGCCTCGCTGAAACTTTTAAGATCTTTTTCTACAAGGGCGGGAAGTAGTTTTAGCATTGTAAGATGACAAATTTTAGCAACGTCTTCTGTTTGCATAGGTGGCAATTTGTTAAAAGCAGCTTTTTCCTTAGCGTTTGATAATCCTTTTTCTATGTTTGGTATGGCTACAATAAAACGCCAGTCTTCAGGGAAAGAATGTTGATAAATTATAGGAGGAAAACAATTATCTTGCGCAATTTTTTTGCCGCCGTCAACTACAAATCCGCCGTTTTGAAAAATAGTTGTGCCAACACTTGTTAATTTTGCACGACCCATAGCAAGAGCAAGCTCGGGTGTTGAAGCGTTGATACCGTTTAATTTTGCAAGCACCGTTGCTACTGCAAGGGCAAATTGTGTCCCTGAACCTAACCCGGTATGAGCAGGAATAGTTTGTTTCACATGAATATGTCCACTTTGCTTAATTTGATACGCTTTAAAGAACTGTCTCGCTAACTCTGTAACAAACTGCACCCTTTGGCCTGTAACCGTTAAGGTTGGTGCGTGTTCTGCTTCAATAATAACATTTGGTCTATCTATACCAACCCCTAAACCACCATACATTCTACCCATACTGCCATTTAAATCAATTAAACCCAAATGCAATCGCGCAGGCGTTTTAATGTAGACCTTCAATGGTTATCTCTCCATGTGTTAATTTTTTCTTGTAAATCACTCATTAGCTTAGCATAATGCGAGTTAGGTGCTGAACGATTAACAGTTTCTATACAGTTTTGAATTAAACTACAAAGCTTAGCAACATACACTCGTTCTGCTTCAACATTAATTAACGCTTTAACGCGGGTGGCATGAATTATTGCTTCCAACGCGGCTGGCTTTGCTCGACAATATGCCTGAGGGTACGATTTTAGAGTTTCAATGTACTCAACGTTACCTACAACGCTAGTTCGTAACGTGTCAATAACCTCAATTTTTTCAACTGATAGCCCGATTGACTCATTACATGTCTTCAATTTGGGTGCATTAACTCTATCTGATTTTTCAAACAAATCTGTTGACATTTTCTCATTTTTTAATGCTGAATTATAATAAATATCAATATTGTCTGTCAAGTTTAACGTAGCAGCTTTTGTTTTTTGCAAGTTTTTAAGAGTATTTGCTGAATTAAAAATAGATAGAGCAACTTTACATGGGTCTATCATTGTTACTCCCATGGGTGCAGCATTTGGGTAACCATCAGAATTAAACGTGCATATTATGGCTTCGTATATCATGTTTTGGCAGAAGCCTAAATCAGTTAACGTTACCATAATTCTTCCAACTTGACGCGGATTTTTTCAATCGACTGTAAATTTTAACAATCCATAATAAAGTTTTGCCTCAAATTTTTGAATGAAAAAAACTGTTGCTATACGTAATTATGAAGTTTTACGTTTCTTTGTTTACTCTTTTTTTGACGGCGGTGGTATGATTTCGGCTTGTTCGATGTTTATTCCGTGCCATTTTATTTTGTATGCGAGGTGTTCTAATATGTTGGTTGCATCGGTTGTTCCTTCTTTTTCTATTATGTTGGTTGCTTGTGTTAGTGTTAATTTTCCTGTTTGTTTTAGGGTGTTGTTTAGTGTGTTTGCTATTTGTTGGAGTTTCTCTTTGCTTATTAACCCGTTAGCTGTTGGTACGTAATCTTTGGGTGGATTAGCAGCTAATACTGTTTGTACCGATTCTGTTGATACGCCTATTCTGTCTGCAAATTCAGTGTAAACTAGTATGGGTTCTGTAAGTTTGATTTGCATTTCTTGTAACATTTTAATTTCTTTTGTTTTAATTTTTTCGAATTCTTTTTGAAGGTACTGGAGAATTGGTGATAGTGGAATTTTATCTTTATAATAAATAAAGTGTAGTTGAGGTCGTTTTTCTAAGGCTGAGAGTTTTTCGCAAGCTAAGGTTTCACGGACTATTAATAGCATTTTTGCGTTAACTTTTTCTAGTTTTTCTGCTTTGCGACGCAGGTATTCTTCTGTCCAGAAACCTATAATTTCTAGGTAAATTTTTAGGTTTGCTTTTTCAAGTGAAAAGTCAGGTACAATAACTTGATGACCCGCTAAAATGGGTTCGGGTTCACGTTTGAGTTGCCATCCTGTGTTTACTGCTTTGAATTGGTTAGCAAAATTTTTCTCATCTGCACTGTCATATGTTGTTTGTTGGATGTTAGGTGTTTGTAGTAGTGTGTTATATTTTGTGTGTTCTATTGTAAAGTTGCAGATTTCGTTTGTGTATTTCCATAGTATCTTAGCGTTTATGGTCCATTCTTGGTTTGCAATGATTGTGGGTAATAGTTTGGCTATATTTGTTCCATATCGTTTTGTAAGTTTGAAGAGACTTGAGGGGCCGTCTATTTTTATAGAAAAACCGTTTTCTTGTGTTACTTCATAGATGAGTCCTAGTTTTTTAATAGTGTAGAATAGTTTTTGCCAGTTGCCTGATGTTTTAAATTCTAGTTCGCTACATTCGAAGAGAAGTGTTTGTGTTAGGCTAAGGTTGTATTGTTGAAGTAGTTCTAATGCTGTTGGGGCTTCGAATTTTTCAAAGGTTAACTCTGATTCTAAATCTGCATATAACTGTTCTTCAACTTCTTTAGTTGTTATGGCCATTTCTGTTGCTATTGTTTTTATTATTTGTTGTCTTTTTTCTGTTGTTGTGGGTGTTCCTTGTTTTTCTGTTATTTGGAATACTTTTTTTCTTAGCTTTGAGGGGTCTAGTTTGCTGTTGCATGTGAATTGGCTTTTTCGGTCAAGTAGTAAGGATAGTGCTCTTATAAAGCGGTAGTCGTGTCCTTGGTTTTCTATCTCTGTTATGTGTGCTGTTAGGGTTTTTTTCTTTTCTCCAATATTGTTTTTGTAGAATTCTATTAGGGTGTTTGCTGTTTTTAGGTTTTCAGGAGATATTTTTGCGTATTGTGGTTGTATTTCTCCTTTTCGTTTATTTACTAAAAGTAAATTACTTGGGAGCATTCTTTTTGTTTTTCTCCTGTTCAGGGTCTTGTTGTTTTAGGTGTCGTCTGCGGCTAATGTTTACTTCTACTGTTTCTTTAGAAATTATCTCTATTAGTTTAGCGGTTTTGCCTTCTTTTTTTCTTAACAGTCGACCTAGTCTTTGTATGAATTCTCGCTTACTTCCTGTGCCGCCAAGTATTATTCCAACGGATGCGTCTGGGACATCTACGCCTTCGTCTAGTACTTGTGAGGTAACTATTACTTTATATTTGCCGTTTCCAAAGTTTGCTAATATTTCTCGTCGTTCTTCTCGTGGAGTTTGATATGTAACTGCTGGTATGAGGAAACGTTTACTAATAGCATAGACTAGGTTGTTGTATAGTGTGAAAATTAGTATTTTTTCGTTTTTATATGTTTCAAGTTTTTCTGCTAACCTGTCAAGTTTAGTTTCCGAGTTTACCGCTGTTTTTAACGCTTTATTTCGCGCCAAAAGTGCCTCTCTAGCCTGTGCATCTCTGCCTGTTGCCATTATGAAACGACGAAAGTCCGAGGGAGTTCTTAGCACAAAACGTTTTTTTGATAAATAACTCCTAAAAACCGCCATGTTCTCTTCATATATTTGCTGCTCCTGCTCTGTTAACTCTACAGACACTTTCTCATATGTATAATCTGAGAGATGCTTTCCCGCAGTTAACTCTTCAACAGACACTGAATAAACCGGATCACCAACTAATAAGGGCAAAAGATTATGCCTCATATCCCCCCTCTCATACGTAGCTGTTAACCCCATACGATAAGGAGCACTATACATTTCCGCAATTTGCATATAACCCGGAGAAGCTAAATGATGCACCTCATCAAAAATCAACAACATAAACTTGTTACCCAAATGCGCCGCCTGAATGTATGCTGAGTCATAAGTTGAAATTGTCACCATACGCACAACATTTTCTCCCCCACCTATAACGCCAGCTTCCACATTCAAACACTCCCTAACACGCTTCTTCCACTGATCAATTAAGTCCAACGTGGGAACAACTATTAACGTTTGAATTTTAAGCAACTCTATAGCCTTAAGCGCAATAAACGTCTTACCCGCAGCTGTAGGCAAAACAAGCACACCCCTCTTATCAGCAGCTAACCAACTATCCAACGCCTTATCCTGATAAGCCCGTAACTCAACACTACCCTCTAACTGCTCAAAAGCAGGCAAATTAAAAACCGCATCCTCAAAAGAAAGACCACTCTCCCTAAAAAAACCCAAAACATCCCTATAATAACACGCCTTAACCCTAAAACACCCACTACGAGGATCCCATTTACCATAAGGTGTCCCCACTTCACCCCTCAACAACAACGTACCCTTATCAAACCACAAACGACGCATAAACAACAATAACCTAAACGGCATCAATTAAACTTACGCAAAAACAACAAACAAACTAAATACCTAAACACAAAAGAGCATTTTGAGCCCACTGCGCATTCCGCCACAACGCACTACCAACCGCAACCAAATCCACCTTACCCTCACGCACCAAACTATCAGCAAACACCGCCTCCTTAATACCCCCAACACCAATCACAGGAACATCAACCTCCCGCTTAACAGCCGCCGCCTGTGAAACAAAATAACCACTAACATCCTTAAACTGCTTAGGATTACTCCCACACATACCACCAGAAACATCTAAAACATCCACACCCGAAGCCACAAGCGCCTTAGAAAAAACAATTCCATCCTCAATACACGTCCCACAAGGCGACAAATCATCAGAACCCACACGATAAAACAACAACTTGTCCCGCCCCAACTGGCAACGCACCGCCTTAACAACCTCCAAAGGAAAACACATACGCCCCTCAAAACTACCCCCATACTCATCATCACGCTTATTTAACAAAGGAGAAAAAAACTGATTAAGCAAATACCCATGAGCACCATGAAGCTCAACGCCGTCAAACCCTGCCTTAACTGCCCTCTCCGCAGCATCCACGAACTGCATAGTAATACTCTTAAGCTCCTCAACTTCAAGCATACGCGCTTTCCCTGTAACACTAGGACCAACAGGTTGATTATGAATAACTTTTTTACTCGCCACAGCTCCAGCATGTGAAATTTGAACTATCGCCGGTACACCTTCATTATGAAGAGCTGCGGCAAGCTGCTCATATCCTGAAATTAAAGAATCATCATAAATACCGAGCTGTTTTGGCCCAATTTTACCAAGTAAATCAATGTATGCATGTTCTACTATGGGTAATCCAATATGTGTTGAACGACGAACATAAAAATTGATAAGACGAGATGTAATTGAACCGTCAAAGTCTGCACGACCACTTTGCATAGGAGGAAAAACAATGCGATTTCTTAGAGTATAGCCTTTAACCTGCAGAGGATCAGACAATTTAACCAAACAGCAATAAGCTCCTATGTTTAATGTTTGCTCATATGCAGTATAATAACATAGCATAGTCAAAAACTGACTTTATCAGACGTATTACAGTTAAAAATGCTAGTTTAAAAAAGTGTGAATGTAGCTTCTACATAACTCTTTTATTTCTCAGCGTTTGTTGTGCGTTTTGTTTTTCGTTTGCGATTAAGTCCTAAACTTTCTTTGATGAATAGAAGCATTGCCACCAATGTTATGCCTGTTAAAAACCAAAAACTTGTTTCAATTACTAACGTCTTGATAACTAAACTAAGCAATACAACGCCTATTTCGGCAGCGAAAGCACCTATAAAAAAGAAGGAGTAAAGCATCAAAGTGGACATGAGGTTTTTGCCGACCCACACGTGTCCATTAATTGCTGCTCTATTTTTAGTAATGTATTGACCGCTGCTGTTTTTCTCTATCAAGTCAAGGTTTTCAAGTTTTTGGAGGTGATAATGCGCGACGCTGGTACTGCTTAATGCTACATCTCGCGTTACATCTCTTGGTCCTACAGGTCTATCTGTATGAACAATGTATGTATAAACACTTAATGTATTACCTTCCAACTCGTCGCTAGTCATTCTTTTATCCCCAAGAGGTGGATACGCCGATACTAACGGTGGGTATGCCTGCTATGTAGTTTCGTTTTAACCATTCCGACCTTGCCTGGTAGATGATATTTTCTGCACCTGTTACGTCACCGAATGTGAATTCACCGTTACTATTTTTTGTCAGTTCTATATGTTGTATAAATTGGTTGTATTCTGAAGTTGTTACTGTGCCGTTGTCAGCAAATGTGATGCATGCTATTCTTCTGATGTCAAGATAGATTGTTTGTGTGTTTTCTAGTGCTACCAATATAGCGTTAGTGTTTTCGTCAATTCCGCCTATATTTTCACCTGTAGTTATCTGGGTCTGTCGTGCGTCTGGTGATATGTTCTGCCACTCTTCTGGTGGAAGTTTTGTTACATTGTACAAAGCCATACCAGTGTTAGGGATAGCATTGACATAATCGCCAGTGTGCATGCCATATTCTGCTATACCGTATTTCTCGGTAAGCCAAGGAACTTTAAACCACGCGGCTGATCCACTATTGTTCATGTGAGTGAGAGTTTCACGGTCAGGTCTGTATGTGCTAAAATAAAAGTGTGACTTTGAGAGTAGCATGTCATCAGTGTAGATTGTAAGTTCAACATAGTCAACTCGAGCATCTATATGTTGACCTAAGAGGTCATAATTGTGTAAAACACTAAACGCAATTCCTCCTGTGATCCAGTACATGTTATCTGTCGCATCAGCATTAAAGTATGCCCATGGAACGTCTATGTCCAACCATTGTTCATCATTAGATTGTGCTCTCGCAGTGTCCATAAAGATTGCTAAAGGCATAATAGCAGATATTCCAATCGCTAAAGAAAGTATACTGCAAAGCATTATGTTTTTTTCTATTTTCATTTGTTTTTCACTGACTTCTATAGCTCAGAGAGGTATATAATTTAACGTTGCGAACACTTTTCTCTTTAACCGTTCTACCTTTAGAACAGTAAACTGTTTGTTTTAGAGAAGAAATATTTGGTGGATTAATTGTTGTAAATTGTATATTGAAAGGTGAGTGACTATCAGCAATTAACTTTTGTAGTTTGCCTGTTTTTGTTTTTTTGTTGTTAGATTTTTTGGATCTCTGGGTTTGTTTCGCCGGGTATGCCTATGTTTATTGCTTCTGTGATTTGGGTCATGCAGTTTACGTTGGAGAGTTTGTTTAGTAGTTGGTAATCAATTTTTTTGAGGAATGCTGCGTCTATGGAAACGGGTGAGTTTGCAGCGAAAATGCCTACGTTGTTCATTATGGGTGCGCCTGGGTTTGGTAGGCAGTCACAGTGTTGTGTTATGTCTTTGGCAAAATTGACGTATGATACTTTTTCTGGTTTAAACGTTTCTAGTACACCTAGGGCTGCGGATGATAGGGCTTTGCATAGGTTTTCTTGGTTGGCAAATTTTATGGCTTTTGTTGGGCATTCGCTTCTGCATATGGGGCAGCGCATGCATGCGTTTGATGTTATGTGGGCTTTTCCGTTTTTGATTTCAGGTAAATTGTTGGGGCAGACGTTTTTGCATGTTTTGCAGCCGTTGCATTTTGTTTGGTCGACTTTTAAATTTATTGTTCGGTGTTGTAATAGTTTGCCTGCTCGTGATGTGCAGCCCATGGCTAAGTTTTTTATGGCTCCTCCAAATCCGCTAAGTTCATGACCTTTGCAATGTGAAACTACTATCATTGCGTCAGCTTCTGCGATGATGCCTGCGACTTGAATTTCTTTTAGAATGCCGCGAGTTTTTACTAAACGACTATTTTCGCTTTTTAGGCCGTCTGCTGCTATGAAAGGTGCCATGTTGAATCCGTTCATTAAAGCGGTTTGTATATGATCATATGCGTTATGGCGTTGTGCGTAGTAGTAAGTGTTTGAATCTGTGAGAAACGGTTTTCCGCCTACAGCTTTAATTTTTTGAATGATATGGTGAATAAAAAAGGGTTGTATGTAGCTAGGATTGCCTAGTTCTCCTACATGGAGTTTAACTGCGACTAGATCGTCTTTTTCAATGCCGTTAAATGTTCCGGCTTTTTCGTAGAGTTTTTCGGTTTCTGAAAGCAGATTTTGGCAGGCGTCCCATGGCGTAAAATAGACAGTCAACATGATTTGCTCCTATGAAAAGTAGTGAATGGTGGTTGCTTATAAAATCTCACTTTCTTAGTTATGTGCTTAACATGGTTGTGGGTTGTGGCTGTTTTGTGGTGTGATATGTTGTTGTTGGGTGTTAGAGTTTGTGACAGCGTTACTGTTTGGTGCTTTATGAAATGTTGTGAAGTATATGGTAACAGTAACGCTGTTGGCAATTAACATATTTTAATGCTTTAACACTTTTATAGGATACTCCATTTTTTGTAGTATGTCATTAATTGTCATTATGGTTGATTGATTTGTTGCATGCACATTTTTAACTTTTACCTGCAAATGACATAGTTTATAAAGTGTGTAGCATCTGCAAAATTTATTGGTCAGCGGGTTGTTTGTTTGTGTATATGTTTGTTTGTAGTTTTTTGTCGTTATATTACAAAAACGGAAAACGTATTCATATTATATGAAAACAAAAGCATTACAATGTGTGGTGAATATCAATGAAAAAAAACTTGAACGCTAAATCGTTAGTCGCATACGAAGCACTACTGCTTAACTGTCTAAAAAACAAAGACGGGTATGGCTACGCTTTAGTAAACCAAATACAAAAAAAATTCAACATTGACATCAATTATAGCACACTATACACAATATTAAACAACCTAGAACGCAACGGGTATATTGTCGGACGCTGGGTATTAGAAGTCGTTACTGAAAAAAACCGCAAAATATACAATCTAACAAACAAAGGCGTTAACTCCCTCAAACTTATAACTGAAAAATTAAACGACATCATCAAAAAACTAAACGAAACCTAACAAAACAAAACAAGCCACAAAACACACTAAACAACACACTAGACAACATCATAAATCACACACTAATAACTTCACAAAACCCATAAAAATTTGAAAAAACTACAGCCTACTCAAAACACAAAAAACAACACAGCAAACAAACAAACCAAAATAAAACAAAAACACAAAACAACCCTTTTTTTTAATTTAACAACAACATAATCAACCAACTATAATCAGTAAAAGTTATTTTGAAGATACCTACCACTATACATACAAGCAGGGGTCGCCGAGCATGGTCAAAGGCGTAGGCTTCAGGAGCCTATCCTGCAGAGGTTCGTGGGTTCAAATCCCACCCCCTGCACCACGCAGATGCATCTGGTTCTATTCCTCAAAATTCAGCCCAAAAAACCAAAAAAGTGTTTCTGCCTTTTAAATTCCCAGAACATACAAGGGACATGTCAACAAATAAACCAATACACGACTACGCACAACGCATAAAACGAAACCGCCACAACATACAACAACTCCCAAACGGCAAACTAGGACTACAATTCCTAGACCACCTAAGCGCACTAGGACTCTCACTGGGAAGAATCTCCAAATGCAGCGCCCACATACCCGTACTATTTCGCATAATAAACGGCGCAGACATCAAAGCCCTAACCAAAACCGACATAGAACACATAGTAGCCCAAATAAACAGTAGACCAAACAAAGAATCAACCAAAGCCGACAACAAACTCCTCCTACGCAAAATAGTTCAATATGCC
>Ga0209628_10001297_pt1 | contig 16021 bp, 8 predicted proteins | sample TergutCu122P4_FD_187285 | JGI IMG/M metagenome (GOLD analysis project Ga0209628, IMG submission 187285) | Cubitermes ugandensis P4 segment gut microbial communities from Kakamega Forest, Kenya - Cu122 P4 (SPAdes) (version 2) | ecosystem: Host-associated > Arthropoda: Insects > Digestive system >...
CCCCCCCCACCAAAAAAAACTAAATGTCATTGTTTGTACATAATGGTGTTCTAGTCAATTTACCCCCCCAATCGATACACAAGTATACACAAGTGCGGCCCCTCATGCAAGCCCTTCATAACTATGTGGCCCTCCTTGGGGTTGAAGTTGGCAGCCCTGGTAGGGATGGGAAAGTCCAAGTGGTGGTGGTGGTGTAAGGGTGAGGGATGCTGGAAGAAGCCAAAGGATGTGTAAGGGAGCATTTCACTATGAAGAATATATACAGTTTTAAAGGAAAGATTACTACAATTTGGGAACCATCGTAATAGGATTAAACTATGACTAAAAGATTCAAGCATACTGAATTGAATGATAATGCACACAAATATATGGACATGTGGTATGGAGATGGTGCAGTTAGTACAGAACAGTGATCAGCTCATGGTTTCTATTAGTGTATGATGAATCAGAATGTATATTTGGTTTGACTGTGTGACTTGAAGCTTTTAAGGGGACTTAGTTACAAGGGTGTTGGAAGGAGATAGTCCACAACCAGCCATGTTGCCAGATCACTACAGTCATGCAACTGCACAACCAAACGATACAAACAATAAGGAGATGCATACCTCATTTTTGTCAATCTCATCTCTCAATGCTATGGTTTCTTCATGTAATTTTTCTGCAAAAGGAATCAGCACTTGCTGATTATTATTGATTAACACAAATGTTCGGGAAGCATCAATCACATACACGTGTTATGACACATGAAAAGCACAGCTGTAGCTGAAGAATGTTTTTTAGTAGTCAATAAACATGAGTGTATGTGAAAATAGTACCTGTTCTGGGCATTACTCATCACTGGTTGATAGGACACCTGACTATGATAAAGCCGTATCAAAACAACATTAATTATAACTATTGCTTGAAATGTAAAAAGTGTAAAATTGGTTCCTGGATATGATTATCAGATCTTTGTTACAGATAAAACACATGCTTACTTCAGGCTTCTCTAGCAGTCCACATTTATTTTACAGTATTTAAATTATTCTAGGCTAAGTCAAAAGCCAGTATAGTGTAGCTGGCATAGAGACTACATTATGGGTGGGGTGACCAAGGAACCTGGTTCGACTCCCAACATGGGCAGAGATTTTTCTCTTCTCCAAAGCAGCCAGCCTCTTGTTCAATGGGTACTAGGGCTCCCTGGTTTAAAGTGGCCTAGGCATGAGGGTGAGCACACACCTCTGACTAGTGTGAGGTTAAGAATGCATGGAACTATACCTCCACTCCCCCATATGGCAAGCATATGGACAACTTAACTAGGCAGAGTCTGCAGAATTTTTCAGCTGTCAGCAGAAGTGCCCGTAAATGGCTTGTAGGGTCTCAAATTTATATGCTCAAATTTGTCTGCAAAAAAGATATTTTAATGGTGTATGCATCATTTTGCACAAGCACAATTCAACCTTTCCCATGCCTAACACAATACAACTGCCCTTTAAATATAAGGATATTTATATTAAGTGACCTAATCCCGGGTCTAACTACTATCATGACACTGCAGCTTTATTGCACAGCAAGCCTGCATCCACCAGACATCCGGGAATATTGTAGCTGCAGTGTTCAGGACAATGATAAAAGAAATGCACTGTACATATACAGTGTGAAGACCGTACATGACACAAAAAACTGTTACGTTATTTGTGAACTTTCTGTTGAGTTCTATACTACATTATTAAACAAGCAGTTCATATTTCAATGTTGTATTAACCCAATGATTTGAAACTATGGATGTTTGCTGCTTGTTTGCTAGCAGATGGCACATTTGGCTTAGTAATGTTCTGAGTTTTCTTTAGAGGGTACATACATTTGGACATGTAAAAATGTAAAATGGCTGCAAATGGTGTACTCCATGGTGTGGTACACAGACTTCACCCAGGCATTCTTTACTGTCAAAATGACCAGGGCCAGTTTAGTCACCGCACCTGTTGAGGACTGGACATTTTGCAACCTCCACGCCCCCCCACAAGGCGGCACTTCTGCCGCTGAAAAATATATTTTATAAAGTTAAGTTGCTTAAATTTTATGTAAAACACTTTCCAATCAATTCATTATTGAAAATTTATTTTAATAGAAATTGATTACATCAAATATGCATGCATGTAATTTTCTGAGTGCCATCATCGGACGATCCATTATACATTTCCAAAACAAACATGGCAACGTGAAGGTTCAGGTGTGATAAGGCAAAGTAGCGCAAAGAAGGTTAAAATCAATTAGCATAAATTACAGATTCACAGTCATTACTGTACAATGTAGTGTAAATTGCAAGGGACCAGTCATTCTTCATACAATAATTCACAAAACAACTGGACAGTTTATAGGTTGAAGTGCTTATGATTCAATTGAGTTTCTGAATTCATGGCTGGTCAACTCTTACATGTGGGGGCCCCAGGTCTCTTATTCAGAATTTCACCCGAATCAGACAATACATGTAGAAAGCAGAGATAAAAATCTGATTATGCCCTCACTGAAGTGTCTCACTGCACATATTTTCAAGAAAGTAGCAATCACTAAACACTGTTTTGTGGGCAATTTCCTGTACCAAATATGTTTCCAAATAGAAATAAAAATGTACAAAATGCCAGAAAATTTTCATTTACGCCTATAAGTACGGTATAATGAAACCCACAACTGCTCAAATGCACCACACAGAAATCACCTACACTACATTTCACTCAACGGTCATGAATTGTGTACAGTAACGGTAGAATTGTATTTATGTTTTGAAATAAAGTATGACTGTCACTGAACCAATTTTCATGAAACCCATGCTCACTAGACAACTTTCTGTAAAGAACTCCACGGAATTTAATGGCAAGCCAACAAACAATTTTAATGCTGATTCTAGGTTACATGAAGTGTTCTTGTTTTACTTCATTGCGTTTTGAAAAATAAAGACACTTGGTTGAAGATATTCTAGAATAATATGCTAAATGACTAATTAGTTTACTGCAGTCATTGATTCCGGCCGTCTGCACATGGGTACCAATATTTCAGAGCAATAACAAGGGGCTATGGGTAGACGAGGAAGGCCCGTATTCCTACTCTTGTATCATTGACTATTTTTCTGTGTTGCTAACTGTTCTGTCTCTAAGATGGAGGCAGAAGGTTTCTTCAAAACAATGGTACCCATCTACTAAATGCTTGGTGCTGAATCTCAAAAGACAGTGATCTTCACAGTCAACATCACGTGAAACTTGCACCTCCTCTGTTAGGATGACTGTTTCAGTATGGTAGTGACATTAGATTTCTAAATTTCTGACAACCTTTCTTTACTTCTGTGTACAATGTTATCCATTAACCATGTGTGTATAAATAATAGCTATTAAAATACAAACATTCACTTATCTTTAGCAACGTGGATCAGAAATGTTGAAAGATACCAAACAGCAGATCCTGTTGAACCCAACTAACCACATTCCTCCCTACCCTTTTACTTGAGGGCAGGAACAGATCCAGTTCCCAAAACACTATATTCTTTTTCCAAAACTAGATGGTGGACACAGTCCATCAATGTAGTACTGCTAACAGCAATTGATAGTTTACTTTGTCAGTCAGTTTTCTTTTATATACTCTGATCATAATGATGGTAATATTTTTTTAAATTATCAAAGTTTAACTGTATACATGCAACAGGCTAATTATGCAGTCTGTACAGTACATTCCCAGAATGTAAACAGATGCGAACATTAGGTTTCTTGAGTTAATATGATTTCAAGAACAGTCTTCTATATCTATCTCCATCTTTAAGTAACTAAATACACTAAATATGAGGCTGGGTGGGACCCAGGGCTGGTGTGAACATCCTTGAGAAAAGAAAATCACACTTTTTGGGGAATGAACCACGTTTTCTCAGTTGTCCAGACCGTAACCTATCCACTATACGGAGTATGCTATCACAGCGCATGAAGCCCCTAGATCCTGCAAGATCAATCTAGTTACCATACACACGTCCTACATACAATTAAAAATCTTGACATACCACAATCACAGCTGAGTTATGCTAAATTAATTACGGATGTTCTTAAAATACTATCAAATTTTCGTAGGCAGAAGTGGTTACAACTGTGTAACTGTTTCTAAATTCACAATAAGAAAAAAATCTCTTGTTTATGACAAAAAAATGATATAGTACAAGTTTCCTAGCAATAAATTTATGTTAGTGGTACAAAGGGGAAAATATTATGAATTAAGCAAAATGACTCTTGCAAACATACTTGATCAACAGTTCACACACTAAAATATACCACTTGTATCTTCAGAATAAACTACCTAATTCATTACTGTACCTTACTTGTTTCCCATGCATGAAGCAGTGTAAAATTACTCAAATAGTTTAAACTTCTCAAAACATGTGCTTAAGAATTTGATACTAAACTAAGAACTGCATTCAAAATACACAGTGCCACTGTTTGAGATCTAACCAAAAGTCATGTTGCTACTCAGGCATGAAAAACAGACTCTACATGTGTTAATTTAGGCAAAAACTGGAGGCAGACTCAACAAACCAAGGGCAGTTTCTCTTCAATACTTTTCCAATAAATCATTCAACAGCTCCTGTTACATTACCTTATACATTATGTGTTGGCTGAGCTCTATCATAATTACCTGCTACAAGTACTGTACTGTTGTGTTACTTCTTATATCAAAAAGCTAAATTTGACAGCATAAAAATTTGAATGAAGGTACCTGTATCAGAAAAGGGGAAGATTCCGGCACACATTGTAAAACAAGTTCCAAACAGAAAGCTCACATACAATCATAAATGCATTCAGACAGGGTTGTTACTGGACAAAAGAGAACCAAATAAAAATTCTGAGCACTCACTGAGAAGAGACTGATAAAATTAAAGGATAAACATTACATTATCCTCAGAAGTCCCTTGGCCACCTCACAAAGGAGACTAGGGCTTTAAAAATGTAAGCATGCACTGCCACAAAAGTCTTGAAACTGAAGCCACAGAAGACAATGATAGTCAGCTGGCACATAATTTGGAAAGCCTGCATCCTGGTAGCTGTTCAACAATTTGGAGTGACAATGAAGAGAAGCTGTAAGATGTATAGGCTCTTGGTTTGTTTCATGAGCAGCTGAATGATCTCTGGGTAGTTAACAAATGGTCACACTGCAGCACATCCATCCTTACCAATGTATGACTGTTTTTCCTTGTTCAGTTGCAATCCTTGAGATTCCAAATCACGAATGATTGATTCTCCCATACGACAGTTTTCCCATGTTCTGGAAAGACATCAGTATAATACTGTTGCTTAGGATTGCAATATTTTTATAACCAATGCTTGTCAGCACTATAGGGGAATTCAGCTTTTTTCAGTGTGTATGACTGAGCCATCAAACTAGACAATATGTCCAGTAAAAAAGGGCAGGAAATAGCTCCTACAGGCACTGACCAGTTGACATTTTCTTTCTGATAAGAATTTGGGCAAAAGTTCTACATCATAAGAATTCATCTGGCTTGGGTAAACTTCAGGCCTTGCTCTTCTGGAACATTACATGGCATGTGTCGGTAGTTGGAACTACCAACACATGCTGCATAACATCGCAGAAGAGTGAAGGAGTTGACTACAATGTGGTGGAAGACTGAAATGTTGAGTGAACTTGTATTCATAATTAGTCCTGCAATTATTGTGTTACAGAACATACTACTGAAGACTAAAGGGACCAAGTGCACTTGAATGTCTTCAGTTATGGCAGGTGCACATTTACAGAGACTGGAGAGATAAGAATCATGTGGGAACAGCATTCAACAAGTATTCACAGCAGTTCCAGATACAATTTTTTATGTTCATAAAAACACTACTAATAAGAATGCAGTAAATTCTCTATATTTCTACAACATATTTTGGCCTATTTAAATGGCCACCATCAGGTAGTAGTACAGTGTACACAAAAGAGAAAATTATTTCAGGATGAAGTTTATTCACAACAGAATCTTAAGAAACAGAACGAGTATATTTTAGTGTGTCCCTGGGCACCATTATGTCATGGAAGTACTACTACATAAGAAGTGAACATCTGCCATGAATTTGGAGTCTGTTTCTGCCCTCCAGTTCACCTTGCCTCAGTTTACAAAAGGGTGTTGAAGGCTGATCTCCTGTTTCTAAGCAGGCCTGGCAACTTCTGAAAATATTTCTTGACACACCATAGAGTTACTGCCTTGAAGTTATATTTGAATATAATCTTTTTGCTCTTTCACACTGCAGACTGGCCACATAAAGGCTGTATTCTAATGAACACCACAAATAATAACCACAAGGATTCACATCTTGAGATAAAGAAGACCACAATCCACAAGTTATCAGCTGTTCACCAAATACCTCCTTTGGTGCAGTAACTGAGACATCTGTTGTGTGGCCCTGGCAATGTTCTGTTCGAAGTAACCAGACATTTTCTTTCCCCAGAGAATGATGTCAGAAATAATCCAACATCTGTATAAGAGTCAGAATTTATTTTATTTTTTTTTTCAAAAAAATGTAGACCCATCAATTTTGCATGGACTCTGCAAACCAGCTTCTTGATTTATGAACATAAACAGGCATTAAATGAGCTCCATGGTGATTTCTGGAACATCAGTATCCCTTATCATCACTTTTTCATTTGCACTTAATGTACACCATGTATCATATGGGAAAATCACAAGTTCAGCATCAAGATATCTGTTAGCTACAGATTCTTGAACCCATCTGCAATACTTCCTTCTTGCTTTCTCATCTGGAGGACAAAATTACTGTACAAGCTATAACTTCTTAAACTTTTCAAAGGTTTTACATTACCATATTATTTTATTTTTTTACATTCTACTTTGAAAGGGTCAACATACAAAACAATCTGTTGAGGCTGGCTTCTGCTCAAGCATGAGTCACAGAATTTCTCTTAATTTAAAATGTGACATCTTCATGTTTTGCTTTTCATTATTCTGTATATTCTTTTCTACATAACACTGTTGTTGTGTGTTATGTTTTATGAAGTTTTTGGAAGCTTTACTTCCATGACATTTTACAAAATTATTACAAATGAACAGCCTGCTCAAGCAAATATATATCAGAAGTGAACTTAGGCCACCTCCACTCTGTGACCAATAAAAGATGATGAAGTGCCCATAGTTGGGCTCAGATTATGGAGGTGATAATGTAGTTATTATGTAAATTAGCATGAGTTCACAAGCCTGCATGTTGGAAGGTCAGAGACACAATAATTACCGCCTTGTTCCAGAATATCCACCTGCTATCATGATTTCCTGCTCTGTTAATAGGAGAGAGTATGTGTTACCATTACTCAAGGGGGCAACTTTTTACTTGCCAGTCTGGGTCACTTGGTGTAATGTGTGTCAAGCAGTTTGTTCCCACTTCATCTTGGAGAATACGCTGCACTATGCCACCAACATGCATGTGAAATTTTGATGTTCAGGCAAAAAGAACCTTCACCATTGTAAAAGTTTTACGGTCTCAGTGGTGGAGACAATTCATACTGTTGGTTTTCTGGGTTGACAACATGTAGTCTGGTATGCTCATACCCACATACCAGACTGCACCATGTTATAATCCAGAAGACCACAAAATATATCAGGACATATAACGGACATTATACAGAAGTACACACAAACAGATCACTGGTTTGGACCATTATTAATTTATAATTTTTGTCAGCGCCTCTACTTCTAGATGAAAGACATCAAAAGAGACCAAATACCACACTTCCCACAATGTCACTTTGATTACAAATGCATTAAAACATCAGAATGACAAACTTACATCCTTGCTGCTTCCTGAAGTACTTCTATCCATCGATCTTGGTCATACTGTGTCTCTGTTCCCAGAGCCAATGAACCCTGTCCAAAGGGATCTTCATTTAATAGCCAAACACATTCATTTTATTATCATCATAAGTACTTCACATTTACCAGCAACATACACTGACTTACATGTATAAAGCTGTCACTTATGATTCGTATGACATAGTCCTGGCCTAGTTCTGTAGATGCTTGAATAATGCATCCTCCAACTGGTATTACACCTTTTGGATGAATGTTGAAATAACCTTTCTTATCAAAAACTTTCTTTTCACTTTCTGAGTAATACAAAAGGAAACCTTCCTTGACAATGAAAAACCTAAAGGAAAAAAAAAAAGTTGTAATATTGCATTGTTCTGCATTTCAGATCACTGTAGAAGAGATACAGTTTAGTATTAGTTAAGAAAATAATGTATGCGAAGTTTCAAAGTAAATAAAATGACTGTCACTTGCCGATATGAGATCCTAGTAACACATCAAACATTTTTATTCTTTGGTATAAGTGGTGCATGTGAGTAGGTAGTAAGGGTACATAGAATATTTGGACCTAAATAATTAACTTGGGTCTGAAAGCATATGAAAATGACACAAAGATAAGCTTCATAATTTATACTGTTCACCTAGTATTGTTGAGATAATCAAATTAAGAATGAGATGGGTGGGAGGTCTGCTGTATGGGAAATGAAACCTTGGAACATGTAGGCACAGATGGGAAAATATAAAAATGGATATTACATAGTGTATAAAGGTGTAAACAGTTAATTTGGCCCGCAGGAGGGTGGAGAGTAATGTGCGGACGTTTGTGTTTACGGTAATACTCCCTTCCATAACGTCAAATGGCCAATATATTGCAAATGTCTTTAGCGATTACTTCGTGGTATTTTTACTTCGCGGTGGTGCATTTCTTCTAAAGACTGTACATTACGCTTACCTCTTTGACCATTTGTTGGAATGCGGTGCAAATGATTTCTTGAATAGTATTCCACTAAGCTGAACTTTGGTGAAAATACTGAACGATTCATAATGGTTGTCACTCATCTTCATGCTGATAATTCATAATACTTATAGCAGTTTATGCAAATTTTATTTTAAAAACTTAATGTATATATGATTCAGGACACTAGAAATAATTATGTGGAAAACCACACGTTGGCAGCCATTATCGGAACTGGCGTAACGGAAGGACAAAGTTTCGCTCTTTGTCATTAATGACGTCAGGAACACCCGTTTTTTTGCAGACTTTGAGATGAGTGTTCATCCGCCAACCTACTTTTTGCGTATGCTACAAAATTTAATTTAGACATGTTTGTAATGCCTGATTGTGACTTAGTAAAGTGTAATTATGAGTGTTAACATTGTGTGCTTGTTGAAAGCTTACGTGTGTAAGTGTATGAAATGTTATAAATAAAATCATTATGACCTTTTTTCTGACAGATGCGCGTAGGAACACTGCTTTGCAGGATTCGAGTTATATATATAGGGGTTGATAACTCCGCGCTTCGATTTGGAGCGGAAGGTGAAAAGCAGTTGTTTAGGAGATGTAATGCAGTTAGTGGTATAACGCGCTTGCAGGGCTGGCCCCCCACCGTGTAAATTCCGTGGTATTCGAATGGCATGGAGTCAGCAAATCTACTACAGGTGTGTGCTCTTAACTACCAGTAATTTTTTCTGTAGAGTAGAGGAGTGCTCGCCGTTACGTAACAACTTTGGAGCATTTGGTATGGGTGTGCCTGTGCGTGGCCCAATTAACCGACAACAGAATCAAACTGATGGACTTGCGGTTTGGATAACCAAGGTGAGAGTGAAGAAGAACTCGTTCAAGAGACAGAAAAGGAAAAATTTAAGGGTTGAAGCTGTTCTGACTAGTGCCTTAGTTCAAGCACAGATGCTATTGAGAATGAAACAGCAGCAGCGACACCAACGGTGGCAGCGAATGAAAACTGAACTGTTTAAAGCCGATTGTAACGTGTGCGATATTACACCCGTTGGCGATCGAGCCACTGAGTGGGATGAGAAGACCTGTGAAGACCTAGACAGTTTACATAGCTTCATGTGTCTAGTGAATGAAGTGAAGTGCCCCGTCCAAAGATGAACCCATGGTCAGTTTAGTATAAAATAACAATTTTTCTTTCTGTGATATTATTGAGGTATTTTTCCATTCCAGTCTCTGCATTTGAGAAGGCATGTCTGCCCGAGGTCGACTTCTGGGGTCAGGTGACAAGCCATGATGAGTGACCTGTCCCTGGGAATCATCAGTTTGGTTTGTAATTGGTAGGGTTAGGATCTAAAACATTTCATAAATGTTCATAATTAATTCATATTGAATTTCATGCTTGTTTGAAACTGAAAAGTTTGTGTAGATTGCTTGCTGATAATGTAACACATGATTGAACAGCATGATGAGTGTATTGCAGCACTTTTGGATCTGTAGGACTAAAAAAATGTTTACCCATCAGGTTACGTTGTTGTAATCCATGCCTACCGAAGTAGTACTATTTGTGTGGTTTTTGTACAGGGAATTTTGCTTTTGGTAATGGCAGCTAAGTAGCTGTATAAAGCGAATTAGTTACAGGACTAGGATTGTATGCCTATATAATTGTTACCCAGCAAGCCTTATTTAATTGTTTTTCCTACCTTGTTTGTAATAAAATGCAGAAAAAACTCTATATTGTTTGATATTTTTCTAACAACCAGATGCCTTTTTCCTTGATGTTTTGTTGGTTTGGGGGGGGGGAGGAGGTGCAACTTGGACTATTTGACAGAATCTCAGGGCTGTTTGCGGAGGTCGAAGAGAGCCTGTGATGCTGCTACTCAAGAATCAGCATGGGTGGTGACCAGCAATGGAACCAGCTGTACTGCTGTTGGGCTGTTTTTCTTCTAGAGATAAGTTTTGAAGATCTGTCCATCGGATCATGCTACACATCTGTGATAAGTACACAAAAATATATTTTTTCCCAAGGAATCTGGTTGTGAGTTACAGGAATTAAGTTGCTGAGTCAGTTTACATTGAAATTGGCCTTGTAAAGCGTGCACTTTAGGAAATGTCAGTTGTGCAAGAGTATGGTATTGAACCATATATTAATGCTAGATACAACCTGTACAAACAGGTATGGCATGATTTGGATTATTGGCGCAATTCCTGATTGATGCTACTATGTTCGCAACTGTGTGCAGACTATTGCACTTTTATTTCTGATGAAATAGTACATGTAAATGGCCTATTTTGTAGGTGGCAAGCTCTGTGCTAATACACAGACTTGCAGATGAGCAAGTTAGTTTACATATTGTCTTGTGTTTATTTTTTGAAAATTGTGATAATTGGTCACTGAACTCTGTCCATTAGTGTCATGGCACGTTTATGTGGTTTGGTTTGTAGCATACCAACATTCAGATGTTGGCCATTGTTTCTTCAGGTTCATTGCTGGTGCGGGGATCACTCGTGTGCACCAGTTTCCTCCAGTTGATTCTGGGTGCTTCACTCACTGCGTCCTGTTCGTACGTTTATCACTCTTGAACATCTGTGTTGGATTAAGGATGATAAATTTTCTTCCCTTTGTGTGACTTGAGATTGACAAGATGGTTGAATGTCTGAAATCATGAAACATGTTGTAAGTAAAATACTGAAGGTGACATACATGCTCTTATGTCTTTAAAAAATTAAAGTAACTGATGCTTGTTCACTGATTAGTGGAACTTTATAAAAAATTAAAGTAACTGATGCTTGTTCACTGATTAGTGGAACTTTAATGTGAGGTACAGAAATTTAGACTTGCCAATTATTTTATAAATATCTCCCATATGTTCACTGTTATTGCCATTAATTTATTATATAAATAGTCCGTGCTTCCAATACGTGGACAATTAGTGGTACTTGCTTCATTGATGTTCACTTCATATGCACGTTTCAGAATTAAACTACTAAAAACGGATTGTGGGCTGCAGGTTAAGCACAGGCACTGTGGACATTAAAGCTGCCTCTCTGTGTGTGTGTGTGTGTGTAGACACAACTCCATTTAAAGAAGGCATTTTTAGTGTTAATAGGGGACACCAAAATAATACTAGTGAACCTGCCTTGCAGTAAATGTTTGTACAAATTCACTTGTGTAAAAACAGTTGCTGCAAGCATGTCCTGTGATGTGTTTGTGTAGGAGGCAGTGTGTTTGCTTACTATTTGCCAGGCATGGTTGAGATGGTGGCTTCAGATTGTGGAAGGAGAGTGGTGACGTTTTTTCTCTAGGAGGATTTTGCTGAGAGGAGCATGTTTCAGGTTGGCAGTAACTGCTTTGGTGGCTCTAATTACTGAATTCCGTATCCCATGGTGCAAGGTATAATAGAGTGTTGGTTTTGTTGATTGTGTTGATCCTTTACACAGTGAAGAAATTGTACTTTAATTTTGATGTGTGTAACTCTTTCGTGCTGGAATTGAATGCATAGTGTGATCTGCGGAATATTGGACTTTGAGGGGCTGTTTTGTGGACGGTAATAATTTGTCACTGAATATAGGCAGTGGGTCATGCTAGGCACCAAAGAGTTAAACACAGGCAAAGTACAGGAATTTGGCAGTAGCTAGTAATGGATTGTCGACCCTGAAACCATGAAGTTGGAACTGTTTTTCCATTTACCAGGTCTGCGTGCCTAAATCACTTCCCCCCACATCCAGCAGGCCCACAGCATTGGATGCTTGGAGCCTGAACCCCACTACTGTTAAATGTGCATATTATGCACTGGCACATGCATCTGGTTTGAGTTGGTCGTATCTTCAGTTGCAACAAGAGTACCAGTGGGCTGCAGTGTACATGACTTAATACTGATTGGATTAAGAGGATGTCTTGCAACTAGGTTGTCAGACTTCTCTGAACCATGTTCGGTAAGGAGTTGTGGTTCATGTGCATGTTCTGTAGAGTGCTGAAATGTGAAGTGAATTTATAGAATTTCCAGGTGAGAATTTGACATGTGTTGAGCTTGGTGAAGCGCAGATAGGAAGTTCCTAGATGAAAGGTCTTTAAGATGATGTCGAGCTCAGTGAAGCAAAGCGGACATTTTGATTTCATATGATGATGATGATACAAAATATGCAGTAAATGTTTACTTTTTTGCGAATTTGCTTCATTGTGCTCATTTCATACTTATATTATGAAACTGCAGAAAGTGGGTGTGAGACTAGATATGGGTGGCAGGTAGGTGAGGGATGAAGGCACATATTTTGTTTGCTATTCGTGCAGATGCTTGGCATCCTGGTGGATACAGGCAAGTTATTGCAGACACAACCTGAGCCCATCCAGCATTGCCCTATTGGATACAGATGAGCTACTCCAGACATTAGATGAATGCCAGGCTAAGAGCTGAGCCAGTTTCCCCAGCAAGCTTTTTATAGAATTACAGCCATATGGACACTTCTGGTTAGGCTGTATGGTGAAGTTGGAGCGCCGTACCTTCAGTCAATCTTGATTATGTAAGTTTGTATTGAGAAAATTTGCAAGGCCAATATATCAGCCTGTAAGCTGTATAGTGCTTGAGTGTGGCCACTTGCAAGTTTGCATATGGTTACCCTTGAAGTTCTTCAACAGCAGCAACCAAAATCATTAATGTGAAACCAATTTTAGGCCTTGCAGCTTGGTTGATTAAATGATAAGATCAGCATAGTTTCAACCAGATACCAAATCTCTGGATTATGTTTTGTGGGTTCACAAACCTTTTTGGGGGGGGAACATTTCTTGGTTATGTGGAAGGAGAGTTTTGCTTTATATTTGTAGTGATCCCTGGTTATGTTGACTGCAGCAGTCCATCATGATGAATGTTGGTGTACTACCATCCTCCAAAGTGCAACTCTGCACGCTGTGATGTAATGTGGTGTGTTGGAAGGGGTTGAAATTGCAGGCGTTCCATATCGATGCCAGGTTTATTAGAACAGTTTCTAGTGTTTTTTAATTTTAAATATTAATTTTGGTGGTGGAATTGAATGTTGTGTTGTCCATCTGCGTTCAGAAGAGAGGTAATATACAGATATTTCCAGATTTAATTTGGCTGTTTGTAGTTGTAACTTAATGGTATTGTTGTTTAAAGACTATTTTTGAGTGGTCAAAATGGATGGGATTAAAGGTGAGATGTATTTTTCAGTGACAGGTGTGAAACCAAATGAGTAATGGAGGTTGAAGGCGAAGTTGAGTTCGTAGACATGCTTGGAACAGCTTTTTCCCTTTTCTGTTCATGAGGCTAGAGATACTGGCTTATCAGACTTACCACTAGAGAACTGTCTTAGCTGTGACAACTGGTGAAACCTCTTGCGCATGTAAGAACATGATGGAGCTGGTTTGATGTGAAGTAGTGGAAAGGCTCCATTTCAGGGGGTACCCATTTCAGTACTGCATGTTAGACATATTTGCCATTCTACTAAAGCAGTTACACACATCTTTTATGATGTAAGTGGTGTGATTTTATACATCGTTCCACCAGGAATTGGTTCCTACCGTGGTTTAGTTGTATGATATTGTCTCCTCAGGTTGTGTCGCAGTACTTTTGTTATATGCAGCGAGTACACCTCGTGTTACGATATTTGTCTTGGATGCTCTTAGTGGATTAAATAAAAGTTCCATGCACACGTGACTGAAAACAGCGGGACACTTTTTGAAGTGCATCGTGTAAGTAAGAAAGTAAAATTGTAACTTGTTTTTTGGGGCTAAATATTCATAGCAGTTTATGAGGTGGTGTACATACACATTGAATGATGTCATAGCAAAGTTATATGTAAATTTAAACATTCAAGTACTTATTTTGACTTCATATTTGCACTACATATTTGAGGGTTTGCATTAAATATTGGGTTTCATGTGTTCCATGACTGCATTAACAAATGTTTGTACTTGCTTGGTAAACCAACAAATGCAAATTTATAACTCGGCTGCACATTATACTTCACCAGTATGTTACGGGAGCTTTTGTGATCATCATCAGCGTGTCTTACAAGAAAAATATAATCAGTATACATATATTTGTATAAAGTGATTCAGCATGTTCATTTATAAATGTGCGTTTGTTGGTTTATTATATAAGTATAAAACTTTAACCATTGGATATTTAAGCATTCCCAAACTTCATAGGAATGTGCTGCAGTTCATTTTAAGAATGTTACCAGTTAACAATTTTGATTTCTTTAATGTGTGTGGCAGTCTCATTTAGGATGATTAGAATTGAAAAGAACACTGATTTTTTTATATGAAGTTCGGTTTGAAGTGGCTTTGTTTGGAGGAGAATGTGTGTTCTTAGTATTTGCCAGGACGTCAACATTGTTACCATTCGTGCGTGTGGCCGTGCAAGATGGGAGAGGCAGTCTCCTTCGTTTGGCTGGGCATTGCTAAATGGAGCTATTTGCAATTTGATGAGTATTCCTATACCTTTTAGTTTACTGTGGAGTACTACTATGCATGTTACGAAGACCATGTATTACAGAGATTTTTCTTTGTGTTAGCCTGTTCTTTCTGCCTTATGGAAATAGCGCTTGAGTGAGTTTTAGAAGTTTGATTAAAAACTGATTATTGAAATGCAGAGGCTATGGGATGATAAAAGGATGGCAGAATGATAGTGTTGGTCTTGCATTGGAGCTCAAGGAGTGGGCGTTGCTTTTTTGCATGGTTGATGTTTTTGCCAGGTTCTCTGCACATACAATGCCAGTGTGTCAAGCCCAGAATGCTGTGGGTTGGATGCTTGCAACTTACCCCTGTATCATTAAAGATGCACTGCCACTTCCAGTTTCCAATTGCAGCATCAAGGTCGGATGTGTCGATGATGATGATGATGCATAGTTTTGCAGTTGCACAAATTGGAATCTGAAGGGAGTATGTTGCTGTATTCAGATTAACTCTACTGACCTCAACTTCATAGTTTTTCTGAAGGAAGGTTTTAAAGTGCTGCATGATCATTGATTACTAGAAGTTACTTTTGTTAATGGTTTTGAGTTTTGTGAGTTGAATGCAGTGGGGAGCATTTTGTATGTTTCTTTGTGCATTTATGTGGGAGGGCAGCTTTTCTGACTCCAGATATTATGGAAGGAAGTTCACCCGTATTGATTGGGTGGGCTGTGGGATGAGGTGAAGGTTTTTTGTTTCTTTTCATAGGCACTGATCAAGATGAATGTTGCAAGTTACTTCTGACTCCTGAACCTTACCATCACTGAGAATGTCCCTG
>Ga0209628_10001298_pt1 | contig 16012 bp, 11 predicted proteins | sample TergutCu122P4_FD_187285 | JGI IMG/M metagenome (GOLD analysis project Ga0209628, IMG submission 187285) | Cubitermes ugandensis P4 segment gut microbial communities from Kakamega Forest, Kenya - Cu122 P4 (SPAdes) (version 2) | ecosystem: Host-associated > Arthropoda: Insects > Digestive system...
GCTGTTAATTATAGGATTGGTATGGAGTACCGTTTTCCCTATCAATAAAAAGCTCTGGAGCAGCTCATTTGTTTGTGTCGTAGGCGCTTATTCCCTTTTTCTCTTCGCATTGTTTTATTTCCTTATCGACGTAAAGGGGTATCGCCGGTGGACGCTGTTTTTTCGCGTGGTAGGCATGAATTCGATAACCATCTACTTAGCGCAGCAGATCATCAATTTCAGGCAGGTATCGAGGTACTTCTTAGGAGGAGTAGCCGGTTTATGCCCTGAAAAGTGGACAAGCCTTATCAATGAAACGGGATATATAGCTGCTTGTTGGTTGTTCCTGTATTTCTTATACAAGAAGAACGTATTTTTGAAAGTATGATAAACAGATGAAAAAGGTAAACCTTTTACTAATTATAGCGATGTATTTTCTGGGTGCATCGCTATCGGCTCAGACGGTAACAAAAGCCAACTCTTTTAAGCCGGGTGAGCTATGGCCTGATGACCAGGGCGTACATATCAACGCGCATGGAGGAGGCATCCTTTACTATAACGGTACATATTACTGGTTTGGCGAACACAAAGGCGAACGCAGTAATGCAGCGTTTGTGGGAGTGACCTGCTATTCTTCTAATGACCTCTATAAATGGAAAAACGAAGGAGTGGCTCTCAAGGTGTCGGAAGACCCCGAAAGTCCTATTGTTAGCGGCAGCGTCATTGAGCGACCAAAGGTCATCTACAACGAGAAAACGGGTAAGTTTGTGATGTATTTTCACCTTGAGCTACGGGGTAGAGGATACAATGCCGCCTACCGGGGCGTGGCTGTTGCTGATAACGTTACCGGCCCCTACACGTTTCTTAAAGCCGGCAGAGTGAATCCCAGTGTCTGGCCGATGAACCTGCCGGAAGCCGGACGGACGGATACGATAACGCCGGCTTCGCTCCGGTCGTGGTCACGCGAATGGTTAGCAGCCGTTGCCAATGGGATGTTTGTTCGTAAAGATTTTGAGAGCGGACAGATGTCACGTGATATGACGCTCTTTGTCGATGAAGACGGGAAGGCCTATCATATCTATGCGGCGGAGGACAATCTTACCTTGAACCTCGCCGAACTGTCGGACGACTACCTCGATTATACGGGCAGATATATTCTCATCGACCCGGCTGGACACAATGAAGCGCCGGCGATATTTAAAAAGAACGGCAACTATTTTATGATAACCTCTGGTTGTACGGGCTGGACGCCAAACGCGGCCCGGCTGCTTACTGCCCCGACGATTTGGGGACCCTGGACACGACATCCGAACCCGTGCATCGGCGATAATGCCGATTCAACCTTCTCGTCGCAAAGCACCTATATCTTACCTGTTCAAGGCAAGAAAGACGCTTTTATATTCATGGCAGACCGTTGGAGGCCGCGCTACCCTATAGATGGACGGTATATTTGGCTACCGATACTTTTTAACGACGGCAAACCTGCTCTAAAATGGTTCGACGAATGGGACCTGTCTGTTTTCGACCAAATCAATCCCGATCCAAACGCCCCCAAAGAGTACCCCGGCATGAAGTTGGTCTGGAGCGATGAGTTCAACTATACGGGCGCGCCTAATCCCGAATGGTGGTCGTATGAGTACGGATTTGTGCGCAACAACGAACACCAATGGTATCAGCCGCAAAATGCGGTGGTAGGAGGCGGAGCGCTGACCATACAGGGACGTCACGAGCGTGTTTACAACCCAAACTATGAGAAAGATAGCCGTAGTTGGCAACGTAACCGACCATACGCCGACTACACATCAGCCTGTATCAAAACACGCGACAAGCAGGAGTTCCAATACGGACGCTTTGAGATTCGCGCCAAAATACCGACCGGTAGCGGCTCATGGCCTGCAATATGGACGCTCGGCAAAACAATGGGCTGGCCTAACGGCGGCGAAATAGACATCATGGAGTACTACCTGATACGGGGTGTCCCCAGTTTATTGGCCAATGTTGCATGGGGGAGCGATACAAAACCTTCCGGCGAATGGCGTACCAGAACCTTCCCGTTTAGCCAATGGACAGACAAAGACCCGCATTGGGGCGATAAGTTCCATATATGGCGAATGGATTGGGACGAAACATATATACGCCTCTACTTAGACGACGAACTGTTGAACGAAACGCCGCTAAGCGAAACCATCAACGGCGAAAAGGGACAAAAACGTAACCCGTTCAAACAGCCGCATTATATCCTGCTCAACTTAGCCCTCGGCGGTAATAACGGCGGCCCCATCGACAACAACGCTTTCCCAATGGACTATGAAATCGACTATGTCAGAGTCTACCAAAAGTAATAATTCTCTTACATACTATTGAAACAGTTCGTATCTGTTTTTGCCCCAAACAAAGCCATTATCCCTTTTTCGCCCAAATGATAGCCTGGGAAAGAAGCTTGATAAAAACAGGATTTTCCCAGGCTTGTTTATCGTGCCCTAACGTCAATGCAACAACCCGCGACTTGCCATAACTATTAGTCCAACATACCAAGGGGCCGCTGGACGGAACGTTGGTCGAAAGGATTGGATGAACCGTTGGGCGTATCTCTGTGCCGCCATATACCTCATCAATAATCTCAAAATCGGTTATCCCTTTCGTAATAGGATGTTTTTTATCTTCCACGCGGACAGGTACTTTTACATCGTGGTCGTAGGTAGAAGGCGGTTGAGAAACGCCATCTTTTGTCCAGGGGAAATGATGATACCTTCCGCCTACAATCTTGACATATTCAGGCCAGGAATCATAACTGCAAAAAGCATGATGGAGCACGACCAACCCTTTCCCCTTCTGAAGCATAGTGATAAAATCTTGCCGCGCTTCGGGAGAAATCTCTGCCGGCATGTCATATAGCAGGACAACATCGTATTTATCAATCTTTTCCGCTTTTAACATAGCATGTGCGTTGGGGTGTTCATAGTGGTCGTAAGTGATAGGCAGCTTATCTAACATTGCATGAAAATTGGCTTTGTCATAGCCATGACCACCGGTTATAAACAGGACTTTAACAGTCGTATCGCTTTGGCACGAAAGCAGACCAAGCGATAAAAAAACAAGACATAAAAAAGAAATTATTCGTTTCATAAGCAATATTTTGAATGAATGATGCGACAAAAGTAGTCATTTTTTCTGTATTCTCGTTGTTCCTTCGCTTTTTTTGTAGGAGGATTCCTCAACGGGGGGATAACATTATTAATTTTGAAATATTGTTTTTTTCGCTTACCTTTGTTCGCTTATAATTCATTTTTTGCTGTATGAGAAGCGTTTTATACTTCACCTGTTTTTGGGCTATATGCCTTGTTTATACCTCTGTATACGCCCAGAAGCGCGAATATGTCATTGTCGTTCATGGGGGTGCCGGGACTATCAGTGCGCTTGAAAATAATCCGACTTTGAAAGCTGTTTATCGTGCTGCACTTGATACAGCGCTACAGACCGGTGCCGAAATATTAGAAAAAGGGGGTCATGGCAGCGATGCTGTACTTGCTACTATCAATTATTTAGAAAACAACCCGTTGTTTAATGCCGGCAAAGGCGCGACGGTGTCGGCTGAAGGCTTCTTTGAGTTGGATGCTTCCTTTATGCGCGGCAGCGACCTGAACGCCGGCGCTGTTGCGGGTGTTCGTACCATCAAAAACCCGATAAGCGCTGCTTTTACCGTAATGAACGAAACGCCACATGTGATGCTTAGCGGCGAAGGTGCCGACCGTTTTGCCAAAGAGCATGGCCTTGAAACGGTAGCAGATAACCATTATTTTGCTACACCTAAAACCCTCCAACAAATAGAAGAGATGAAAAAAGAAAACGAGAAAAACGGTACGGTAGGATGTGTCGTCTTAGATAGATTTGGCAATTTATACGCCGGAACAAGCACCGGCGGAATGTTTAAAAAACGGTGGGGACGTATCGGCGATGCACCTATCATCGGAGCTGGGACGTATGCCGATAATAACAGTTGCGCCGTTTCGTGTACCGGTCACGGCGAATATTTTATCCGACACGTTGTCGCCTTTAACCTTTGCGCCCGCTATAAATTTCTCAATGAAACGGTTGAGGAAGCCGCCAACTATATCATTCATAACGAGTTAAACGAAAACGAAGGCAACGGTGGACTGATTGCCGTAGATAAAGACGGCAATATAGCGATGCCCTTCAATAGTCCAGGCATGTTTCGTGGTTTTTTATACAAAGAAAAAGACAGCTATATGACCATAAAAAAAATCGGCATCCACAAAGAATTAGAGTGATTTACAATTAAAAATATTATGATATACAAAATTTATTGTCGGCTTTTTCAGTTGATTTTTCGCTGCGCCTCGGTTATTCTTCCCTGGCGACGTCCGGAAATCCTGAGCGACTTTGATTCGCTGGCCGTTTTATTACGCAAAAAGAACGTCACTTCAGCGCTGCTGATAACCGATGCAGGATTGGTGAGAATGGGGTTGCATAACAATTTGGTACAAGCCATAGCGCAAAACAAAATTCGCATTACGTTGTATGACAGGACGTTGCAGAACCCTACTATAAACAACGTTGAAGAAGCGCTGGCGCTTTATCGAAAAGAGAGCTGTACCGCTATCATCGCTTTGGGCGGCGGTTCACCGATTGATTGCGCCAAAGGGGTAGGGGCGAGGGTAGCCCGACCGAGAAAAAGCATCTCTCAGATGCGCGGCCAATTGAAAATATTAAAAAGGATACCGCTCCTTGTTGCTATCCCTACTACAGCAGGAACCGGTAGCGAGACAACGCTTGCGGCTGTTTTAACCGATAGTACGACCCATGAGAAATATGCTGTCAACGACCCTGCATTGTTTCCCCATTACGCGCTGTTGATGCCGGAGCTAACCACAGGGTTGCCTCCTTTCTTTACGGCCTGTACCGGTATGGACGCTCTCTGTCATGCAGTTGAAGCGTACATCGGTCGCAGTAATACCAAACAAACGCGCCAGGATGCGTTGAGGGCAACAGAATTGATTTTTGAGAATCTGTTAAAAGCATTTACCGAAGGTCATCACCTGACGGCTCGAAGAAATATGTTAGATGCTGCCTTTTTAGCAGGCGCTGCATTTACACGCGCTTATGTGGGTAATATTCATGCAGTAGCACATACGCTCGGAGGACAGTACGGCGTTCCACACGGGCTTGCCAATGCGGTTATCATGCCATATATACTGGAAATGTATGGTCACAAAGTCTATCAACGGCTGTCTGAAATGGCTATATCTGCGGGAATAACGGATAAGAAAACCTCAAGTAGGGAAAATGCGGAAAAGTTCATTGCAACTATCCGTGAGATGAACGCATCCATGGGTATCCCCGACAAGATAACAGAATTAAAAACTGAAGACATTCCCTTGTTGGCAGGTCGCGCCCAAAGGGAAGCGAATCCGCTTTATCCGGTACCGAAGATTTTCAACCGAAAAGAAATGGAAAAGGTCTATTTACAACTAATATAATATTTGATACAGATGAAAAATTTTTCTGAAACAGTACAAAGACAACGCGAATTTTTCGCTACAGGGAAAACCAAAGAGGTCAAGTTCAGGATTGAATCATTGAAAAGGCTGAAAGGATGGTTACAAAACCACGACGCAGACATTCTGACAGCGTTGAAAGCCGACTTGAATAAGCCCCCATTTGAAGCGTATGCAACAGAAGTGGGTACAGCCCTTGACGAGTTAAAATGTACGTTAAGTCATATCCACCGTTGGGCGCGTGTTAAGCGAGTGAGTTCAAACTTGAAGAATTTCCCTTCCTCCGGTCGTATTTATCCCGACCCTTATGGCGTCACGTTGATCATGTCGCCGTGGAACTATCCTTTCATGCTGACTGTCACGCCCATCATTGCAGCGTTATCAGCCGGCAATTGTGCGGTGGTGAAACCGTCGGCCTATTCGCCTGCTACCTCATCCTTGCTTGCACGCATGGTTGCTGAACTGTTCGATGCGGGACATGTTATCGTTGTTGAAGGTGGACGCGAGGAGAACAGGGCCTTACTCGACGAAAAATACGACTTGATATTTTTTACAGGGAGCACGTCTGTCGGTAAAACGATCATGCAAGCCGCAGCACAACACCTCACGCCCGTCATTCTGGAGTTGGGCGGCAAAAGTCCCTGCTTCGTCGATGCGACTGCCAACATATCCTTGGCAGCAAAACGAATTATTTGGGGTAAGATGGTCAATGCTGGGCAAACCTGCGTAGCGCCCGATTATATCCTGGCGCATGAATCAATCAAAGAAAAGCTAATCGAAGCAATGAAAGTGGCCATCCGTGGCATGTACGGAGAAAATCCGAGCGAAAACCCGGATTTTCCTAAAATCATCAACCACAAACACTTCAACCGATTGCTCGGATTGATGGATGGTGAAAAAATTGTTTACGGGGGGAAAGCCAATGCTACAACCCTCCAAATCGAGCCCACTATACTCGATTTAGTCGAATGGGAAGTGCCTGTGATGAGCGAAGAGATTTTTGGCCCCATAATGCCTGTACTTTCATATTCCAATTTGGAAACGATTTTCAAGATTGTAAACGAGCGTCCCAAACCCTTGTCGGCTTATCTGTTTACATCAAGTAAACAGACGGAACGTTTTTTCCTCAAAAACCTCTCTTTTGGGGGTGGTTGCATCAATGATACAATTGTACATCTATCCGTTTCAGGGCTGCCTTTTGGCGGCGTTGGCGCAAGCGGCATGGGCAGCTATCACGGCAAAGCCGGTTTTGATGCTTTTACGCACTATAAAAGTGTCTTACATAAATCGAAGTACATAGACGTTCCTTTACGCTATCCACCTTATACCGACTTTGCCCTGAAGTTGCTGAAAAAATTGTAACCCTATTTCACTAACGCTTTGCGGCAATACTCAACACATTTGATGACTTCCTTCACAGCGTCGGAGCCACTGGGGATGTTGTACTCCAATTCAATGTCGCAATAGATGGGATATTTTTCCTTTTGTATCAGTTGGAGTATCTCATTAATAGGCGTCTTCCCTTCCCCGAAAGGCAGGTTGGCGGCTTTATTGTAGGTACCTTCCCAAGTCCTGTCTTTCAGGTGGATACTGAAGATTCGTTTGTTCAAACGTTTGATAATGTCGGCAGGATTTTTCCCGGTTGCAGCAAAGTAATGACCCACGTCAAAGTTAAGCATCACCCGTGGTCCGTATTCGAGCACTTTATCGAAGCTGAAATTGGGGTCTTCCGGTTGGCCATGGTTATGAAAAATAACATACATTTTGTGCTTATCGGCAAATGGCGCCATTCGTTTGGCGGAGTTTTCGGAAATCTCCATACATATACCTTTTGCACCCAATGTTTTACATACTTTATAAGCATAGTCAATCTCCCCGTCCGACCAGTTTGCTTCGCCTAATTTAAGGATATGAATTTCTACACCCGCTTTGTCGAACAGCTTTTTGATTTCCTTAAACTTATCCATCGAAACAGATGTACGCCACTGGCTAATAGAATCCCTGCTGCGCGGGATGCCGGCGTATCGTTCAACCACGTCACCCATCAGCTCGATTGAGTTGATGCCCGATTGTACGGAATAGTTTAACATTCCTTCGAGTGTCCTGTTGGGCATGCTCCGGTAACTGTAAGTGATAGCGCCGACTTGGACGCCCCCAAACTTTGAGTTTGGTTTTTTCTGGGCAAATGCAGTCTGCAAACAGAGAGCGACGACTGCTAAAAATAAGACTTTTTTCATAATGGTTTTAATTTTTTTGTATTACGATGTTTTGGTAGTTGGCAACGGCAGGGATGCCGTTGTTACTAAATGGTGTAGGGCTTGCGATATTGGTATTTGTAGAGGCGGTGTGCACAGGCTTCCTTATCGTCGATGAAAGTCAACGTGGACGGATCCCATTTAACGGGTCGTTTCAGTTCGGTTGCAATGTTAGCGATGCTGCAAAGCGTATTGGTGCTGCAACCCACTTCTACCGAGGCAATCGGTTTTTGACGCGAGCGGACGCAATCGATGAAATTCTGCATGTGAGGCGAACTGACTTCGAATTGTCCGGCGGCCACTTGTCGCTCTTCTCTTTTTATCAGGTCTGGGTTCGAACATTCGATAAAACCGCGCGCTACCCTCAGCCAGCCTTTGGTCCCGTTGAAACAGATACCCTGACCGCCCTGCTGACGAAAGTTTTGCTCTGTCATAACGATGCCGTTCTGGTACTTCATCGTCAGATATTGTGCGCCGTTATACCCTTTCGGAATAAACTCTGAAGGTCCAAGCCCATCCATACCGATGGCGGCCTGCGCGATGTCGAACATGTGCGCGCCCCAATCGGCTGTATAACCATTACCTGTTTCGCAATACCAGCGCCAAGCGCCCCATAGCTTTTCATTTTGTACGGGGTCGAGCGATACCGGTGGACAAAGGTCGGGATGATAATGAATTTTCTCGTCGTTCAGCGGCCCTAACCATTGGTTCCAGTTCAGGTTCTGCGGAATCTGTTGTTGGGGCAGGTCAAAAGGTTTGGGTGGATCGCCTACTTTGGCATAAATCGTTTCGATATGCCCGATACCGCCATTTCTAACTACCGCAATAGCTTGTTGAAACTCCCGGCTCGACCGTTGCTGGCTTCCTACTTGCACCACGCACTTATTATCTAAGGCGGCGCGAACCATATCAAGGCCTTCTACTACTGTGTATGCTAATGGTTTTTGCACATACACATCCTTCTTGGCCTGACAGGCGTGAATCATGACCAAGGCATGCCAATGGTCAGGAGTAGCAATAGATACTGCATCAATATCTTTGCGATTGAGCAGGTCTTCATAAAACTCATACGTTTCGCAGCGTTTCGGCATGTTTTGCTTTTCTTGCCAATTTTCAGCACGTAGTTTAAAACGAGCCCGTTTGATGCTGTCCACATCGCAGCCGGCAACGACCTGCACACCCGGACATCTCGAAAAACTGCTAAAATCGGACAGTCCCTGCTGTCCTAATCCAATAAACCCCAATACAATCCTGTCGCTTGGAGGTACGTGAACGCCCGAAACAAGCGTCCAACTCGGAAGAATAGTTAATCCGGCTAATCCGAGCGCCGAATAACTCAAAAACTGTCTTCTGTTCAATTGATTATTTGCCATAAATACTGAATTTAGTAAGTGATTATAAGAATAAGTTAAAAATCATTTTTTTTTTCGCCGCAAATGTACATGAAATTTTTCAATTTCCACACATACGAATAAAAATTTAGTATTTCACGGTGACTTTATCCGTTCAAGAAGTCTATTATTTCGTACTTTTGATTAGGTCAATTATTGCACCTATTTAAAAAAAACGCTTGTCAAAAACTCGACAAGCGCTTCAAATTTTGCGGCTCTCCCTCTTGGACTTGAACCAAGGACCCTCTGATTAACAGTCAGATGCTCTAACCAACTGAGCTAAGGAAGAATATTTTTTGCATCAATTGCGCTGCAAAGGTAGTGGTTATTTCTAAATATGCAATATCTTTGCAAAAATTTTTTGATATGAAGATAATTGGAATAGGAAATGCGTTATTGGATGTACTGCTTCGCTTGGATAGCGACGATACATTGGCGGAAATGGGAATTGTTATAGGTGCGATGGATTTGATAGATGAATCCAAGATGCGGGAGATTCAACAGGCTCAGTCAGGCCTGAAACGCACGGAAGCGCCGGGTGGCTCGGTTTGTAATACGATGCGGGCAATGGCGCGGCTTGGCGCCGAGGTGGGTTACATCGGTAAGGTAGGAAACGATGCCTGTAGTGAGTTTTATATTAAGGAAACAAAGAATGCCGGCGTCGAGCCGTTTTTTATCCGGACAGAAGGTATCTCTGGCTGTTCTACTGTGATGATTTCGCCCGATGGGGAACGAACCATGGCCACCTTCCTCGGACCGGCTGCTACCTTAACGGCTGACGAAATATCCGACGATATATTGAAACAATATGACTGCCTTTATATAGAAGGTTACCTGATAGCGAATGAGAAATTATTCCTGCCCATCCTGAAACGGGCAAAACAGTTAGGGTTAAAAGTGGCGTTAGACCTGTCGAATTTTAAAATCGTAAACGGTTTTATCGGTCTTTTAGAAAAAGTCATTCCGGAGTATGTAGACATCCTCTTCTCAAACGAAAGCGAAGCGAAAGCCTATACGGGACTGCCAGCAGAGGAGGCTACCACAGTGATTGCAAATGAGGTCGAAATAGCGGTTGTAACGGTCGGTAAAGACGGGGTTTATGCCATGCAAAACGGCATAAAGTTACAGTTACCGGCGCTGAGCGATTGCGTTGTGGATACGACAGGCGCCGGCGACCATTTTGCGGCAGGATTCTTATATGGGTATTCCGAAAATGCTAATTTATACCAATCTATGCAGATTGGTTCGCTCCTGTCAGCTAATATAATTGATACGGTCGGAGCGCAGATACCGGATGAGCGCTGGTCAAAAATAAAGTTAAAAGTGAACGATATTTTGAGGGGGTAACAATAAAATGACTACTTTTACGCCGTTTTTCAAAGAAAAAATATGCGACACGTACAATTAATTTTTTTGTTTATTTTCTTGTGCTCGTGCAATATGCAGGCACAACAGGGTGCTCTGGGGAAGAATAATCGGGACAATAATCGTTTCGAAACGAGCAAGCAGTTAGAGATTTTCAATGCTTTGGTGAAGGAGGTAGAAATGTTTTACGTCGATTCGATTGAGACGCACAAACTTATCCGTCAGGGTATTGACGCTATGCTTAGAGGCTTAGACCCTTACACCGAGTATATTGCGGAAGAAGATTTGGAGAGTTTCCGTATTATGACGACCGGCGAGTATGGCGGGATAGGCGCCTATATAAAAACCCGCGGGGGCGGAACTGTCATTACCGAGCCTTTTGAGGGCATGCCTGCCGCCGAGGCTGGGCTGAAGGCAGGCGATGTCATCATTGCTATCGATACGGTCAATACAAGGAACATACCGTCGAACAGGGTTAGCGAATTGCTGAAAGGCGTTCCGAATACCAAAATGACGGTTACTGTTCAGCGGCCAGGCGAGAATGCCCCCCGTAAATTTAACCTGACCCGCAAACAGGTCGTCGTTAATCAGGTCGTTCATTATGGCGTTTACGGCAATAGGACGGGGTATATTTACTTGCAGCAGTTTACCGATAAAAGCGCGTTGGAAGTGAAAACCGCTTTTGAGGATTTGAAGAAAAACCGGCTAATAGAATCACTTATCTTAGATATGCGCGGTAATGGTGGGGGAACGCTCGAAAGCGCGGTACAAATTGTCAATCTTTTTGTTCCGAGAGGGAAGGAGGTGCTTTCGATGAAGGGCAAGCTGAGGCAGTTGGACAGAACCTTCCGAACGTATAACGCGCCTGTTGATACAGAGATGCCGCTTGTGGTGCTGATAGATGAGGCTTCGGCTTCGGCATCCGAGATCGTCGCGGGCGCTTTACAGGACATGGACCGCGCGGTGCTTATCGGACAACGCTCTTACGGGAAAGGCCTTGTGCAGACGCCCAGAGACCTCCCGTATGACGCAAAAGTGAAAATAACAACGAACAAATATTTTATACCCAGCGGGCGCTGCATTCAACAATTGGATTATTCTCACCGGTATATAGACGGTAAGGTGGACATTATACCTGATAGCCTCACCAACGTATTTTATACAGCAAACGGGCGTCCGGTGCGCGACGGAGGCGGCATACGACCGGATATTGAAGTAGAAGAATCTAAACTGCCCACCATGTTGCTGTATTTAGATTATGACCGCGATTATATCCTGTTCGATTTTATTACCGACTGGGTGACAAAGCATCCAACCATAACGCCGGTTAGCGAGTTCAATTTTTCGGATGAGGATTATGAAGCGTTTAAACGATATATTACAGGGAAGAATTTCGAGTACGACCGACAAAGCGCGCAAGCATTGAAAGCCTTGAAGGATGTGGCCGAGTTTGAAGGCTATTTAGACGAAGACGCTACATTGTTTGCCGCATTGGAAGAGAAATTGAAACCTAATTTGCAACGCGACTTGGAGCGTTATAAAAAAGTTATCAAACAGCATATCTCATCCGAGATTATGAAACGCTATTATTACAAACGGGGCGAAAAACAGTATCAACTGCGGGATGACCCTACCTTCGACAAGGCATTAGAGACGCTTAAAAACAAGACGATGTATTTTAATGCACTTAAGCCGGCAGCAAAAGAGAAAACGAAAATGTAGTTATTATGGCAAAAATAAACGTAAGAAAAGTACTTGTCCTTGGCTCTGGCGCCTTAAAAATCGGACAAGCGGGTGAATTTGACTATTCAGGATCACAGGCGTTGAAAGCGCTCAAGCAGGAAGGCATCGCTTCCATTTTAATCAACCCGAATATTGCAACCATTCAAACATCGGAGGGCATAGCAGATAAAGTGTATTTTTTACCTATCACCCCCTATTTTGTAGAAGAAGTTATAAAAAAAGAAAAGCCGGATGGTATCTTTCTGGCTTTTGGAGGGCAAACGGCGCTCAACTGTGGCGCCCAGTTGTATTCAGTAGGCATTTTTGAAAAGTACGGCGTACAAGTATTGGGGACTTCGGTTAAGGCTATCATGGATACCGAAGACCGCGAACTCTTTGTAAACCGTCTCAATGAGATTGGAATAAAAACGCCTGTCAGCGAGGCTGTCGGGACGATGGACAAAGCCATTCGTGCAGCCAACCGCATCGGGTTCCCGGTGATGATCCGTTCTGCTTATGCTTTAGGAGGGATGGGCAGCGGTATCTGCAACGATGTAGCCGAACTGAAAAAGTTAGCCGAAAGCGCTTTCGCTTATTCGTCGCAGATACTTGTAGAAGAATCGCTCAAAGGATGGAAAGAGATTGAGTTTGAAGTGATACGCGATAAGAACGACCACTGCTTTACGGTGGTTAGCATGGAGAACGTCGACCCGTTAGGCGTGCATACGGGCGAGAGTATCGTGGTTGCTCCGACCTGCTCGTTAGACGACCAAGAAGTGAAGATGCTACAAGATATTGCGGCTGTCACCGTCCGACATCTCGGCATCATCGGCGAGTGTAATATCCAATATGCTTATAATGCAGAGATGCGCGACTACCGCGTGATAGAGATAAACGCCCGCCTGTCGCGCTCGTCGGCGCTGGCATCGAAAGCCAGCGGCTATCCGCTGGCTTTTGTGGCAGCCAAATTAGCGCTGGGTTACGGGTTAGATGAAATAGGGGAGATGGGTACGCCTAACTCGGCCTACGAAGCGCCCAAAGTGGATTATATCATCGCCAAAATACCGCGCTGGGACTTGGCTAAGTTTGTTGGAGTAGACCGCAAGATAGGTTCGAGTATGAAATCGGTCGGCGAGATCATGTCGATAGGTAAAAGTTTTGAGGAGGTCATGCAAAAAGGCCTTCGGATGATAGGGCAGGGAATGCACGGTTTTGTAGGTAATAAAGACGTCGTGTTTGAAGACCTTGACTATGAGCTGTCGAACCCAACCGACCTGCGTATTTTTGCGGTCGCCCAGGCATTAGAAAAAGGCTATACCATCGAAAAAATTCACGACTTGACAAAGATAGACCCCTGGTTTTTACAAGCATTGAAAAATATTGTCGACTTCACTAAAGTATTAGGAAAGTATAAACACATTCATGAGCTCCCGGCAGATGTGTTGTTGAAAGCCAAAGGCCTCGGCTTCTCCGATTTTCAGATAGCCCGTTATACCGAGAATCCGTCCGGTAATATGGAGAAACATAATCTTAAGGTACGTAATCACCGGAAGAAGCTAAACATCGTACCTTCTGTAAAGCGTATCAATACGGTTGCATCTGAATATCCCGACCTGACGAATTATCTCTATCTGACTTATGATGGTAAGGATAACGATATAACTTATTACAAGGGGAATAAATCGGTTATTATACTCGGTTCGGGCGCTTATCGCATCGGCTCATCGGTTGAGTTCGACTGGTGCTCGGTCAATGCGACGCAGACAGCGCGATATTTAGGGTATAAATCCATCATGATCAACTATAACCCTGAGACGGTTTCGACCGACTATGATATGTGCGACCGGCTCTATTTTGATGAGCTGTCGTTTGAACGGGTACTTGACATCGTTGACCTCGAACAGCCGAAAGGCGTCATTGTATCGGTAGGGGGTCAGATACCGAACAACTTAGCCATGAAACTGCATCGTCAGAACGTGCCGATATTAGGGACATCGCCGGTTTCGATTGACCGGGCTGAAAACAGGCATAAGTTCTCCGCCATGCTTGACATGCTGGGTATCGACCAGCCGCGCTGGGCAGAGCTTACAAGTATGGACGAAATAGACGCTTTTATTGCCGAAACGGGATTCCCGTTGCTTGTCCGCCCGTCCTACGTCCTTTCGGGCGCAGCCATGAATGTTTGCCACAATAAAGAGCAGGTGATAGCCTTCTTAGCGCTTGCAGCCAAAGTGTCGAAAGAACATCCGGTTGTAGTATCTGCGTTTCTGACCGATGCGAAAGAGGTGGAATTTGACGGGGTAGCCAAGATGGGAGAAGTTGTTGAGTACGCTATCTCGGAGCATGTTGAGTTTGCAGGCGTTCATTCGGGCGACGCTACATTGGTCTTCCCACCGCAACGACTGTTCTTAGAGACCGTCAACCGGATAAAAAAGATAAGCCGTATGATAGCTAAAGAGCTAAATATCTCCGGCCCTTTCAACATCCAATATCTAGCGAAAGATAACGACATCAAAGTGATTGAATGTAATCTACGCGCTTCGCGCAGCTTCCCGTTTGTGTCGAAGGTATTGAAACACAACATGATAGAAACGGCGACCCGCATCATGTTAGACGCCCCTTATACGAAGCCCGATAAGAGCGCATTCGATATCGACTGGGTAGGGGTCAAGGCGGCGCAGTTCTCCTTTGCGCGGTTGCACAATTCTGACCCGGTGCTGGGTGTCGACATGGCCTCTACCGGCGAGGTAGGATGTATCGGCGATACCTTTGACGAAGCTCTGCTGTCGGCGATGATTTCGGTCGGCAACCATATCCCTGCACGCAGTATTTTAGTTTCTTCAGGCGCCTTGAAATACAAAGTCAAACTCCTTGACCCGTGCAAAGAGCTGGCCTCCAAAGGTTATGTCATCTACGCCACAGCAGGGACGGCCAAATTTCTGAACGAAAACGGCGTGAACGCCATAACAGTCAAGTGGCCGGACGAAGAAGCCGACGAAATGAACATCATGCAAATGATTGCCGAGCACCGTTTTGACTTAGTTATCAACGTCCCAAAAGACCAGACCAAGCGCGAGCTTACCAACGGCTACCGCATCCGCCGAGCCGCCATCGACCACAACATCCCACTGATAACCAACATCCGCTTAGCCCGCGCATATATCAGCGCCTTCTGTCGCATGACCCAAGAAGACATCCAAATAAAATCATGGCAAGAATATTCCTTCTAACCCCATTCCCCCTTTAAAGGGGGCAGGGGGATGTAAGGAAACTTTATGAAAAAATACCAGACGTCTTTTGCTTTTCGATTTTCGCAAAAGAATTTTGGCTACGAGAACAGGATAAAATCAGTCCCTTTATACACATTATTTTGTATCTGATTTATTATTTTTTATCTTTTCACCTTGTCGGTTTCGGCTAGGCCGCTGATAATTTCGATGTGAAGACCGTCGGAGAGGCCGGTTTGGATGTGGGTTTTTTCAAATTTTCCGGCTACTAAGATGTCGACAAAAGCAGAATCGTTGCGGTATGTAAGGCAGGATTCAGGTAAGGTAAGGACGTCTTTTCTTTCGTTTAAGACGAACTCGGCGGTAGCGTTCAGGCCGGAATACATTTGCAGGCTGTCGGTGAAGTGAAAGACGGCCTCGATGTTGTATTTCATGATGCCCTGTTCGAGGTAGCCGCGCGGTGATATTTTACTGATAACGGCTTCCGATTCGTATCCCTCAATAGAAACGGGCTTGACAGTTAGACGCATGCCCCTTTTAAGCGCCAAGGCGTCGCT
>Ga0209628_10001300_pt1 | contig 16006 bp, 14 predicted proteins | sample TergutCu122P4_FD_187285 | JGI IMG/M metagenome (GOLD analysis project Ga0209628, IMG submission 187285) | Cubitermes ugandensis P4 segment gut microbial communities from Kakamega Forest, Kenya - Cu122 P4 (SPAdes) (version 2) | ecosystem: Host-associated > Arthropoda: Insects > Digestive system...
TGTATGGAAAAGCGCTTACTCTTGCCGTAAAATAAGGCTCGGTAGTAACAACTTCGTGCAATTCAATTTTTTTTCTTCCTTGAAGAAGAATAGTAAATTCGTTGCTGCTCTGTTCCATTATTTTCAGGATATGAGCCACTGTCCCTATTTTATACAGGTCGTTGTATTCCGGATCGTTCAAAGAGATGTCTTTTTGTGTAACAACGCCTAAAATACGATTCCCTTTACTAACTGCACGTATCAGATTCGACGACTTCGGTCGGCTTACTGTAATCGGAAGTACCATTCCGGGAAAAAGCGCCATATTGCGCAACGGTAAAATAGGCAGTTCCGCAGGTATATCTTCTGCCTCAAGAATCGCCGCCTCATCGTCGTTTGACTCAGGAGCAAATTCGTGATTGAAATTAAAAATGTTGTTTAAGTGATATTCGTTCATCTATAATATATCAATTTGTTAGAATACAATATAAAGAACGTTAAAAAAGGGATAATATTTTAAAAACAATTACAACCTCATATTCTTTGAAGTTATGTCATAGATGGTTTTTATCATTGTTTCGTCGTCTTTGGTTAGTTCTTTCCCTCTGCGCATATAGACAATTTTTGCTGTTTCTATGGCTTTCTTCAGATTGTATGGGGTGGAGGTTTCACCTCCCCACGAGAACGAAGATATAAAGTTTTTCTGGTATCCGCTTCCGAACACATTACAGAAAACGCCAACTACGGTACCTGTATTGAACATAGTGTTGATTCCGGTTTTGGAATGGTCGCCCATGATAAGTCCCAAAAATTGCTGATTTGTTTGAATAAAACGTTCCTGTACATAGTTCCACAGGCGGACGGGCTGGTAAGTATTATTCAGGTTTGATGTAATTGTACCGGCTGCAATGTTACACCATTCGCCAATGACGGAATGTCCCATAAAACCGTCATGAGGTTTGTTGGAATAGCCGAAGAAAACGCTGTTTTCTACCTCTCCTCCTATTTTACAGTAAGGTCCTATGGTGGTTCCTTTGTAAATGATAGCTCCCACCCGTACTACTGCATTTTCACATATAGCAAAAGGTGCGCGGATGACGGCATTTTCCATGACTTCGGCATTTTTCCCAATGTAAATAGGACCATGGGTGGCGTTTAGAGTAGCATGTTCTATTTTTGCGCCTTCTTCGAGAAAGATGTTTTCGGGATGTATGGCGCGTACCGTAGTACTTAGTGGCGCTGATTTACGTCCTTGGGTTAGCAGAGCAAAGTCGTCTGCAATGGCATCGGAGTTTTTTTCAAATATTTCCCATGGGTATTCAATTTTAACGTAGTCAACATCTGTTTCTATGGCGTTGGTTGCTTCGTTCCAGATGTCGTCGGAAGAGAAACGCATGGCAATAATATCATCTTCTTTGATGAGGGCGCAATCGGTTTTCAATTTAAGAATTTCCTCTACTAATTCTTTGTTCGGCAAAATTGAACCGTTGATAAAAATATTGTCATCAGCTTTTACCAACGACCACTTGTCGCTCAAATAAGGTTCGGTTAATGAAGATGTTTTTTCGCCGAGAAACAATTCCCATTTTTCACGGATGGTTAGTATTCCAACTCTAATATCGGAAACAGGGCGTGTAAACACTAAAGGAAGCAGATTTTTCCGGTTATGGTCATCAAATAATATGTAGTTCATACTTAATAAATTTTCTATGTTGTGCAATAATAAAAGCCCATGCAAAAATCGTGCAAGGGCTTTCATATTTAAAAGTCGTATGAAAAAAATTATTTTTTATTCTTAATATCCAAATGTTTTTGAAAACGGCTTTTAAATTTGTCAACTCTTCCTGCAGTATCCACTAATTTCATCTTGCCGGTATAAAACGGATGGGAAGTGTGAGAAATTTCGAGTTTTATCAAGGGATATTCCTTGCCGTCTTCCCATGTAATTGTTTCTTTTGAAGTGGCTGTAGAGCGTGTTAAAAATGCATAATCATTCGACATGTCTTTAAAGACAACCATCTTATAACTATCCGGATGAATACCTTTTTTCATAAATTATCTCCTCTAAATTTTTGAGGTGCAAAGGTACAACTTATTTTGATATGTTCGTAAGTTTGGATAATTTTTTTATTTAATAAGAGTTTTTAAAAAAAAACTTGTAACTTTGCAAACAAACAGAACGATAAGAAAGACATGAAATTTTTAGTACGTTTATATATTATATTAATAACAATAGCCCTATTATTATCTTGTGGAAGTACAAAAGTTATACCGTATTACAAGGTTAAACTTATTCAAGTTGAGGATTATCAGCAGAAGTACAACAAACTTATTGATTATATGTTGAACTATGACAATGATGCTACGGCGATGTGTAACATGGTTTTACGCGATTTGATTGTTTTTGAAAACGATATTCAAAACGAAATAGACGAAAACAATACCCTCTCGCCATATCAATTGGATACGCTTTTTGATATTTTACAGAATGTAAGAGGATTGCGCAAGTTTACAAACTGCATAGCACAGTGTACAGAACATCCTGTTATTCAGGAAAAAGAGTTAATGATGGTTGCAGATTTATTAAAATATAGGATATCGGTTATTGAAAATATTGAATGTGCGAAAGTCGTTGAAATTCAAAAAGAGCGCTTTATCTTTTACTTTCTCATCAATAAAACAGATGTTTATCGTAATATCCGATATACTTATTCTACTATAGAAAAAGATAATGATACGGGATTGAAACAATTACCGGGACAGTCGGCGGCAGTTATTTTTGGCATTTTCAATGATTATGATACCGATTGGATTACCATGCGCAGCATACATTGTCTTTGATAGTCAATAAATAATATTAAACTAATAAAATAGTATCGTGAAAATTCTTCAATCGTTACAACATCAAATATATATTGGCGACGGAAGCGTCAGTTTATTAAAAGAATTTACGAAACAATATGCAGGCGAGCAAATTGTAGTAATTGCTGATGAAAATACCTATCGCCATTGTTATTCACTGTTATGGCACCCTACATCCACCTCTAAAATCTCTTTTCCTTTTTCTTCCCCAAAAAAAGGGGGAAGTCCCGCAGGGGAAAGGTGCTTGGAGATTGGGAGGGCTATCATCATTCCTTCAGGAGAAGATCATAAAAATCTGACAACGACATCTACAGTATTGGAGCAATTATTGCGATATCAAATCAATCGTAATGGATTAATAATCAATCTTGGAGGAGGTGTTGTCGGCGATTTGGGCGGTTTTTGTGCTTCAATTTGGAAACGGGGAATAGATTTTATTCAAGTGCCTACTTCGCTTTTAGCTATGATTGATGCTTCGTGCGGAGGTAAGAACGGCATCAATTTAGATGGAATAAAAAATCAAATCGGAACTTTTAAACAACCACATGCTGTGATAGTTGACCCATCCTTTCTCAAAACATTACCACAAAGAGAATTTATATCCGGCATTGCCGAAATGCTGAAGCATGCTATTATCTCCAAAGACAAAAGCCATTTTTATCAACTTTCGGAAATAAAAACTCCAACCATTGAAAATATTACTCCTCAGATAGAGCAATCCATTACCATAAAAAATGAAATAGTACTGCAAGATCCGTATGAGAAAAATATACGCAAAGTTTTAAACTTCGGTCACACATTCGGTCATGCCATAGAAACATGGAGCCAGACAACGAATTATCCATTACTGCACGGAGAAGCCATAGCATTGGGCATGATATACGAAATTCATCTGGCACATCACCTACAACTCATTTCCAAAGCCACCACAACACATTATTTATCATTCATTCAAAAATTTTTTAGTCATCTTGGCACTATCCTACCAACTACAGATGTTCTTATTAACATCATATTACATGACAAAAAAAACAACAATAGAAAAATATCTTTTGTTTTACCTTTAGAAAACGGAGGATTTGATTTGGATGTTAGAGTAGATTTGATAGAAGAATCATTTTTTTTAAAAAAAAGTAGTACTTTTGCAAACATAAACTTTATTACATTTGGGGAAATTAAAAGTTAAAATTTTTTATTAATAAAAAATAATCCTTTTATAAGAAAGTACAATGAGAATAAACGCCGCCAAATATACTGTACCAATATGGATTACATCCATAGTAATATTAATATTGATAGCGGTATTAATACTCATTCAGTATTTTTGGATTTCGGCTATGATAGATATGCGTAAGTCAATGATGACCAAGAGTATTTATTTAGCGTTTAACGAAAGTGCTTATGATATCATCGGTTTGTACGATGAAAAGCCGGATGATCAAGACAGAGAACTTCCTTGTGCAAAGTGCATAGTTCCTCCTGAAGAAATGATTAATTATAAATCAATGATAAACAACACAATAAAGTATTATATGGATAATTATGATATTGATGTTTCTTATTATTGGGCTGTTGTAGACAGGGACGGATCAGATGTTTTAATTGAAAACGATATGTTTTTTTTAAACAATCAGGCAATATCAACTCAAACGTATCGAATTTCTTCGATGTATCAACAATTTCCATACGACTTAGTGATACGTTTTTTCAGTAACCGCTGGCAAATACCCAAAGTAGTATATTCCACAATTTTTGCATTGGGATTCTGTTTTTTTGTTTTGATAACAGGGATACTCTATAACACCCGATTATATTACAAAAGGCAAAAAGATACTGATTTTTGGATAGATTTTATAGGAAATATGATACACGAGTTTAAAACGCCAATATCAACGATTAGTTTAGCATCAGAAATGATGATGAATTCAAAAACACATCAAAACCTTGAGCGAATAGTCCATTATTCATCTGTGATATACAAAGAAAATCATCATTTAAAAGAGATGATAGACAAACTATTAAGAACGGTTTCGTTAGATGTTGGCGCCATGGCATTAAACTTTGTTCCGACGGATATTCACGAAGAAATACAAAAAGTTACCGACAGTTTTTATTTAAGGATTGAAGAAAAAGGAGGAACATTAAAAACAGAATTAAAAGCAAATAATTCTATTATATTAGGAGATAAAATGCACATTTCCAATGTAATAGCAAATCTATTAGAAAATGCAGAAAAATATTCGGACGATGCTCCTCAAATACACATCGAAACAAAAAGTGACCGTAACGGATTATATTTATCGGTAAAAGATAACGGCATTGGAATTCCATCGAAACACGTTGGAAGACTTTTTGACAAATTTTACCGAGTCCGTTCCAACCGTTCATATAGTGACAGTGGTTACGGATTAGGGCTGTTTTATGTCAACTATATCGTACAGGCACATCATGGAGCAATACGCGTAACAAGTAAAGAAAAAAACGGAAGCACATTTGAACTTTTTTTCCCTTATCATAGTTAATATTAAAAAGTAATAAAAATATGGACACAGTGTATAAATTATTATTGGTAGAAGACAACGCCAATTTAAGTGTTATAGTAAAAGATTATCTTGAATATAACGGATTTGAGGTCGTTACGTGCGATAATGGGCGCGATGCAGAAAAGATTTTCCAGACACAACAGTTTGATCTGCTGTTACTGGATATTATGATTCCATATAAAAACGGACTTACTTTAGCAGAAGACATCAGGAAAAAAGATCCCAACATTCCAATAATCTTTCTTTCAGCACGTAGCCTTCACGAAGACAGGATAAAAGGATTCAAAGCTGGCGGCGACGATTATATCACAAAACCGTTCAATGCAGAAGAGTTAATACTTCGCATCCATTCGGTATTAAGAAGATGTAAACAAAGTACCACTTCTGTAGCACGTCAACATGGAATTAAATATCAACTCGGGAAATACTCTTTCGATCCGGTGAACCGCGTTTTAGCCCACGAAAATGGTGATGAACGCATTTTAACAGGAAAAGAAGGTGCTTTATTAGAAATGCTTTGTACCGACATCGGCGAATTAGTCATGCGTGACGAGGCATTGATGAGAATATGGGGAGAAAATAACTATTTTGTTGGTAGGAGTATGGATGTCTTTATCACAAAACTGCGAAAATATCTGCAGGACGACCCCGACATCAACATCACTAACCTTCATGGAGCGGGATTTAAATTAGATATCAAGAAAAGTGTCAAAAACTGATTTATGGCAAAATTTGAATACCTCGAACTACTTCAGGAAATGATTAACAAAAGATTTGTCAATGTCAGAAAACATCCTTATTTTCCATTGTTGATTTATAATTACAGCAAAAGAGTGCAACGAAAAGATGCATGGAACGCAGTTATCAATGCTTGTCGGGGATTGATTATGGATGAAGAACTTAACATTGTCAGCCGTCCTTTTCGAAGGTTTTTAAATCACGACGAAATCAATCTTACTAATTTTTCCAAAGATTCGTTTACCGTAACCGAAAAAATGGACGGTTCGTTAGGAATCAGCTATTACCACAACAGAGTTTGGTATATTGCAACACGGGGCGGTTTCGACAACAGACAAGCAATGCGTGCCAATCAAATACTTCATCAAAAATACACATCCTGTCTGAAAAAAATGAATCCTGAATATACATATCTTTTCGAGATAATCTATCCAGAAAACCATATTGTCATTGACTACGGCGACAGCGAAGAACTCGTCCTGCTCGCAATAATTAATACAGAGACAGGCGAAGAAATTACCGATTTGGAAGACCTGACTTTTTCAAGATTAAAAATCATTAAAGGGTTTACATCCTTAGACGACGTATTGAAACTCAACTACGACCATTCCGAAGGCGTTGTAGTGCGTTTTACAAACGGCGCTCGCCTTAAAGTGAAGTTTGAAAAGTATAAACGGCAACATAGCATCATGTTGAGTTTAACCGACACAAAAGTATGGAAATACTTAGCATACGGGTGCGACATAGAAAAACTATATAGCTATTCCGGCGAAGAGTTTTACGGCTGGATTACCGAGACAAAAGAACAATTACTTACAGCGTATAATGCTTTAAAAGAGGAAGTGATGAATAATTTTAACGAATTACCGCATTTCAATTCAAAAGAAGAAGCAATAATGAATATTAAAAATACAAAACACTCCGAATTTTTAATAAGTCTGATAAAGAACGAACCGATAGAATTAAAACTCTGGCAACATATAAAACCTGACGAAAATGCTTCATGGTTTGCCAAAAGAGGATAAATTGAACATAAATATAAATAGATAAATATATGAAGAACAATCTTGCACAAAAATCATCCGACAATATGCGCATACTTATTGCTGCGATGGTCGAAAAAGCAAAATCGGGACATCCGGGCGGCTCAATGGGCGGAGCGGATTTTATGAACACCTTGTATTCCGATTTTTTGAATTGGGATCCCGACGATATGACATGGTTTAACCGCGACAGGTTTTTCCTTGACCCCGGTCATCAATCACCAATGTTGTATGCCATATTAACCCTTACCGGCGTTTTTTCCACCGAAGATTTAAAAAGTTTCCGTCAATGGGGAAGTTTACTTACCGGACATCCCGAAGTGAATCCGAAATATGGTATAGAAAATACTTCAGGACCATTAGGACAGGGTCATGTAATGGGTGTTGGGGCAGCAATAGCCGAGAAATTTTTACGCACTAAATTTGGCAATTGGATGGAGCATCATACCTATGCTTTTATCTCAGATGGAGGTATTCAAGAAGAAATAAGTCATGGTGCGGGACGTATTGCCGGACATTTGAAGTTGGGAAATCTAATTATGTTTTATGATGCCAATAATGTGCAACTGTCCACCAAAGTTGACGAAGTTTCTAACGAAGATACGGCTAAGAAATACGAATCGTGGGGATGGCACGTACAAACCATAAACGGCAATGATTTAGAAGCCATTGCACAAGCATTAAAACAAGCAAAAGCAGAAAAGGAACGTCCATCGCTCATCATCGGTCATACCATTATGGGTAAAGGCTGTATAGGCTCAAACGGAGAAAACATGGAAAACTTAGTTTCAACACATGGACAGCCATTAAGTAAAGCCGGAGTTGACATTGCAAAAACCATAGTTGGATTGGGTGGAAATCCCGAAAATCCATTTGTCGTTTTCGATGAAGTAAAACAGGAATGGAGTAAAATTTTAGAAGAAAAACGGCATTATGCACAGCAAAGAAAAGTAGAACAACAGAAATGGGAAAAAGAAAATCCGGAATTAGCGCAAAAATACAAAGATTTTATTTCAGGAAAATTACCAGAAATAGACTTTTTGAATATTCCTCAGTCTGATGAAGCACCCACCCGTAACTCCTCAGCCAATGTTTTATCCGTTTTAGCCGAAAAAGTCGAGAACATGATTGTTTCAAGTGCCGACCTTGCCAATAGCGACAAAACAGACGGATTTTTAAAGAAAACAAAATCCATCTTGCCGGATGATTTTTCAGGGCGATTTTTACAATCAGGTGTGGCGGAACTAACCATGTCGGCGATAATAAACGGTATATTGTTACATGGTGGTATGTATGCTGCATGTGGTACCTTTTTTGTCTTTTCCGATTATCAAAAACCTGCCATTCGTATGTCGGCGTTACAAAATCTTCCGGCACTTTTTATTTGGTCACACGATTCATACCGAGTAGGTGAAGACGGACCAACCCATCAGCCAATTGAACAATATGCAGGGTTGGTATTAATGGAACAATTAAAAAACCATGATGGAAATCCATCCTTGCTACTACTTCGTCCGGCAGACGGAGCGGAGGTAAATATAGCATATAAAATGGCGATTGAAAACCGAGAAACACCATCAGCCATCGTCTTAAGCCGACAAAATGTAAAAACACTTCCGGCAAGAAAGGGAAGTACACGGCTACATGATGTTTCAGAAGCTATTCATGGCGGATATATTGTTTATGAAGATAATAAAACTCCCGACATCATTTTAATGGGACACGGCTCAGAAGTAAGAACCTTATACGACGCAGTCATGATGCTAAAAGAACGACGCAATATATCTTTCCGTATCGTTTCTATGATGTCACTTGGTTTATTTGACATACAATCGGATAACTATAAGAAGCGTATTTTACCTCAAGAAATTACAACTTTTGCTTTGACCGCAGGCTTGCCTTCTTTATTTGAGAAATATATTGGAAATAGAGGAAAAGTCTTCGGATTATCACATTTTGGATATTCAGCCCCTGCAGAAATTTTAGATGAAAAATTTGGTTTTACAACTGAAAATATTTGTAGAGAAATAGAAAAAATATTATAAAAATGGCTTCAAAAATCAATTTTTTTTCGGAAGATATTAAGTATGTTTTGCGCGATAAAGTCGCAGTACGCAAATGGTTAATGGATGCTGCTCTCAATGAAGGCTGTATTATCGGAGAGGTGAGCATTATTTTTTGTTCAGATGCTTATCTTTTGGAGCAGAATAAGCGTTATTTGAAACATTCTACACTAACGGATATTATAACATTTGATTCGTCTGATGGGAAAAACCTGTCCGGTGATATTTTTATCAGCATTGAACGAGTTTGTGAGAATGCGATTAAGTATAAAGTGCCTAAAAATCAAGAGTTAAGAAGAGTAATGATTCACGGATTACTTCATCTTTGCGGATATAAAGATAAAACAGCAAGCGAGCGTAAAAAGATGCGCAGAAAAGAGGATGAATATTTGTTAAAAACAACATTATCAGTAATTTAAGTCACATGTTTCACGTGAAACAGAAAATTTTTACCCCATGTTTGATGAGTATGATGTTATTGTTGTAGGAGCAGGACATGCTGGATGTGAAGCAGCAGCAGCAGCAGGCAACATGGGAAATTCAGTTTTATTAATATCCATGAATTTGGACAACATTGCCGTCATGTCTTGTAATCCGGCGATGGGAGGAGTAGCAAAAGGACAAATTGTACGCGAAATAGATGCTATGGGTGGACTTTCAGGAATAGTAACCGATAAAACAATGATACAGTTCCGAATGTTGAACAAATCCAAAGGTCCTGCCATGTGGAGCCCACGCGCTCAGAGCGATAGAAAACTCTTTTCTCAGCAATGGAGATTACAATTGGAAAACATACCAAATGTTGACTTTTGGCAAGACACAGTAATTGAAATTTTAACCTACAAAGACAGGGTATGCGGTGTGAAAACTATCATGGGTATTGAGATAAAATCAAAAACAGTGATTGTAACAGCCGGAACATTTTTAAACGGGAAAATACATATAGGATTAAAAAACTTCTCAGGTGGACGTTTGGGAGATGCCGCTGTTTTCGGACTAACGGAAAATCTGAACAAATTGGGCTTTGAATCGAAACGACTGAAAACAGGAACGCCGGTTCGCGTTGATGGACGAAGTATAGACTTTTCTAAAATGACCAAACAACCGGGAGACAAAAATCCCGGAACTTTTTCTTTTCTCCAAACGTCAAAATTACAACAACAACGCAGTTGCTGGTTAACATGGACAAACGAACAAGTACACGATGTGTTGCGAACAGGCTTCGACCAAAGTCCCATGTTTACCGGACGTATTCATGGAACAGGACCTCGCTATTGTCCTTCTGTGGAAGACAAGATAAATCGTTTCGCCGATAAAGACCGACATCAACTATTTATTGAGCCTGAAGGATGGAATATTCGGGAATATTATGTAAATGGTTTTTCTTCTTCTTTGCCGGAAGACATTCAACTTAAAGCGTTGCATTTGGTTTCCGGATTAGAAAACGCCAGAATTTTAAAACCCGGATACGCCATTGAATATGATTATTTTGACCCGACACAACTGACTAATACACTCGAAACAAAAACAATAAAAGGGTTGTTCTTTGCAGGACAAATAAACGGAACAACCGGATACGAAGAAGCCGCCGCACAAGGTTTGATGGCAGGAATAAATGCACATCTCTTGATACATGATAAAGAGCCGTTTCTGTTACTCCGCTCGCAGTCATATATAGGTGTTCTGATAGATGATTTAATAACAAAAGGCGTGGACGAACCGTATCGAATGTTTACCTCTCGAGCCGAATATCGAATTTTATTGCGGCAGGATAATGCCGACTTTCGATTAACAGAAATAAGCCATCGTATCGGACTGGCTTCCGACGAACGTTTGAAAAAAGTTAACGACAAATATGAAAAAGTTGAACAAATAATAAAATTTTCAAAAGATACTAATATTTGTCCGGGAGAAGTTGATGACTATTTAATACAGAAAGAAACACCATCATTAACAGAAAAAACACGAATAGCCACTTTGTTGTTACGTCCACAAGTGGAAATGAAAGAACTTATAAAAAGAGTAAATAGTTTTTCGGAATTTATCGAAACACTAAAAACAGGCGAGGAGTTACAGGAAGAAATTGATGAATCCGAAATTTTAATAAAATACGACAGTTACATTGTACGTGAACAGGAAATTGCAAACCGTCTTTCAAAAAAGGAACACGTTAGTTTAAATCAGGGAATTGATTACCGTTCCATTTTAACACTTTCATACGAAGCACGTGAAAAACTTTCCAAACATCGTCCTCAAACTTTGGGTGAAGCCTCCAGAATTAGCGGCGTAAGCCCGGCGGATATTGCGGTGTTGTTGATATATTTGAATAAGGGAGCAGAGTAGAGATTCTCTTAACTATTCACGCACCACCTTAAAATTTGGCGTTTTTTTGCGATTTAAGCCATTTGTACCGTTTTACAAGAAACTATTAGGAAGCAAGAATTAGTGGATTTAAAATGACTAAAAAAAAGGTTTTTACGCAATGAAGATTAGAAAATGATTAACGTCTCAAATTTCAAATTTCACATCTAACAACTCACTCATATTATTCAATATTGCCAAAACAGTATTAATGTCAACTGCCTCAACTAATTTAATACGAAAAGGTTTTACATTCTGAATACCTTTAAAATATCCGGTATATTGACGTCGCATTTCGAGCAGTGCTGCTCGCTCGTTTTTATAGGCGATTTCGTTTAATAGATGACTTTTACAGACTTCAATGCGCTCCTTAATTTTTGGGGGAGGAAGGTGTTGACCGGTTTTTAGATAGTGCTTAACTTCACTGAAGATAAAAGGATTTCCTATGGCAGCGCGTCCAATCATAATACCATCAACGCCATATTTTTGTCTCATCTCTAATGCTTTTTCGTGAGAATTGACATCGCCGTTTCCAAAAACTGGGATTCGCATTCGGGGATTATCTTTTACTTTTCCGATTAATGTCCAGTCAGCAATGCCGGAGTATAATTGAGTCCGTGTACGACCGTGAATTGTAATTGCCTCAATACCAACATCTTGTAACTGCTCAGACAAGGTAACAATAGGTTTATTGTTTTCATCCCAACCTAAGCGAGTCTTTACTGTTACAGGAATATTGACCGACTTTACAACGGATTCGGTTATTTTAACCAACTTTGCAGGAAATTGTAACATGCCAGAACCGGAACATTTTTTGACTACTTTTTTTACAGGACAACCCCAATTTATATCAATAATGTCGGGATTTTTTTCGGCTGCTACTTCTGCTGCATGCCGCATTGATGGTTCGTCATTACCAAAAATTTGTATGCCAATTGGACGTTCAATATCAAGAAAATCAATCTTTTGCGTACTCTTTTTCACGTCTCTTATCAAGCCGTCAGCAGATACAAATTCGGTATAAACAACATCTGCTCCGAACCTTTTACATAATCTTCGGAAAGATGCACTCGTAATGTCCTCCATTGGAGCCAACAAAACAGGAAACTCACCTAATTCAATATTTCGAATTTTAACCATTGAAAAATAAAAAATGTCTTACTTTTGCACTGCAAAATAACGAAAATTTTCGATTATGAAAATAATTCTTTTTTTTCAATTTCATCCTTTCATTCAACTGTTAATATTAATAGCGCTCATTATTGCAGGTTTCTGCATAGCATCATTTATAATGATAATTATTGGATTAATTATTTTTGGGGAGGGCTATTGGAATGTAATTTCATCATTATCAAACAATTCACCTGAAGATGTGAGAATATTTCTAAAATGGATGCAAGGATTTTTACAGATAAGCATGATGTTGATTCCTTCTTTAGTCTTCATAAAATTTTACGACAATGAACTATTTAAAATACAGAGAGATAATAAGATAAAGAATTATTTGTGTATTTTGCTACCGATAATAATGTCGTTTTTCGTACTTCCTGCTGTGGTACTTCTTAATGACTGGAATAATGACATAATTTTTCCTGATTTCCTATTATCTGTAGAACAATACTTACGAAATTTGGAAAACGCAGCTGCGGAGATAACAAAAATTATCCTTCATGCAAAGACGGGTTGGGGATTATTACTGAATCTGATTATTATAGCAGTGATTCCGGCTATTTCCGAAGAGTTTTTGTTTCGTGGAGCGCTACAAAATCTTTTAAAAAGATGGTTTAAAAATGTTCATTGGGCAGTGATAGTGGCGGCTTTGATTTTCAGCGCCGTACATGGACAGTTTTTTGGCTTTTTGCCTCGTTTTGCCTTAGGTTTAATGTTAGGATATCTTTTTGTAACAATAAATTCAATCTGGGCGCCCATAACAGCCCACTTTGTAAATAATGGAACAGCAACTGTTGTAGCGTTTTTAGAATCAAAAGGAATCATAGAAACAACCGCCGAGGAGTTTGGAATAATGAATAATTCCGAACTGTGGGGTTTCATTAGTATAACACTTACGATAATGTTTTTTTATTTGTTGTGGAAAAAGAATAAAAGAGAAGAAATACAGAATGAAACAGTTAATAAACAATGTATCAACAATTTAACAACATCTTAGTCAAAAATTTTATTAATTCACATTTAAACTCAGATACAAAGAAATTGGCATTAAAAAAATCGCCGTTTCCTGATATTTCAATGAAGGAATTACTAATCCAAATAGAAGGGAAACAAAAAGCAAAGGAAAAAATACCATCTTTTTTTCAAAACGAAGACATTTTTTATCCGCAGTCAATTTCCATGGAACAGTGTTCGTCGGAGCAGACGGCAGAATATAAGGCTTCTTTGTGTTCTGGCATACGTCTTATTGACATAACAGGCGGTTTTGGAGTGGACACATGGTTGTCTTCAAAGAAATTTCGTCAAGTTGTTTATTGTGAAATTGAGGAAGATTTAGTTGATATTGCCAGACATAACTTTCACGCTTTACAAGTGCAAAACATTGTTATTCAACATGGTAATGGATTGGATTATTTAATAAATCAAACGAAGTCTTTCGATTGGATTTATATAGATCCTTCTCGTCGCGATCGGCATAACAGGAAATTGTACACCCTTTCAGACTGCAAACCTGATATGGTTGAAAATCTTGATTTATTGTTTCAATATAGTAATAACATCATGCTTAAAACATCGCCCATGCTCGATATTGACAAAGCCGTATCGGATTTAAAATATGTGAATGAGATACATATTGTAGCAGTGAAAAACGAAGTAAGAGAAGTTTTATATCTATTGAAAAAAAAATGTTACGAATCCATTATTATAATGACGGTCAATATTTTACCTGATAAAATACAGTCATTTTCGTTTTCAAAAGATGAGTTACAGGATGTAAAAGCGACTTTTTCTATACCACTTGAATTTCTCTATGAACCAAATGGAGCGGTAATGAAATCTGGGGCATTTAATTTGATAAGTAAACGTTTTAATCTTTTTAAACTTCATAAAATCAGCCATTTATATACTTCTAAGTATTTTGTTTACGACTTTCCGGGAAGAATTTTTAAAATCAAAGAAATTATGTCCTATAAACCCATAAACAACTTTTCACAAGCCAATATTTCAGTCCGCAATTTTCCCGATACGCCTGATGGAGTTCGTAAAAAGTTGAAAATAAGTGATGGCGGAGACGTTTTTCTGTTTTGTACAACACTTCTCAATGAAAAGCCGGCGCTTTTATGGTGTGAAAAAATAAAAGTTTAAACGATAAAAATCCGTATCTCCCTCTAAAATTTTGGAGAAAATTTTTATTCGTCTGTGTGTAATTCGGGAATTTCATGTACATTTGCCATCGTGAATTCAAAAATAATCTTTGCCATGACAACTAGAGAGAATCACGTAATTACTATCACAAGCGATTGGGGAATTAAAGATCACTATTTGGCAATTGTCAAAGGACAGTTGTTGTTGTGTTGTCCAAATGCAACAATAGTTGATATTTCTCATTCTATTCAGCCGTTCAATACATTTGAGGCGGCGTTTGTGTTGAAAAAAAGTTATTTTCATTTTCCGAAAGGCAGTTGGCATGTTGTTGAAGTATCTTCGGGTATTTCTTCAAATGCCCCTTATCTTATTGTAAAATACAGAGATCATTTTTTTATCGGACATGATGATGGTGTATTTTCCTTGATTTTTGATGAAAAAAATCCGGATGAAATTTTTGAAATCAACGACCCGCCTGAAACACTTTTTCCCATGCGCGACATTTATATTCCGGTATTGTCTCAACTGCTTCAAGGTGTTGATATTAATAACATTGCACACCCCATTTCATCTATTTCTAAAAAAACATCTTTTAAACCTACAATCTCTTTATTTGAAGATAAAAATAAGGTGATTTATATGCTTACCGGACAAGTGGTTTATGTTGATAATTACGAAAATATTTTTACCAATATCAGTCGAAGCGATTATGAAAATGCTCGAAATAACATTTCTACTTTCAATTTACATATTGGCGGTGGAAGTAGTCATCCGAAATTACAAATTTCAAATAATTTTAAAGCACGTAACGCAAGTGATGTAACTGTTCTTTTTATTGACGACTATTTAGTGATAGCCCTTGAACAAGGTAACGCAGCAGGTTTATTAGGTGGAAGTTTAGAAGATAGTATTTTGTTGGAATTTATTAAGGAAAAACAAAAAACGCCTGAGTAATTAAGGCGTTGAAAAAATTTAATTCAATGAAAATGATTGTAGAAACATTGAGCGGAAGACGGGACTCGAACCCGCGACCCTAACCTTGGCAAGGTTATGCTCTACCAACTGAGCTACTTCCGCAATCTATTCAATTTCACTATGTTGT
>Ga0209628_10001301_pt1:0-15000 | contig 16006 bp, 10 predicted proteins | sample TergutCu122P4_FD_187285 | JGI IMG/M metagenome (GOLD analysis project Ga0209628, IMG submission 187285) | Cubitermes ugandensis P4 segment gut microbial communities from Kakamega Forest, Kenya - Cu122 P4 (SPAdes) (version 2) | ecosystem: Host-associated > Arthropoda: Insects > Digestive...
GTTGTCCTGATGGAGAAACCATTCACCTGATCTCCACAATTTTGGGCGTTTTCTTCGCACATTCTCTATCAGTCACCTCAAAACCTCCAAGTAAAATTCCTGATTGACAGTCTGTCCAGGAGGAACGAATTCCTGATGCACGATTCCTCGAACATCGAAAAAAACAATGAGCATCGTTTTCACATTTGACCTCACTTGTCTTGCTTTTTTCGGTCTCGGTGAAGTGGGCGTCTTCCATTGGCTTGAAGCTTGTTTGGTCTCAGGGTCATACCCATAGCACCAACTTTTGTCGCCCGTGATTACCTTAGAAAGAAAGTTTGGGTCACTTTCAATCTGATTTTTCAACTCCTGGCACAAAGTCAAACGAGTGTTTTATTGGTCTTGTGTGAGCAGGCGGGGAACAAACTTCACGGCAATGCGTCTCATGTTCAAATCCACGGTCAAAATCCGCTGACAAGAACTTCAACTCACACCTGTAGCTTCTGAGATCTCGTAAGTTGTGTACCGACGATCCTTGTTGATTTTTTGCCGAATTTTTTCGACATTCTCATTGGTACGAGTTGTTGACGGGCGCCCAGAATGAGCATGATCTTCAACGCTCATTTCTCCTCTTTTGAACCGCGCAGACCACTCAAAAACTTGTGTATGGCTCAGTGCTTCCTCCTTAAAGGCCTTTTGAAGCATTTCATGTACTTCTGTGGCCATTTTTCCAAGACAGAAACAAAATCTCAAGCAGATTCGCCGTTCGGTACGGTCAGACATAACGATTTCACAAGAGGAGCTTGACAACACTTGGGAGAATTGACAACACAAGCCCGTACGACCTTCTACGGTGATGTCCACCTGGCTACTGACTCGTGAAGGGTGCATCTATACTCACCTAGCAGGGGAACACTCAACTACGATTAGGAAGAGCTCCCCGAAGCCAGTCCGGATTTTTTTGGTCCCCCCACGTAATTGACACTATTTGAAAGTTGGCAGAGGGGTAACCTCAGAAAGCTTAATATTGTTGCCATATGTATAACTACAGTATTAATATATCTTCTTGAACTGCTTGTACCTCAAGTAGAAGGCAAAGTCTTCCTTTGAAACATCAGTAGCTAATTAGAATAGAATTCAGAAGGGTGGGCACCACAGTGACCTGTGCACTGTGACAATTATCAATCTTTTGTGCAGCCCTTTAGCTTATTCATTCAGCAGTCCTGCACCTTGAACAAAGTATAGTATCTTTTTGACAGAGAAAGGTCTTCAAAGTCAGCTTGTTTCATAAAATGGCAGCCCAGTTTCCTGAATCTTAATATTGTCAAAGCTTGACAGTCACAAAGAATGTATGAGGTCCCTTTAGTTTCCTGCTTGCATCTGTCACTCAGGACTCTATCAGCACTAGTTTAAATGGGTGTCTTTTTAAATGACAGTGTCCTGTTTACAACTCTGTCATTATTCTTAGCTGGTTTCTGCCCAGATATTGCAGTTGTGTAGCTTTCTTTGCAGACAGTTTCTTAAAAACCTGCCTTCGTCCATGTATGGACTGCCAGTGCCCTTCATGCTTCCTGCTTTTCCAGTTCATGAATACCTCCCTGGAGACCTTGGCACATGTATCAAGTCCAAGGATTGGATGTGAGGAGCATAATCTGGCAAATTGATCACCTATTTCACTTTGTCAATTCCCTTATGTCCTGGCACCCATACTATTTGCATCCTGTTATATGTTCTGCCAGTTTCACCAGGGATTGATGGCAGTCCGAGACTAATGTGGAATTTATCTGGAAGCTGTCTAGGACATTGATAGCTGCCTGACTGTTCCTACTTCTGTAGCCCTTTTCTGTATTCTCCACTATACCAGCATTAGTGGTGTATATTTCAGCCTGGAATACTGTGGTCTGGAGCCCAAGACTGAAGCTGTGTCCACTTCTTGAGCCCCATCTATACACCCCAGCACCAATTTACATTTGTCAGGGAATATGACTGTGAGTGGTTCGTGGTACACATATCTCAGTAGCATCCTGTTTGGCCCCACCTGTAGGATGGGTTCATGCTCCATTTTCCAAGAATTTTGGTGTGGTCAAAGTTAATGGATTTTGGTTTCCACTATTGTGTACACATTATTCTGTAGTACCATGTATGGGCCTCCACCTCAGTCATAACATGAAGAGGAGTAAGTATAAGGAGGACTTGCATTACAGCCATTGGGGTCATCTGCATCGCTCCTGTTCTAGCCAGACAGGCTGTCTCTGTAACTTACTGATCTCCATCCTGCTGACATTGTATCTGACCCTTGGCCACCAAACCATATAGCTGTAGGTCAGTAAGGGTCTGATACCATGTTGTAGTTCCCATGCATCATCCTGGGTTTCAAACCCCAGATTTTACCAAATGTGCCCTTACAGGTCCTAAGAGCCTAAGGTCTTATTCGTCATATTTTTCAGTTGTGCCTGTCATGTCAGTCCCTTGTCCAAAGTGAGTCCAAGGTATTTGACATTGGTGGTCAGCTGCAGTTTGTGTCCATAGAAGGTTGGTTACTTTAGGTCCCTTGAATCTCTCTTCCTTCTGAATTAAACTGTCACCATCTTTTGTGGATTGATAAATAGCTGAGTTCTATCACACCACTGTTGTACTGTACCCAAAGCCTCCTGAAGAAGCTCTGAGACAATGTTGGGAAATTTTCCGCTAATTAGGATAGTTATATAATCTACATAGTAGCCGTTCTCATTGAGCCGACTGATCCACTGACAGCTTGTGTCTTCAAGCCCATGCCATTTGGCACCTTCTATTATGATGATGTGTGAGGTGCTGTCAAAAGCTCTCTCAGTATCTAAGAAGGCTGCAAGTGTAACCTCTGTTTTTCACTGCTTCTTATATATGTGAGATTACATATTTCAGTGCAGTTTCAGTGGACTTCCCTGGTTTGTAGGCAGACTGTTATTGTAGGGGATGCAGCCCCAAAATCTCATCCCTGATATGCCTGTCCACCAATTTTTCTATTGTTTTCAACATGAAGGTTGATAGACTAATAGGTACAATATGCCTTAACCTTGGTGTAGTTGAGCTTACTGGGTTTGGGTATAAATGTCACTTTGACCTGCCTCCAGGCTGTGGGTTATATCCTCTTGCCAAGATTTGGCATAAGTGAGTTTTTAAGTATTTGACTCCCTGTTGCAAGATTACAGGCACAATTTATCAGTCCCTGGCAATTTAAATAGTTTGAATGTGCTTATCGTCTGTCTTATTTTAGACTGGTGAAAGACCTTGTTAGACAGTTGCCATTCCTCTTTGTGAGCAGTAGATGCAGTAAATGCTCTCAGGTTTGGCTGCCCCTGTCCTTCCATATTGGTCTTACACATCTGACCTTCCACACACCAGTCTTAAATGATCCCAACTACTATGCACATCGTTGCTTATCACACAGGCTTGTAATTATGGTGACAACCATTTTTACCAAATATACAGTTGTCTCATATACCGTATTGGTAGGATTATACGTACAGCTAACCTGTTCTTTATTAAAGGATGTGAATCAACTGTACATATCCACTAAACAACATAGACACACCGTATTTTACTGTATTTTAACAAGAATGTGAACATATAACATGATTTTGATGTTTTATGACCATGAGATTCATCATAGAAAATTAAGTGTAACATTGAGTGGTTTTATCTTCCATTTTTGTACTATTACTGGATATTATATGTATTCTTGATATGAGACACACTGATAATGGTCACAGGGGTCACCAAAACATTATGGTGAATAATAATAAAATGTGATTGAACATATTTATAAATGTGTGCTTTTTGGTTTATCACATGGGTAAACAACATTCTTTACGACATGGGTGTGGAACATATGAACTTGTATATTTGAAATTCTCATTACAGTAAATATTATAATATGGGCTGAATGTTATACAGTGCCATGCATTTTTGTAAATAGGTAGCAGGGCTTCAGAATAACTCATCTACCCAATCACACTGTCACATTGTAGAAGACAGTAATTTTCAAGGGCTTGTTATCAGACGTCATCCATGCTGTAATGTTGCTCTTGCTACAGTGCTGATTCTTCTACAGATTAAGGCTGAGCATATGCTGAATGTTGACATTCTCAAGGATATGTAGGCAGAGCCGGCGTTTGAGGGTAGCAAGCGGGGCGACTGCCCCAGGCCCCGCTCTGACCGTTGTCCACAAACAGGAAAAAATTTTATGAATAATGAAAAAAACTAAATTTGCAGTCATGGTCGGCCCTAGGCCCAGCGTACTCCTAACGCCGCCTCTGTGTGTAGGCATGTTGTAGCTATGTGTACATGATATTCTTATTTATGTTTGATTCTGTTATGTTCCATGCAGTATGAAGCAATCCCAGAGTCACTGAAGAACATGCTGTTGGTGATGGATTCTGCTCAAGTATTTTCCAGCTCTGATGGATATTCCCAGCTGTGGACCATTACATGGGATCGCATAAACACTTTTCTTCCTAAACTGAAAGAAGAACTTTTTAAGTCTCACCCAGCAGGTAATATGTATTTGAAACTTAGCATAAAATAGTCCAGTCATACCACAGTGTCAGTTCTTATAATCAATGAAAATGCATTTTTTTTAGTTGAAGTCCAAGCAAGGTTCCCCACCAAGACAGAAGAGAACACAGCAACCACTTCAGACTCCCAGGTCCTCTCTGCTGTGTCTCCAATACGAAGTGAGCCTGCATCAGTTCGTGACCCTGTAATGAGCCGGGTAACAAGTATCATTCTGCAACCCCCTGCAGTGGCTCTGACTCACAGTGTATCAACCCCAGTCTTCACTCACCTTGGACAGCAGGTACATAAAATGATCACCTAACACATTTGTGTTGACTATGCATGTTACGAGGAGCATGGAATAGCTAATGTGAGAGACCAATACTAAACTACAGGCAAAATTTCAGTGCACGTAATTTAATCTTTACACTTTTAGATACCAGATATGAAGACAGATCTCATGATTGAAAGCATTCCTTGAACTCAGTCTGTTCTGGATTTCTTCATGAATACAGTTTTGACTTATTATTAGTGTTCCACAATATTTGAAGTATGCCACATTTTCAAAGGATTTATGACCTGCCTTGATGTAATGATTTTGTCCTGTGTTTTTGTGAACTAGCAAGGACATACACAAGGGAGGTGGAAAAAATAAGGTAATAACATGTTTCATGTGAAGTGTCATTATCCAGCCCTGGATTTCAGCACGTAACAGGCAGATGTCAACTGTATTTTTCATAATGCAGCCTTGAGAGTTCATTGTAAACAAGTATTGCCATGCAGTCAGTTTCAAGACAGCGTGTTTACTGGAAAAAGGGTAAAATGTTGAAGTACATGGTCTGTTTCAATTTTTGTGTGTGAATGGTGTTGTATCAGTGGGAATTAATCACCATTTGGTGGAGTGTACAAAGTGTATGTACTCTGATGGAAATAGGTCTGGATATGGCGCAGTGCTTTTGATAATGGTGGGGGACATGTTGATTTCTAGCAGCAACCTAGATTCCCAGATGTGTCCACTATGGATGACTTTCTTTTATATTTTTAAATTATTATGGTTTGATTTTCCAGCAGTGACTGACACCTGTTGTCACAGAGTCATTATCATCATCTCTTTGGCATTCCTCCCCCATGGCAGTGTGAGCATTCTATCCATAAAAAGGGACTATCTCATCTCCATTGTATATATAATGTGGCTTTTTATCCGCCTAGTAAAATAGATAGTCTCTCAAGCTGTGGGTCCCTTGTATCACTGCTGATGACAGTGCCTTCTCCAGTTAGCTTTTGTGTAGGGGGCTTTGATGATTTTTGACTCTACAGATCCATCCATCATATGCACCAAATTCATCAGCCTGCATTTTATCATCTGCCTTTTTGGCTTTTGCATGTAAAATGTTGCCATCAGAAGGAATACCTGATTCCTGCTCATTGTGGAACTAAGCCAACAGGATGCTCTCAGGCTTGCGGAAAGTAGAGTTTCTTTCTATCTCCCCCATCTTACAGGACTTTTCACACTTGTCAATTTGTTGTGAATTCATTTTCTTTGCAACAGTGGCGTTTAATGTGGGTGGCACTAATCTGGTATGTTTAGCTATGTTAATCCATTTTTTCCACTTCTGCAGTGATCATTTGTCATGAAACATCCAGATTTGCCTTATAGGATGTGCCATGACCATCTTCATTGTTTAGTCCTTGTATACAGGAAATAATAGCAGGAAAATAGGAATAACAACAAATCATAACAAAACTAATGGGAGTAATAATTTAAATCACCCACCTGTTAAATGCCGAACTCAGCAAGGTGAAGCACACAGGCTGATTGAAGACAATGCAGATAACAACTACAGAACATATTTTTGAGGTTTGCCACCTTACAATTTAAGCCTCTTCCTCACCACCACCACTCCATTTTCATTCCTGTCTTGTCTGAGACATGGTGACGTTTTATTACAGCTGTAATTGTAAGTAGAGGCATGTTACTGGTATGTTATGCTTTTGCTGTTGTTTCTCAGAAATGATTATTCTGGGAACATTGTGGGTCAGGACTAGGAATTCTCTGATTGCCATAGTGAAATGACACTTCCAGGAATGATGCATCCACTATACTAATAATTAAATATTCTTTATTGTGCTATTTATAGAGAACAGATAAGATGAAGAGTATTTGTTGGAAAACAATGCATGGTGCAATAATAGAGATTTCACTGTATTTATGTTAATGTTTTTTTGTGTTTTATCTATGCAATTATCTAAGCCTATTATGATCAACAGAAATTCTCTGTTCTTGTTTCTCAGAGTGGTTTCCTAGACACATAGGCTTTACAAGAGTGGCTTGATTTATTTCACTGTCTTTAAAGTTCTTTCCTCTGTATTTCTGGAAAAATCTAAAAGTAGTTTGGTAGTCCAAGCCTTTGGTACATAGCTGGTTTTAATTTCATGATTTCTTTCTCTGATTCTTTTCCATTTTACTTCACCTTTAGGAGATTGCAGAATAATTCCATGCACTATAGTGTCACTCCATTTCACTTGTAGCTAGACCTAACACAAAAAGCAAAAGGGATTTTTTCCAAAAATATATAACACCAGAAGCACATAAGTCATTAATTATATCAAGAATACAAAACATGAAGCATAATGTCGATTCTTAATGTGCTGAAAATTTAATGGCAATCTCTGTGACTAGTTCAGAATATGGGGCCTTCTTCAAACAAACTTGACTGTGATCTGTTTGAGATATGGACCTGTGTCTGCATAAATACAGGAATATTTTTTTCTTGAATGACATTTCTGGCACACTGGCCATATTTCACCTGTTCTGCTTCTATTAGAAATGGCTAAACTGTAGAGGTAGTGTGAAGAATTTGCAACTGATTCTGATAGTGTTACAGAACATTTCATTGTAGAATGTTTGTTTCAGGTCCTGTCTACATCAGTTGGTTCCCCCATTCAGCACACCCCTTCCCTCTCTCCCATCCCAGACACAACCATATTACAGTCTCCAACCCACTCTATCTCTTCAGAGTCCATGTCGAAGCCACTGCTGTACAACCAGTCTCAGAATGCAATTCCACCTGTATCTGTATATAGTCAACCTATGTCACTGTACAGCCAACCTCAGAACACTCTGCCTCCTGTAACACTGTACAGCCAGACTGTTTCCCCGATACCCGTGTACAGCCAGCCTCAAACCATCACCCCACTCTCTTCAAGCTTCAGCATCAGCAACACTTCAAGTGCTGCCAACTTATCAGATCATCCGACAAGCTGTTCCACTGGTGTTTTGATACCAGCACATTATTTCCATCAAGAAATTGGGGTAAGTTGAGTGCTTGTTAGCTCTCATTAAACTCAGCCTTTTTTTACTGCCATGTTAATGGCAGTAAAAAAGACATCCTATTGTGTTTGTATTAACATAAGTAATCAATACAACTGCTTTCAACACAGTGGTATATTTATTATGCAACATATACACACACACACACACATGTACATACATACATACGTACGTACGCAGTGTGACAATAAAGTTCGCGAACTTGTTGCGATAAAAGTGCTACATACCTCATTGCTGAATACCACCATGGTCACCTACAAAGTACTCCCCTTGGGAAGCTATGCACCAATGCCAGCGCCTAGTCCATCCTTCAAAACAATTTTGGAACCTGTTTCATGGAATGGCCTTCAGAGCTGCTGTTGTATTACTCCTGATGTCGTGTCATCAAAATATCTTTCTTTCAATATTTCCTTTATCTTCGGGAACAGAAAAAAGTCACTGTGGGCTAGATCCGGTGAATAGGCAGGGTGTTCCAACACCGTTATTTCTTTAGTGGCTAAAAACTCTTCTTTGCTTTTGTTCTTCGGTGAGCTCCTTTGGGACCATTTTTGCACACACCTTCCTCATGTCACGATCTTTAGTTAAGATTTGCGTAACTGTTTCTTTGTCGATGTTCACTTGCTCTGCTATACTCCTGACAGTCATTTGACGATTTTCACGCACAATTTGATGAACTTTTGCAATGTTTTCTTCAGTTCTGCTTGTTGCTGGCTGTCCTGATCTCTCTTCATCAGTGACACTTTCTCTTCCTTCAGAGAAATGTTTCACCCACTTGTAAACTGCTGTTTTCTTCATAGCTTATCCCCGTAAACTTGCACTAACATCAACATCAACTAACAACAAGAAATTTAATGTTCGTTCATTGCTCTAATTCAAGCTCCGACATTCTCGTGGTGACACACCAAAACACGCGTACAGTAATAGATGCCACTCAGAAAGAGGCTGCCATAGATCAACAAAAACACAGCTGTGAAATGCTGATATGTCAGTGTCATCAAACCATACTAAGGCTTTTGTCCAGTGCTGCCACAGCAAGCACATGGTGGTGAGTTCACAAACTTTATTGTCCCCCCCCCACGCACGTGCGCACGCACGCACCCACGCGCGCGCACACACACATTGTTCGAGGTGTGATCCAAAATATTCTGGACTTGTGCCGCCATCTATACAGCAGTTGTGGTAGTGCGAAGTGCCGGTAGATTTTAGGACTACCATGTCTAGTGAGTCAGTGTGCCAAGTTGCATGTAGGTGGGTGGACGTGGGCAGTTTTCACTCGCGTTTATTTGGAGTTGTGTACATGACCTGTGGCGATTTTCACAATGGATCAGAGAAAGGAACAGCGAGTGTGCATCAGATTTTGTGCCAGTCTTGGGAAAAGTGCTAGATACCCTCAAAATGATTCAACTAGGCTTCGGGGACCAAAGCTTGAGTTGTACACAGGTGTTTCAATGGCATACCCAGTTCAAGACTGTTCGCACATCAGTTGATGGTGACAAACACACAGGAAGACCCACAAGTTGCACAACTCCTGAAACAGTTGCACGAATTCAACAGCTCATCCGTCAGGATTGATGTCAGACCATTCGCGACATTGCTGAGGAGGTGGGAGTTGGTTATGGGACATGCCAACGGGTTCTGATGGAAGAATTGGGCATGCACCGTGTTGCAGCCAAATTTGTGCCCAGGATCCTGACAGCTGACCAGAAGCAGCAGCGCATCAACCTCTGCACTGAACTTTGTCAGCTCGCCTCCAACGTTGAAACGTTCTTGTCCAGGGTCATCACTGGTGGTGAGAGTTGGGTTTATGGTTATGACCCTGAGACAAAGCGACAGTCCTCCCAGTGGAAAAGCTGCATGCCAGACAGGTGAAAAGCAATCTCAAGAGCATGATGATAATTTTCTTTGACATCGAGGGGATTGTGCACAAAGAATTTGTCCCAAAAGGCCAAGTGTGAATTCTGGGTTCTCCTGCGAAGTTTTGCGGCGACTGCTTGAAAACGTGCAAAGACATCGCTCATCGCCCCCAACTTTGGTGAGAACAGACCTTGTTGCTTCACCATGACAGCGCCCCATCTCACACTTCTGTCCTCACCCACCAGTTTCTGGCGAAAAACAAAATTGCTGTTATCCCCCACCCATCATACTCCCCTGATTTGGCACCCTGTGACTTCTTCCTGTTTCCATAACTGAAATTGAAGCTGAAAGGATGCCGCTTTGATACCATTGAGGAGATCCAGGCCGAATCGCAGAGATTGCTTGACACTCTGACAGAAAAGGACTTCCAGGAAGCATTCCAAAAATGGAGGAGACAGTGGGACTGGTGTCTACATGGGGGAGGGAACTACTTCAAGGGTGACGGTGGCCGAAAGGCCTTATGGTGAGTTTTACAATTTTTACAGTGTCAGTCCGGAAAATTTTGGATCAACCAATGTACATAATACATACATGCATATGGTGCTACTTGTTTAGTCTTAAAAGAACATAATTGACGCACAAAATATAAACATGGATATGTGTGGGGAAAAATGTCTTGAAAATATATACCCTTTTACTGATAATGTACAAAGAAGGAGACATCTTGTTTTGAATAAAATGTAACCATGAAGAGATATGTATGTGCAACATTTAATGTCATTCAGAAATGGAAAATAAATCATTGTATAGTGGCCATGTAACAACAGACTTACATCCCTAGTAGGTTTACTAAATATAGCCAACAGAGAAGAAAAAGTAAAACAATGATGTAACTGAATTAATTATCATTGCTGTAATTAGTAACCTATGTTTTAGTAAATTTCCTTTAGGGTAATTTCCCGGCGTCTGGTTTATAATTGCCGACGTTTCGGAACCTGTGTTTTAATTTTCAATCTTTAATTTTGAATTCCAACTTTGTCAGTTATATTTAAGAAATAAGAATTAAAATACCTAAAGGAATACAAGAAGGATACAGTGTAGTAATTTTAAATAACACAAGTTGAAAACATTAAGCTGTTAACAGATATATCTTTTACAATGTTGTAACATTGTAAAAAGTAAAACTGCAAGATGTGAGGTATTGAAGTGTAGATGGATTTATGTTTTATTGTCTTTCTTATACAAATTGTGTCATAATTGGGCTGTGATGGTCCTCAAAGACTGAAAAATGTAGCTTCATACTACATAATAAGTATACAGTTGTATTGGTGGCATTTTGTATTGATTTCTAATGTCAGAAGAATTAGGAGAATTTTCATTATGAATCAACATTCTTCAAGACCATGTAGTATGATGTGTAGGTACTATTGTTTTAGAGTAACCTACAGCATCCATCTTGAAAGTTGAAACTGGCAGAAGCAGGTTCCTCTATAACCTTGCTGTGTATCAATAACACAGAGTGTCATGTGCCAGAAGACTGTGATCTTGATACTCATGCTGTGACAACCTCAAGTCATTCACTCTCTAGCCTTCATTTACTCAGTAAGTTATTTATTGAATGTCTGCCCCTTATTTGGGAGGTTCTAGGGCTCAGTTACAAACATGTCCATCCAAGTAAGTGTTGGGGTAGTACCAGAAGGTAGGCTTTCATCATTTCCATATCCTAGCAGTTTGTGAGTCATATGTGATCCTGACATTCATACAGTTATATACCTCTGTAGCTGATAGAGCATCATTCAGTTCTGGAGGATTATAATGATGGTGTTTCACATTTGGAATTGTTTAGTATTTGTTTGTTAGTTTTTGTCTTTAGTCCATTGTTTTATGTTTAACCGTTACCCTCCTACATACCCCTGTGCTGGTCTCTACAATGTATGAGCAGATGGCCAAGCATGGCATGCACTGGTGTCTGTGTGTTTACTTGATAGCATGCTGTAGGAAAGTAAATATTTTTTTGTTACATCCATGTTTATTGTGATTCTGAGGACCTGCCATCACCTATTGATATTCACATCTTCATTGTTTTGTGGCAGTCTTGACAGCATTCACCAAAACACAGTCCCACATCACACTTCGTGCACTTGACTTGAACTCCTTTTTATTCCACATGCAGAACAAGCTTAATGATACAGTCTGAAGGAAGGAAATGGCTGAAGACTGGTGAAGTTCGCTTCAATCCATGTAACTAGGCCTGCCCAGGGGTCAACATGGGTGAGGTAGACCCTTGCCTTTTCAATTAATGAGATAAAGTCCGAAGTCTCTTTGAGTCATTTGGTGACTCATGCAGTCAAAAGGAGGAAGATGTTTAGAAATGTTGTGCCTGAGAAGTGAAAAAATGGTTTCTTTGTTCACTTTCATGTCTGGCATAATATCAAATAACAGTTCCATCACCCCCTCTTCTAAGTCAGCATAACCCATATGTGTGTTGTAGTCTCATATGGTCATCAGAGAAGTTACCATCTGTTGGCGGGTGGTGCATGTTTGTCAGTATGTTTCCTGCTTATTTGTGTCTGCAGACCATTGCTGTCAAATCATTCTGGTTTTAGATAGAATAGTGCCACATTCCAGTTGATTGTTTTGTGGCTGTAAGTCCTGTGACATATCCTTTCTGTTAGGTCTATTTGTTGTGTAATAGTTAATTTTCCTATTTGTGAGATTATCAAATATGTCACGCATTGAACAAAATTGTGAATGTACAGTTTATGTCTATGTCCCTCCACTTTCTTATCAAGCATCTAATATTCGCATTAGTGTCTGTCGTATTGTCACTCACATGTGCCCTGTTATTCTGTAAGTACGTCTGTGTCAGACATGTGTCTGCTCATGTCACATAATTTATGAATATTTTTTCCAAAATGTTTGTGCTTGTTGGGTATGTACTCTTTCTAAAAGTTGCTGTGAAAAGTACTGGGACTCCTTCCACAGTCAGATGTGCAGTAGGTGTGTAATAATTTGAGAAGATGTCATTCATCATCTCAAAAATACATCTTATTTTTCCATCATAGATCATAGTTTGGATCATTATTGTCAGTAACATTGTCACTGATTAAAAAATGGAGATATCCAATAATATGTAGGACGCTGTCATGTATCATTGTTTTGCTTGCTGTAAAGTGGTGTCAGGAACTATTCAGTCCCTTCCAGTAGTCTTTCAGGCAGCCTTGTATGTCTTGTACCAGTGGAATAATAATCACCAGAAAAAGAAGCATTTCACATTTTGTGATGTCAGGTACTGGGGAAGGTCAGTTGTTTAATGTGTCTGAGTAATGTTGATGGTACCAGTTGATTCCCTCTATCAACAGAGTAATAAATGCTGCAGAATAGAACATGAAAACAGTGGAGTCATATCATTATTTGTATCGGGTGTCATATTTTTTCTTTTGCCAGATTTATCACCAGTGAAATAATCAATGTCTGTTTTCTCCACGCATAATCGGATACATCATTGTCACATTGGTCACAGTCAGAAACGACTCTATTAGAATCTTTGTCAAGTATCAATTCAACAATATCATCTGTATATAGTCCTTGCCATTTTGAATTTGAAGCCCTGTCTTCTGGCACACATGTGATAACCTGTACCACGACTATCACAAATATCTGTCTGTTGAAGCAATATCAAACAAAGAAATGGCTTTATCTTCACTAAGAAACTAGCCTTCAAAAGAATTTGTAAAGGGTGAAATTGTTATTCCCTTAAAACAAAAAGCACCTGCAAGAAGGTTGTAAAATCTGACCCATAGGATTAAATTTTAAGAACAGGAATATACATAACTGGTCAATATTGCGTGGCACATTTCAAATAGACAGAGTAATTTCTTCTAGTGACTGAAGACAGTCATAAAAATAACATTGCAGAAATGTAAAAGGTTGTAATCTATTAAAGACATATACAAAATCATGGATTTGTGTGCATGTAAAGAGATTTATTTTTAAAAAATCAGGTTTTGTTTGCACTTCGGGATGTTAAAACTAATTTACATGATGTATTTATAAATCACTGCATTTTGAAAATTTAAATGTCCACGCTGAATGAGGAAAACTCTGGCTGGCATGACATGTACCTGGCATTTAAACTTGTCTCCTAAAGGTTGAAATGAAAATTAAAGTATAGTGTTTGAGGGGTGGGGTTGGTGTCCAACTTCAGGTAGAAGTGTAAGGGAAGCATATAGCCTAATTGACTGAATGAGAAAATCTATTTTTAACTGAAATGTTGTGTTGTAATATTTGTTTTAAAATTGGATGATGGACAGTCTGAAGTTTGAATGATTCTAAAAGCATCATTCAAGTCCTCTGTCAGACACTGATACCTAAAATAGTTGTACTGTGCTCTGTTGTTCTGCCAGGATCTTTTCTTGGGGGTCTAGCCAGATAATTTTTTTACAAACTTATATTCAGCCATTTCAGGACCTTTTTACGGATTGCCCGAGACCTGCGGTTCTCCATACTGAAACAGATTTAATGAGGTTAGTCTTAAGGGTGTTAATATGTACAAGATGTCTGGCTTGTCCCCCTGCTGCCATTTCCAGAGTTAACTAACAAACTTTCATCTCTGAGATGTGGTTTGTTGCTTTTTCTAAACAACTGTACAACATCTCCAGGATGTTGTGAAGTTCATTTTTAGATTGTGATAATATTTTGGTGTATCACCAGGACCTTAATTCTCTTCATTGTTGTGTCTGTGACCAACGAATGCATTTTAGTTATTGGCATACACCAAAGAATGTCTAAAAAATAAGGTAATGCTACTACAAGAGTGCATTTCTGCCCTTAAAATGTAGGTACAGGTACAAGTTGGAGCTTTTAAAGCATTTTTCAAAGGTCTGAGGGAAGCTGAAACATGGAATATGAGCCTCAGTATAGGGGCCAGTGGCAGGATCATGTGAACATGGCAGTGAACTTTCATGTTTCATAAAATCCTGCATTTTCTTGACTAACTAATGACCTATTAGCATTTCAGAAAGGGCTTTTGCTCCATGCAGTTCTTTGCCAAATAACTTGTTTTATACCCCTTTCTTATTATCAATCTTTCAATATATGGTTCATGAAATTTTGTTAATTGAAGTAACATATAATTCAAAATGCTTGTTCCAATGCATGTATTGTAATAATGAAGTATAATACTGTTTTATTGACCATATATGTGTACTGGCATGACACTGTACATTATTTGCATAGTTAGTAACAGCGCTGGCTTGAGACTGACGTTTTGTTTTGTTGGCAGAAACAGCAGCTGTTCCCTG
>Ga0209628_10001302_pt1 | contig 16006 bp, 18 predicted proteins | sample TergutCu122P4_FD_187285 | JGI IMG/M metagenome (GOLD analysis project Ga0209628, IMG submission 187285) | Cubitermes ugandensis P4 segment gut microbial communities from Kakamega Forest, Kenya - Cu122 P4 (SPAdes) (version 2) | ecosystem: Host-associated > Arthropoda: Insects > Digestive system...
CCGCCATTGGCCTGCAACACCCGCCACAGCATATAGGCGCTGGTACGTCCACCAGAAAAGCTGATGCAGGTCGGCTGCTCGATCTTGAATGGGTCGCGCATGGGATGGGCCTCCAGGAGGTTCGGCTGGCCAATGCCAGCAATGCGGCCCGGCTCGGGCTGGAGATCAACGTGCACGCCGGCATTTCTGCTGGCTAAAACGCCCCCGAAAACTCGGGGGCTGGGATCGAACCATAAGTCTCCTGAAATAAAAACGGGACTCCCCACCCGGCAGGGATGGTTTGTCCCTGGGGGTAAATGAATGCGGTATGCCCGCTTGAGAAAATCAGCCCATGCGCGAAAAACGCATCGCGGTCTCGATGGCTTCGACCACCTGGGATGCTGCCGGCGACGCCAGCGAACATGCTCACAGGATGACGTGAAAATCCCTGTTCGAGGCAGAGAAAACAGAATCCGCCGGGTTCCGTATTGACGGCTCAAGACAAGGGATGGCGGCTATTTCTTCGTTTCGATGATCCACCATTGCGCTTGTACGAATGGTTCACCGCTGATCGGATGGCTGTCGATCAACTCGGCGGTGGCCATCCAGCCTGCTGGCGGTGCATAAGCCCGCACATCGCCAAGGCCGTGCCAGCGGCGCAGGCGCACCGAGCCGGAAGGATAGAGCGGTTGCGACACATGAGAGAGCGGTCGCGTGGCGTGGTGGTGAATGCCCGTATGGGATTTCGGCATGACAAAGCTCCCAAAAACAGAGCGGGCGGCCTGCCCCTTGCGGGTGGAAGCCCGCAGGGGTCAAGAAAGGAAAAATGGCGCGCTCAGGCTTGCGGGTAAACCGGCAGTCCTTCGAGTTCCGGCGCATCGTCATCGAACACCAGCATGCGTACATCGGCCAGCGCGGCCAGGTGCAACACCTGCGCCAACGAATCGGGCACACCTTTGAGGCGATGCTCCAGATGCAGCCGCTCGGCGGTCATGCCCTCGACATAGCCCAGACGCTCATCCGTCCAGGGCGTTGAAATCAGCTTGATGCCGACGGCCGGGCAATGAGGCATCCGAAATACCACGAAAAGAAACTCAGGCGGCGTATCCGCCTGCGCCAATTCATACAAATACTGATGCGCCTCCTCGGGAATATGAGCGCTGCTGATTTCCCAGCATCGGCTGTAAAACCCCGCCTCGAATCGCAGACTGCGAACCACCGCTTGCGCAGCCTTGTACGAGTGGTAATCGCCGATAGGCGTGCTCCAGCCGTCGCAGTTCTTGCCGGAAACACGCTGAACGATCACGTCTCCCAGTGAGATGCGCTGAATGTCGAAGCTCAAATACCCGCGAGAAAACGGATTGCTTGAGGATTTCATGATTGAAAGCTCCAGTGAGGATGAAAAAATGGAGCCAACCCCCATCGGGCGTTGGCCCCGATGGGGAATGAAAAAAACGCCGAGTAACCGCGATGGATGCGGCTCAGTCGGTGACCGCCGCTGTTCAGGCCGAATTGGCCAAAAGCAGCACGGCGAGGCGTTGCTGCACCTGGCTGCGTTGCCTGTCGTCGGTGATGCCGGCGAGCAGCCTGCGCATTTCCTTGTCGAGACACTGGGCCGCCGTGTCGAGATCGTCCTGCACCAGTGCCGAACGCAGTTGGCGGCCAAGCCCGATGGTGTGGCTGGAAGCGCCGTGTCCCACCCATTCCCGGCTCAGAAATTCACCGTCGCCGCCAAACTCGAACAGGCGCGGCTTGCTGCAATGCCAGCACCCCTCCATGCGGATTTCCTGAAGATTGTGACCATCGTTGAAGCAGGTGGCGATCAAAAACAGCGCCGCCAGTTCAACAGGGTCATCGGCCTGGTGATGCTCGATGAAATTGAGAAGATCCGCATCGCCCGTAGCGCCGAAATGCCCGGCAAGCCAATCCAGAATGACTGAAAGGCTTGGCTCCTGATCGCTGTCGTCACCATTCGGCGCGGGCAGACCGAGATCAGCCGCCAGCGCCATCAGGTTGAACAGTACATCCTCCCATTGCGGATCATTCTCTTCCGCAATCCGGGCGATATAGGCTTGACCGTTTCCGGGGTGGTCCGCATCCAGCTTGAAATCGCCAAACAGCGCGGAAATGACCGGCGTCACCCGATCGAGAACAAGAACGCCGGTGGCGTCGTAATAGTTGTTTGCCATGATGAAAGCTCCTGGGTTGATTGAGCGGAGCCAGCCCTTGCGGACCAAAGCATCCGCAAGGGAATCCCGCAGCCGGACGGCAACGGGGGAAAGATGAAAAAAACGCTCAGCCGGCGACGGAATCCTTCAGCGTGGCGAGCACGGCCCGTGGCGACAGCGCGCCGGGAATCGACTCGAACACGGCAACGGTTTCGCTGCGGCAGAGCGCCTCGGCCTGGGTATTGCCGACGGTGACCGGCGTGATTTCGTCGTCCATGGCGCCGCCGGTGTCATAGTCCACCACCACAAAAGCGGGTAATGGCAGATGCGCCGGCCAATCCTGGACGATGATGTCTTGCACGAGACCGCCTTCGAGAACGACGGCAAAAGAGGGAATTTGAGACATGGCGGGTGATGCTCCGGAAAAACGGCGTTCACCCCCGGCAGGGAGTGAACCCCTGCGGGTAAAGAAATGCCCCCGGCAAGCGGGAACGTAAAAAAAGCAAACCGGCCCGCTTCAAACGCTGACCGTTTCGAGCTTGCCCGTGCTGTCGAACGCGAGATGAACCACGGCGCCCGCCAGTTTCGGCTGCGACGTGTATCGCAACTCCCAAGGCAGCAGGGCCAGCAGCGCCCGATCCGGGGAGGACGAGCAGCCGACGGCGATGAAGGTGGCGATAGTGTCCCTATCCTCATCCTCGCGCTCCTCGTTGTAGCAGTCATCGAAGAGGTAGTCGCTCACCAGTTCGGTCACGCCATGGACATCCGGCGTGACGTACAGCGTCGAGCCTTTGCGGATGGCGCTGACGGCAACTTCGGGTTCACCGGGCAGGCTCACATGCAGCCGATCGACCAGTTCCAGTTCGACCCAGTAGTCAGCCAATTCGGGGCGGGCATCCCGGTGAAGACAAGTATCGTGGCGAACCTGAATGTCCTCCGGCGTGATGGTACGAACCAGCCCCATCAACCAGTGCCCGGAATCAACCTTGGATTCTTGCAGCAAGAATGCCTGACGGGCTTCCAGATAAACCTCGGCGGTCGGCGCGTCGTCGTCGTCGCCGGTTTCGATCCGCCAGACGCCGGCCTCAATCAGCGCCTCGCGGGCCACGATGTCTTCAGCAGCGCCATGATCCCACCAGCGGACAAAGCCGGCGGGATTCAGATCCCAATCACGAAACCAGTTTCCCGGAACGAACGGCAGATCATTGAGCAGATCGGCATTGGAAGACTCAAGGCAAGTACGGGCATAGTGCAGGACGAAATCGCTGGCGGCCAAACGCTGCCGGGTTTCGATCAACGCCTCCCGAAAAGCCTCGTCAATCGCCGCCTGGATGCGCGGATGATCTTCCGTTGCATTCAGTAGATACTGCCGGTCGGGAAGCCGGGCGAGCGTCTCATCAGGCAGCAGGATGACCTGATGATGATCCCCGTAGGAAGGACGTTCGCCAATGGGCAAGCCCTGGAGAAAGCAACGCCAGCGCGTGCGTGACACGGACAGATCCAGCAAGACCTTGCCCATCGGCGTCTCCCGCCATGCCAAGGCGGGATCGACCAGCGGGCGCGGTATTGCCTTGCCGTTGAGCCAAACCGGAACCGGAAAGGCCTCGCACAATCGGAGCAGTTCACTTTCCACCCAGGACAGCAGGGTTTCTTTCGGCGGTACGGGAAGAACACCGTCAAGACGAATCTCGGTGCCGCGCAAAAAATCGCAAGGCTCGACCTCGATCGGCTCGCCGCTGATGATGTAGGCGGTGGGTGCGCTGAACATTTGGCTACCTGAGCACACCGTCAAGCGTTCGGCAAAGTACAGCGTGGACAACGCACCCATGCCGAAGGCGTTCTCGCGCGATTTCAGCGTCTCGTCCCAGCCCGATTCGGCGATGAAGATGAGGCTCTGCAAATCGGCGATGCCGATGCCGTCGTCGCGGATGCTCAGGCTGTCGTCATTGACGGTGAAATGAATGTGGCTGGCCTCTGCGCGGCGGGCATTTTGCAGCAATTCGCCCAGCATCGAACTCTGGTTGAAGGCGTGGCGCAGGTTGGCAATCAATCGGTTTTGATTGGTTTTGAGGGAAATGGTGGTCATGGAAAAACTCCAGAAAAGTGGACGCCGGAGAGGACGCAAAGTCAGGGCGTGAAAACAGGGAGACAACAGGGAAACCCGAGATGAGGGATGGCATCACGCGCCCGGCAACCGGGACATGATTTCCTGATGCGAGAGCGTTGCCACGTCGCGGAACGTGAAATACCGATGGCCGCGCCGGGCGTAGATCGAGGTGATGTTGCCGGTATGGAACTCGGACAGCTTGAATGACTCGTTTCCTCTGCTGCCTTCCCAGTCCAGCGGCGGCAATACTTCCAGCGCCTCCAGATATTGCCGCCGGGTGATTTCCACCGACTCGGTACGTACCGCCTGTACGAGTTGCGCTTCGTATTCCTCGACCGTTCCCAGCATCACGCCTGGATAATTCCGGGCAAGTTCATCCTGGGTCTGGTGACTGTAGAGGCCGACGGTTTGACCGTCCCGAAGAACCGCAGCGTCAATGGCGGTGTGAATGGCCGCACGGGTACTGGGCACATAAAACACATGGCTTGGTTGAGACATCGGTGACTCCTTTGAAAAAAGGAGGGACGCCGCCCATGAGGGATTGGCATCCCTCATGATTTGAAAAAGCGCTGACAGGCCGCTGATGGCTTACCAGCCGGTGTAGTTCAGTACCAGATCGGCGATGACCTGACGCCGTTCCAGATCCAGGCCGCTCAGGTCGGCCAGCCCGGCAAAACCGCAGCGGCCCAGCAGTTCCCCGCCGTCTCTGGCGTTGTAGAAACTGACCAGCGCCGCCAGAAACATCCGTTCGCCGCTGCTCAGAACGCCGAAGGCGTCATTGATGTGATCCAGCCGCGGACACAAATCCCACTTCGTGAGGGCATGCTGCAACCTGTCCGGCGTGCCATCGCCAAACCATTGCGGCCCGGCGATTCGCACGCCGCGCTGCCATGCGGCAAAGAAAGCATCGGGTGCGCTTGCAAAATGCGCTCTTTCCCGTGCGACACGATCAAGGATTTCTTGCGGAAATTGCGGATTCATAAAAACTCCTTTATGGAACACGCCGTGATAAAGGCCGGGTCGCCATGCCCGAAGCGGGATGGATTCCCGTGTGTGGGTTGAACAAGAAAGCATCGCCGCCCAAAGGCGTTCGCCCGTTGGAGTGATGCGGGACGGGCTGGCGGGTCAGTGAGGGAAACCCTCGTCGCAGCCTGAAAGACCCTGGCTGCTGGCGTGGCGCTGATACCTCAGCGATCACGAGAAAAGCATGGCGGAACATCGATTCGGCAGCGCACAACAAAGCGCATCGGCCTCGCCCCGCGTTTCACAAAAAACGCAGCAAGCGCTGCCCCAGCCAGGCTACGCAGGGCACGGCCATCGAATTGCCGATGGCCTGGTAACGCGGCCCGTCGGCGGCGGGCTTGTTGCGATACGGCACGAGCGTGTAATGGTCGGGTATGCCTTGCAGGCGTTCACACTCCACGGGCATCAGCCGGCGCACTCGCCATTGATCCCAATCCGTATCGCTTGAATGACCAAGTGCGCCGTCCAGGTCAGCCGTATCGCACGGCAGCAGCACATAGCTTTTATTGGCGCCGCCGCTGGCCGTGCGCAGCGCTGGCGCGATCTCCGCGCCGAGTTCCGCCCTGTTTCCTTCCGTGCGTCCGCGCAATGCCAGACTGAGCACCACCGGCATCCCTTGCCCCGGCTTGCCGCCGCCCGTCGACAGCGGCCCGGCCACCTGGCCATGGCCGGATTCCCAACGCAGTTCGTTGCGCGTGTTCTGTGAAAAGGCGATGACGGGAACGCCCCGGCCCGTACCATCCTCACTGCTGCCCTTGCCGCTGCTCTTGCCACCATTCGCCGTATCCAGCGCAGGGCTGATGCAACCGGCCACCGACTGCACCATGAAGGTTTCGGAATAAGCATCGTTCTTCGGGCCGGACGCCAGCAGACTCGCGGCGACATCGGCGGGAACGCCATTGCCAAAGGCAAAGCTCAACGCGGCGTTACTGCCGCTATGGACTGATCTGTCGGTACAGGCTTGATCCCCACTCGCCTGCCGCATCAGCGCATGATGCAGCAGGGGCGGCAACGCCTTGCCGCGGCGCATCGCCCGGCGCAGGATGCCCGCGCACGCCACGGGACTCAAAAAGTATTTCGGCGGGATCGAGGTCGTCTCGACCACTTGCCACAAGAAACAGGCGGTTGCGTCGTTGTGGAACGCCGTGGTGTTGGGCTCCGAGCACGCGCCAGGCGATGCGGCGTCGGGGGCCAGACACGTGACCCGCGTGCGTCCATTTGCCCCCTGGCGGTTCGAGCGCACCGCTTTCGCCGGCCAGTGCGCCCAGGAAACAGCCGAAGGCGTTGCCCCGGTCGCTGAGCACACCGGGGACATTCTCCCAGACGATGAGGGCGGGAGGACGATTTGTTTCGAGGCGGATTTGATCAATGACATCGGCAAGTTCCACATAACTGAGGGTCAAAGCGCCGCGTGGATCATCCAGTCCCCGCCGGATGCCGGCCACGCTGAAAGCCTGACAGGGCGTGCCACCGACCAGAATGTCGGGCGCAGCCACATCCCCGGCGCGCACCCGGTCGGCAATCGTCGTCATGTCGCCCAGATTGGGCACATCCGGGTAATGGTGGGCGAGTACAGCGCAGGCAAACGGTTCGATTTCGGAGAACCACACAGCGCACAGGCCGAGTGGCTTCCAGGCGAGGCTGACGGCCTCGATGCCGCTGCATACGCTGCCGTATTGCAGGGCGGGTGAAGGTTCAGGGGGCATGACATCTTCTTCGGTTCGGTTTCAGGGGGCCAGCGCAAAAAGCGCGGCAATTCGTTCACCGGAAAAACTCGCCGAAGGCATGGCTGGCCTTCGGCTGAAAGAAGAAGAAACCACCCGTGGGCTGGCACAGGCTGCGGTCGTCGGTAGAACCGTTCCCTGTTTCAGCATTCACACCCGGCCCGTATCGTGGCTGGGGCCGGCATCGTCTGGCACACATCCGCGCACAAAGGGTGCCCGTTGTTTCGCCGGTGGGCGCCGGCGCCGAATACCGTCAACCGCAAAGGGTCTCCTGATAGCTGGCGTGGAAACACTTGCCAGCCATCAGGGGACGCTTCGCGGTCGACAAAAAACCCCCGATCAACAGAATGCGCAGGATGCGATTCACGGACGAATGGCCTTCCTGCCTTGCCTGGCCTCAAGGGCTTGGCAAGGTGCGCACACGGTTGGAAGGTTGGCGTGCTGGATACCCCGCTGTACAAACAGGACGTGGGGGGGAGTTATTCATGGCCTGTCAGGCGGCGCGAACCTCGCTTGCCGGATGCCGGACGTTTGTTCTGGCCAGATTCAACCGGCAAAGTCCCTTTGCATTCCGGGTAACGACTGCACGACCAGAACGCGCCGTTCTTGCCGGTTCGCTGACGGGTCGCCGCGCCGCAGAGTGGACAGGCTGGCCCCTGCGGCAGCTTGATGGCAAGCGTTATACCCCGGTATTGTTCGACAAGTTGCTCGATCCAGGCGGACTGCTTGGCGATGAAGGTGTCGATGGTCAGTTGACCGGATTCGATCATGTCCAGCGCCTGCTCCCAGACCGCCGTCGTGCCGGGGTCGGCAATGGCCGGCGGCACGGTGTCGATCAGTGTGAAAGCGGCGTCCGTCGCCCGGATGGCGCGGCCTTTCTTCAACAGATAACCGCGCTCCAATAAACCGCCGATGATGCTGGCGCGGGTCGCCTCGGTGCCGATGCCCGCTGTATCCTTGAGTTTTTGCTTCAGGCGCGGATCAGTCACCAGCCGGGCAACGCCCTTCATCGCCTTGACCAGTTCGCCTTGCGTGTAGGGGCGCGGCGGCAAGGTCTTGAGTCCCTTGCAATCGACCGCCTGTACCTGACAGGACAAGCCTTGGTGCAATGCCGGCAAGACCTGACCGCGCAAGGCCGTCTCGTCGCCGGGGTCTTCAGCCTGCGGTTTCGGTTCAGCCAGTACCAGCCGCCAGCCGGGGACGATCACCTGTTTGCCGATTGCCACCAGCGTCTGATCGGCGCACGCAAATTGTGCGGTCGTTCGATCAAATTCATGCGCGGGCAGAAACTGTGCCAGGTAGTGCGCACGGATCAGACGGTACACCGCCAATTCGTTTTCACTCATGGCCGACAGATTCGCCGGTTCCAGCGTCGGAATGATGCCGTGGTGCGCCGACACTTTGCTGTCATCCCAGGCGCGTGAGCGTTGCGTGCGATCCAGTTGGACAATGAGAGGTTGCAAAGCCGGATCGGTCTTGAGCAGGCTGTCCAGCACAGCGGATACTTCAACAAACATGCTCTCGGGCAGATAGCCCGAATCGGAACGGGGGTACGTGGTCGCCTTGTGCGTCTCATACAGCGACTGCGCGATGTTCAGCGTCTCCTGCACGTCCAGCCCAAGCTGCCGCGAGCAGACTTCCTGCAAGGTTCCCAGATCAAAGGGCAACGGCGGACCCTCGCGCACACGCTCGGTTTCCACCGTCACCACCTGGGCTGTCCCCGCAACGCGCAGGCGTTCCGCCGCTTGACGGGCAACGGGTTCTTGCAGACAGCGGCCCGCCTCGTCGGCACTGGCCTTGGGTACAATCCAGCTTGCGACAAATTTCTGGCCGGAACTGGACAAGGCTATATCAATCGCCCAATACGGCACGGCAACGAAACGCGCAATCTCCCGATCCCGATCGACAACCAGCCGCAGGGTCGGCGTCTGTACCCGCCCCACGGACAGTACACCCTGATAACCGGATTTTTGCCCCAGCAGCGTGAACAATCGGCTCAGATTCATGCCGATCAACCAGTCGGCGCGTGAGCGGGCCAAGGCCGAGTGATACAGCGGCAGTGTTTCGGCAGAAGGTTTGAGCGCACCCAGCGCCTTCTTGATCGACGCATCATTGAGCGCCGACAGCCACAAGCGTTGAATTGGCCCTCGGTAGCCGCACAGTTCGACGATTTCGCGGGCAATCATTTCGCCTTCGCGGTCAGCGTCGGTGGCAATCACCAGTTCCGATGCCTGACTCAAAAGCGCCTTGACCACCTTGAACTGCGCGGCGGTCTTGGCCTTGACCTTGATGCGCCAGGGCGCGGGGAGAATGGGAAGCTGATCCATCGACCAGCGTTTGAACTGTTCGCCGTAGGCTTCGGGCGGCGCGGCTTCGACCAGATGACCGATGCACCAGGTCACGGTGACGCCTGATCCGTTGAGACAGCCATTGCCGCGCTGGGTCGCGCCGAGGATGCGCCCGATGTCCTTGCCTTGCGAGGGCTTCTCGCACAGATACAGCCGCATGTCGCGTCCTCCGGTTGGTGTTGCCGTCATTCATGGGCAACAGGATTACCGGAGGGGGACAAGCCAGCAGCAAACAAGGCGAATGCCGGGCATACCGCTTTGTGTGGGTGGCTCTGATCCGTGGCGTTGAATATGTCCATGGATGTCGGCAGCGCTATACCCCGGGTATAACTGGCCTCAACCGCCATCCATTCCCTGATCGCCGGAACCCGGCTTGGCGCTCAGTTTCACCGCCTCCACCCGGAACGGCAGAATACCGACCCGCCGCGCCTCGATCTTGAAGGTGACGCGCTCGTTCTCCTCGGCATCCTCCCATTCATCGCGCACCGTGCGCCCCTCGACCAGGACGCGCATGCCTTTCTGGTACAGCTTCTTCCAATGCTCGGCGTCGCGGTGCCAGAGTTCGACCGGCGCCCAGAAACCGCCGCGATCCTCAAACTCGCCGTCGCGCTTGGGGATGGGGTTGTCGAAATAGACGTTCAGCCGCAGCAGCCGGCGCGGCTCGTCGTTGCCGTTGGGAAACTCGCGGTATTCGGGTGGGGAGCCGATATTGCCTTCGCCGCTGAAATGCGTGCTCATGATGAAACCTCCAGGTTGGCAGATGAAAAGTCCTGCCCCGGAAATCCCCGGTGCAGGCGTTGCAGGTCGAGAAACGACCGATTCAGTTCGCAGCCGATGAAATGCCGCTGTAAGCGCAGCGCTGTCGCAGCGGTCGTTCCGCTGCCCATGAACGGATCGAGAACGGTATCGCCGGGGCGCGATCCGGCCAGAATGCAGGGCGTTATCAACTGCGGCGGGAACACCGCGAAGTGAGCGCCCTTGAATGGCTGGCTGGCGATGCGCCAGACATCGCGCCGATGGCGCAGCGGGACGGCGCAAATCTTGTGCAAGCTGCCGCGCAGATTGGCGTTGGCGCTGGAATCGCGCTCTCCCGGCGGCTGGCGCACCGGACGAATGTTTCCCGGCCCGCGTGAATCCGTGGAAGGTTCGCGGATGGCCGCGTGGTCGAAGAAATAGCGGGAGCGCTTGGCCAGCAGGAAAACATGCTCATGTGCGCGGGTACAGCGGTCGGTGACGCTCTCCGGCATCGGATTGAGCTTGTGCCAGATCACTTCCTGACGCAGATACCAGCCATCGTCGCGCAGCGCGAGGGCCAGCGTCCAGGGGATGCCGAGCATGTCCTTGGGTTTGACGCCCGCGCTGACCCGCGAAGCGCCCGCGCCGGCCTGAGCCGCGGCATGCTTCGGACCGCCGCGCGTGCTCGGCGCCTGGCAGCCACGCGCGGCGGCGTAGGTATCGCCGATGACAATCCACAGCGTGCCACCGTCGAGCAGAATGTCCCGCACCGCCCGGAACACCTCGACCAGATCGGCGATGTACTGTTGTGGTGTTGTTCGGCAACCCATCTCCCAGCGCTTGTCGGGGTGATCCGCCGGCAGATAGTTGCGCAGACCGTAATACGGCGGACTGGTCACGCACATCTGAACGCGAACGCCATCCGCCCGCATTTGCCGCAACAGATGCCGGCAGTCGCCAATGTGGGTTTTATCCAGCCAGAGGGACGGTGCGATCATGGCGCTGGCCGGTGAGGCGTGTCGGGTTGTGGCAGTAACCGCAACCGGCGCAGCAAAACATCCTCGGCTTGCGTCATCTTGCTGGCGCAGTCCTGAGCCTGCCGTCCGAGCGTGTGCAGCAGGCTGATCTGCATATTCAGCGTGATGCGCTGTTGCTCCATCGCGTAAAGATCGTCGATCAGGTTGGCCGGCGTGGCGGCGCTTTCCATCATCTGCTGCCACAGCCCCACGCCCATCGCCGAACGGTCGGGCCTGCGCCAGCGCAAAAAGACGGTTCCCGCGCCAGTTTTTTGTTGGGCCAGTTCCACGGGCAACAGATAGAAGGGGTAGCGATTGGCCTGTTGCAGCACCCGCTGCGCCAGTCCGATCAACTGGTCGCGCATCGCATGGCATTGGCTGGCCCAGACATCGAGAGTCCCCTTACCTTTAAAAGGTTTTAAAAGGCCTTTTAGATAGGGCGCGTATTCCAGCCGCAGGAAGTCTGACTGTTCCAGGGAACGAAAGTGTGATCCTTGGTGCAGACTTGGGTTCAGGTCATCGCTGGTCACGCGGATTCGCCTTTGCTATCCGCAGGGTACTCAGGCACCGTCTCGGACTCCGACCCGGCGGTATCGCCCCGCACAACGGGCTGACCCCGACGCGCCATTGGCGGCGCAAAGCGCGAACGCTTCGTGCCGTCCATCACCTCCCGCGGCAACTCGCCGAACCTCTCCAGCGCGGCTCTGGCGACCGCATTCCCGGATGCAAAATCCTCGCGCGTCGCGCCCGAATAACGGTACTGCTGCGCCAATGAGAACAAACTGCGCAAGGCATGCGCGCCGTCGTTGAGCCAGCGTTCCAGGGTATTGCGGTCGATCAGCGCGGTATGGTGGGCGAGGATCAGCTTGCGGGCGATGTCGTCGTAGTCGGCCAGCAGATAGACGGCGGCAAAGCCCAACTGTGCATTGACGAACAACGGCAGCTTGACCGGCTGCACGTTGAGATTCTCGCCCAGGCTCAAGGCGGCGGGGACGTTGGTCAGCGCCTGTTCCACCTGCTCGCGTAGCGCTTGTAGCGTAGCTTTGGTCTGCTCCAGCTTCTCCTCGATGCGCAGCATCCACCAATCCGAATAGGGATCATCCTGCTCCGCGCCGCGCTTCATCTTGTTCATCACGGCGACGTAACCGTTCAGGCCCATGATGGCGGGGCGACCATCGGCAGGCGCGCGGCCATGCCAGATGCGCGAGGCGTGGTGAGTGTGCAGCGTCAGACTCATGGCGCTGCGCAATGATCCGAGATTCAACTGCAAGGGTTCGGTTGCCATGATGACGGCTCTCCAGGGAATAAAGAGCCGTCAGCTTCGAGGTGATCGGGAAGGGCGTCAGTCATCAACCGGAACACCACCTGTTCCGGGTTTTATTGCCCAGAAAGCCCTCGGCATTGATCACCCTGAGCGCCTGCCCGATGGATGTCGTTGGCTGTCGATGGATTTATCTACAGTAGATAAATCCATGGACGTCTGGTGATGACCTACCTGCCGCGCATGATGTCGTGCAGGCGGGCAAGGTGTCGGCGGACGGCTTCGGGTGATGCCCGTTCGGGTTTGGATTTTGACGGCGATGCGTGGGGTGGAGACGAAGGAGGCGGTTGTGGGCGCTCCCCCGCCACCGGATTGAACTCGCCCTTGATGGCCTTCTGGATGATCCCGAACAGATAGCCCGCCGGCTTGCGGATGCCGCTGTCGGCACAGCGCATGGCCCATTCATCGAGTACCGCTTGGCGCAAGGTTTCATCCACCTGCCTGAGCGCCACCAGCGCGCCGGCCTGCTGTTCTTCCCGCAAGTGTGTAAAACGCTCGGGCAGTTGCAAATCCGCCATCGCGTGCGCGCACGGTACAGTACGTACTTTATCAATATAAATACGACGTACTGTACTGTCCGGCTTCGGATTCCGAAGACTGCGCTCCGGTACGGAATTCAACCCTGCTTCGGAATCCGAAGCGGGCGTTTCCTGATTCCGAAGCGGAGTTTCTGCACCCTCTTCGGAATCGTGGCGGCTCTCTTCCTGTGGATAACTTCCCGCATCACCGTGACCTTGCGACAGGCGCTCGACGATCACCTGCAAGCGCGATGGCAAGACCCGGCCAGCCAGCAGCGGATCATCGGCGATTTCCCTCAACGTCTGCGTCCCGACTATCCGCACCGCCTTGGCGGAATGACTCAATGCCTGACTGACCAGCGTCAGGTAATCGGCATCGAGCTGCATGGCCTCGAAGGGCGTCAGCGGTTCATCGTGCAGCACATAGACGTTGCCGAGAATGCGCCCGGTCTTGGGATCTCGGCGACGGCGCACCCGGCTCAACCAGCGCGTCAGACGCAGCAGCGTCAGGGTGCGGGCGATGGTTTCATGGGAGGCCAACGTGCCCGGCATCGACGCCAGCCAGGGCCGCAGTTGCTCGTAGGTGGGAAAGGCGGTCAGACCGTCGCCGGTCAGCAACAGCCGGAACACCTGCCAGGCATTGCGCTCCAGCGGCGTCAGGCGGCGATCGAGGAACAACTGGCGCGGGACGCTTTCAAAGCGGTTGCCGCTGAACAGAAAGCCATCCGTTGATGATGCCGGGGTGCCGGTCTGTTTGCCTTCGAGTGTATTCAGCGCTTCATCGAACAGATCAGCCAACGCGGCGGGACCGGTTCGATCCGCGTGACCGATGGTCATGGGACTACACTAGGCCCTGGGCCATCCACGATTTGATGGCGCCCCACACCATCGCCAGCGGCAGTGCCGTGTCTTCGGCCAGATCCATGGCCGCATCGAGCCAGGATGCCTCATCGTCCGTTTGCACGGCGCGTTCGCGCGTCAGTTTCTTCCAGCGTTGCCAGAGGTCGGCATCCTGCGCTTCGTCCAACGCCGGGTGCCGCCCCTGACGTTTGGGCAAACCGAGAATGTCGCGGCGCAAGGCAATTTCCTGATGCGTCAGGCCATAAAAGCGGCTGACCATTTCCGTGCTGGCTTCGAGCTTCAACAGGCGATCGACGATGGCGATTTCTTTCTCGACATCCTGCACCTGATTGAGCAGGCGCAACACCACGTCGCGGTTGACCGACACTGATACCCATGAGACGGAGGCATTGAGCAGCACATTGACCAGCGCCGGATACTTGAGCGCTTCCAGTTCCTCATTGCCAAAGCCCATGGCCTTGGCGCGACGTAGCTGCCCGTTGCGCAGATCATGCAATGCCTGGGCGATGACGGCCTGATTGAGCGGGTGTGGGGATGACATCGTTATCTCCTTGGCTCACATATCGCCGTAGGTCACGCCGGCTTCCAGATCGACCAGCCGCCGGGCCAGACGCAAGAGGCGAAACAGCTTGACCAGCGCCGTGTCGCTCAGCCGGCTGGCTGCCGGGTTGGCTGGACTGCCATGCAGCAGCATCGGCAAATCGACGGCCAAGTGTTGTTGATTGGCGGCGGACAGGGTTTCGTGGCCGCTGACCGAGGCCAGTAGCCGCCAGACGGCGGATGCCATGCGAGAAACCGTGGCCGGTGGCGGCATGCAGATGAAACCGATGCCATCCTCACAGGCGACGATGGCATCGCCCAGCGTCGCCTCGTTGGCGATTTCCTGGGCGAATTGCCCGATGTGAATGCGCAGCCGCTCGGGCGTGTCGAGGCCGGGGTCGATGTACCAGACATCGGAAATCGGATACAACCCGCCAGCCTGTACCGGAATGGCCTGAAGGACATTGCGTTCAAAATTTGGCGAGGTCGCCTCGCCCAGCTGATCGGCCACCAGCCGCTGGATGGATTGCAGGCGTTCCGTGGTTGGTGCGGGGGAGATGATGTGGTGCTGTAGCCGCGCGTTGTCGTTCTCTGGCTCCTGGTCATGTCGGGCTTCAGTGCGGCTGGCCGAACCCTTGTCCACTGTTGGTGCAGGCACATTGCGGACAGCCTGTACCGGCGGCGCAACCGGCAACGGCGGCGGTGGCGGCAGCACTGGCATCGCTGGGGACAACTGACTGACCAGCGCCCGATGGCGGCTTTCGCCTTCGGTGAAATCCAAGCTCAAGGTGTCGTAATCGATGCCGAACAATTCGGCCATCTGACCGATCAATTCATCCTGCACCCGCTGAACGGAAAATTCTTCCGCTTCGGCATCAAACGGCAGCAGCGCCTCCTGAAAAAACGCCTCGAAGCCGGTCGCGCCGCCATCGTGCTGACCGTCGTGCCGTTTCCAGGCACGTTCGGCAACGCTGCGCAGCAATACCACCTGCTCGACCTGTCGCCGCGACAGACCGCCGTAAAGAATATTGGGAATCGCCGGCAGCAGATAGCGCACGCAATCCTGCATGCGGCTGATCTGCGATTGCGGCACCGGATAGCCGTCGGTCGTCAGGCGTTTGGACAACTCGGACTGGTTCAGGATTGCGCCAGTTTCCTGTTCGTAAAATTCCCGCGCCTTCTCCACGCCCAAGGCGCGTTCGATGAAGGTCAGATTGCCGCGCAATTCGTTCTCGGCCAGATGCCCGGTCAAGGCAATGATTTCACCACGCTCCGGCCACGGGCGAAACAGGCAGGTAATGCGAAAGAACCGTTCCTCCCTGGTTTCGCCCCACAGTTCGCGCAGAATCGCCAGCCGGGTATTGCCGCCGTTGCGGATGATGAAGTGTTCCTCTCCCGGTCGGCGGGTGATGGCCGGCGGCGCATCCAGACCGCGTTCGCGGATCGAGGCCTTGATGTCATCCCAGGCCGGGTTGCGTTTGACTCGCGGATCGTGGTCGTAGGGGCGTAACTGATCGAGGGTGACGACCATGGGCGTATCGGCAATCGGGTCGCGTCAGTACAGAAACCATGTCCGGCGGCACGTTGAGCTTGAGCGGTCTGCCTGTTCTGGCCATTTCCCGGATTGGCGGCGTTGACGTACCCGCCCATCCGACTGGAACCGCCG
>Ga0209628_10001303_pt1 | contig 16004 bp, 12 predicted proteins | sample TergutCu122P4_FD_187285 | JGI IMG/M metagenome (GOLD analysis project Ga0209628, IMG submission 187285) | Cubitermes ugandensis P4 segment gut microbial communities from Kakamega Forest, Kenya - Cu122 P4 (SPAdes) (version 2) | ecosystem: Host-associated > Arthropoda: Insects > Digestive system...
GGGGGGGGGGGGGTTTCCGAAAGTAGCGATTATGCTAATACATGGAAGCTAAAACATCAACAAGGGCATATATATTACAGCGAAACTTATTTTAAAGAATGTGAATTTTTTGGAATATCAGGAAGTAACCCATCTCCATGGTCTTTGTACTACACTAATGACTGTTATCAATCATTTTTATTGATTCCCATAGAAAAAGAATATGTATTTGGTACAATGGCGTCAAGGCAGCCTGATGTTTATAGGGGTGGCTTACCGGGCGAGGTTTACATTACTTCGTGGTTTCCTGATTATACGTACAAAGCATCATTTAGCGCTGATACGGGTCGCACTTTTCGACATATTTATATTAGCGATGTTTGCCCTCCTGCATCTAATCTCATTCCAATATTCATGTCGGACAGAGAGCCGGGTGTTTTTTATATTTTCCGATATTATTACATAGATGATATCGCCCCCCCTGGTGGTATGCACATTAAACTGTGTATTGAACATTACGCAGATTATGGCGAGACCTTGGTAGCCACTTACTGCCACGATTTGCATAAAGACTACGGCAAAACGTGCGAAGCGGTAACCGACCTTTTTTCCGAAAAATACAGCGACAACTGTGTTTTACTTACATGGAGCGAGCCTGAGAGCAGTTTACCGGTGGAAAACTATCATCTCTATCGCAATAGCGAACTGTTGTCGGCGACAACAACAACTTCCTACACCGACGAAAACCTGCCTGCCGGCAGTTACGAGTATTATGTGGTAACATATTATGAGATGGGCTGTGTGTCGGACAGTTCAAATCGAGTAATAGAAACGATTGAAATTGATTGCGAAGCAATCACCGATTTATCCGCTGAAAAAATCGGTAACAATTCCATTCTTCTAACATGGACAGATCCGAATGATGTTTTGCAGATAGAAAAATACAGCGTATTCAGAAACGACATACCGCTAACGGAAGTTGCCAATACTTTCTATTTAGATGAAAATCTGCCCGTTGGCAATTATGAATATTGCCTGATTGCACATTATACAAACGGATGTATATCCGACACCTCAAATTGTGTGATTGAAACGGTTGGGGTTGGAATTGGGGAAATTGGCGAGATGGATGGGATTGTTGTTTATCCAAATCCGACGACGGGGGAAGTGTTTGTAGGGATGCCATTTATGGCGTCCCTACAAAATGTGGAGATTTTTGATTTGATGGGTCGTATTGTTGCCGTAGAGACGCGGCGTGCCACGTCTCTAAACGAAACGTTAAACGTTAAACCCGAAAATACCACTCCGCCCTTCGGGCACCCTACCACCCCTGTCCCTAATGACCACCCCTACCCCTCCAAAGGAGGGGAATTGGAGGGGAATAATGGAGGGGAATTTACCCTCGACATATCAAATGCCCCATCCGGCATCTATTTTGTACGCATACAAACAGAAACAAGCGTGGTAACACGAAAAATAATAAAATATTAAAAAATGAACCATCTAATAGCGCCTTCAATGCTGTCGTGTAATTTTTTGAATTTGCAGCACGATATTGAGATGATTAACGAAAGTGAAGCCGACTGGTTTCATTTGGATATTATGGACGGAGTTTTTGTTCCGAATATTACTTTCGGACAGCCAATTATCAAATACATCAAAAAGGCGGCGAAAAAGCCGCTTGATGTCCATTTGATGATAGTCCAGCCCGAACGTTATTTTCAGGATTTTAAAGAATCCGGAGCAGATATTTTATCGTTTCATTATGAGGCTTCTACCCATCTGCACCGCTCTATTTATGCCGTCAAAAATCTGGGAATGAAAGTAGGAGTAACTTTAAATCCTCATACCGATGTGAAATTGTTGGAAGATGTCATTTCCGATGTAGATATGGTATTAATCATGTCGGTCAATCCCGGATTCGGCGGACAGCGATTTATCGAAAACAGTTACCGTAAAATCAAGACGCTGAATGAGATGATTTTGAGACATAACAGTACGGCTTTGATAGAAGTGGACGGCGGCGTTACTTTAGAAAATGCAGCCGACTTAGTTGCCTGCGGCGTGGATGTCTTAGTTGCCGGAAACACCATATTCTCACATCCCAACCCGCCGGAAGCCATTCGACGGTTGAAAATGATGGGAGTATGAGAGACTGTTTTGATAGAGATTCCTCATTCCGCTTCGCTCCATTCGGAATGACAGTAACGACGACAAACAAGGGTGAAATCAGCGGCAGCGAAGCCGCCGCTGATTTCACCCCCTCTTCTCATACTCGAATTGTCATTCCGACCGAAGGAAGGAATCTCATCGTCATTCCTATTTGTATAAAGTCCTTTTTTAGGCGATTTACAATAACAGCATTTTTGTTTTGTTGTTGGCATATCTTAACCTTCACCCTTTCCGCTCAAAAGTTTTCCCCTCAATGTGAAAACACACAACGCATCATGTTCTATAACGTTGAAAATCTATACGACACACAACACGATTCTTTAAAAAACGACTTTGAATTTTTACCCGACGGCGTCCGTCATTGGACAAATTACCGTTTCTACAACAAACTTAAACAACTCTATAAAGTCTTTGCTGCCAACGGAACGCCCGAACCACCTGCTGTCATCGCATTATGCGAAGTAGAAAACGACTTTGTCATCCGAAAACTGATAGAAACAACACCGTTGAAAAACTTCGGCTACGGCTTTGTCCATTACGAATCGCCCGACCCACGCGGAGTGGACTGCGCCTTACTCTATAGAAAACAACATTTTGAACTCTTCGACAGCCGCCCTTTTCGTATCACCTTCCCGTTCGACACGGCATCCAAAACACGCGACATTCTGTATGTCAAAGGACTGCTTTTTGACGAACAGATGATACATATTTTTGTCAATCACTGGACTTCGCGCTTTGGCGGCTCGGCGGCAACCATGCCCAAACGCAACTATATTGCGCAATTTCTGCGTGCCGTCTGCGACAGCATTTTAAACGATAATCCGAATGCCAACATACTGATTCTCGGCGACCTGAACGACGACCCTACCGACGAAAGTGTATCACACTTTTTATGCGGACAAAAATCGCCCGCCGATACCCTGTTTCTGACCAACCTTTCGCTGCCGCTGTTTCATCAAGGTAAAGGAACATTAAAACACGGAGCATTTTGGAACCTCTTCGACCAAGTCATCGTATCACCTGCCCTGATGAACGGACGAAACGGTTTGCAAATTTGTAATGATGCCATCATCTTCGATCACGACTTTCTTTTTGTGGACGATGAAACCAATATGGGGAAAAAACTTTTCCGCACCTACGACGGCATGACCTACGCCGGAGGGTATGCCGACCACCTCCCGGTGGGAGTGGATATTAAAAAAGTGAAAAAGAGCGAACCTTAATTTACACAATATCCCTTTACAAAATCAAGGTAATAAGGAAAATCTTATTATAATCATGGTTCAGACGATCTACGGTCTGCAAACAAACGTATGATACCCCACGCCATATCCACACCAAACGCCTAAGGCTTCGCCTTTTGGTTTGATGTTGGAGAGCGTTTCCCTCGAACCTAACGTTTTCCAAAACCAGTAAGAATCGTAATCCATCATACACGACTTGATGGAAACGGTGTCTCCCAATCGAAAATAATGGGAATCGGGGTCTTCTTTACCATAGTCTATTTCGATGCTGCGTCCGCGCCAAAGGACAAATTCAAATTCCATTCCGTTGAAAAAGCGGTCGTCCCAAAGCGACATAATTCCGGGCGTGTAGTAATTATCTTTCCCCAGACGTTTGGTATAATAGCGGTAATAGTTGGTTTCGGCAGGATTGTCGTGAATGATGGTGTGAATAAAACCCAACGAATCTTCTTTCGGTTCCAACACAAACCATATCGTATCGGCATAATAGGGCGTCACAATGGAAGTGGTTGCGGTGTATTCCGTCCCTTCGTGAATGACGGTCAGATGATACGATTTTCCTACTTCGCCAATGATTTTTTGTCCTTTCCAGCGGATTGGGGGCCATACCATTTTTCCTTGCAAAACCAACGGGTCAACTCCATATTTCAAAGTATCCATGATAGTTCCGGTTTCATCGCTGACAATTACAATGGCATCTCCTTCCTTTACAAAGACCTCGTCGAACTTGTCCGGCGAAATTTCTCCGAAAAAAGCAAGATTATTCGTTAGCGTTACCCAAGCGTAGTCGCCGTTTTCTATATATCCTTCAATGACAAGTTTTTTATCAAATTCCCCTGTATCAATGGTTATCGGTTTGGTGCAGGAGATGCAAAACACAGTTAGTAAAAGACTGAATGTAATAATATTAATGTGAATTTCCGCTTTCTTCATATTTTGTTCTGTTAACACATATCGCTTGTACATCTTTTTTACACACTCTGATAATGATAAATTATCCATTTTATACCTTTTGAGTGCAAAGATACTGCTATTTATTTATATTACACCTTTTCGGGCAGGGCATACGCATTAAAATTATTCACTTTATTTCAACAGATTCCTCATTCCGCTTTGCTTCATTCGGAATGACTATCAATTACTTATAATAATGGGGAAAGAGAGGCGGCGGCGCCTGTTTCGAGCGAAGCGAGAAATCTCACCGCCTCTCCTTCCCCCTCCCATTTACGATGCAACGTCATTCCGACCGTAGGGAGGAATCTCATGCAATATCGAATATTTCACATTATCACTAATTTACAACACATTTAACTAATTTTTAATGCGTTTGCTCTGACAAAAAAAACAACTTCTTTCGTTTTTTTTTATCTTTGCACCATCTTATTAAAATTAATAAAATCTATTTAAAATGAATCAAACAATTCGTTTCCAATACACCCAACCACAATGGTATTTTATTTTTGTCATATTATTACTGACTTTTAAAACAACCTTTGCACAAGTCCCGATAACAAAAGCGCCTGCTCAACCCGATTATTTTCAGGTTTTGACATGTTATCCAAGCAAAACCCTTGATGTTTTTTCTAATGATTTTATGATACCCTGTACCCGCCCCCAAATAGTATTGTACATATCAAGCGGATCCAAAATAGGCGCAACGACTTCGATTGATGGCAATAAAAATATTGTCTATACCTATCCCCCTGGTTTTACCGGTCGTGATACATTAGAATACACCGTAGTATGTAATAGTGTGGTTTATACTGCGAATGTTTTTATTACGGTGGTTGCATGTCCGGATAATATTGCTATTGTGGATTGCTTTGGAGAGCCTGTAGGATTTGCTTGGGATATTAAAGAAGATTGGAGAAGTACTCAAACCGACGTCTCTACCTATATTTCTCCCATGGTAGCCGACTTGAATGGTGATGGCATTCCCGAAATATTAGTAGGTCGGTTTAACAGGGATGTGGGAGCATTTAGAATTTACGATGGCGTTTACATTTACTGGGGGCATAATCGAAACAATCCTACCTTTACCCCTACGGTTGAAGGATTGTTTACTAATTATGGTTTTTCTATTGCTAAGGTGAAAATCGGCAATGTTGTAAAGCCGATTATTGTGATGATTGGTCATGCAGATGGATATTTGTATGCTTATGACCCGACCAAGACCACCGAACCTGCGGCGCGTATTTGGAAATCAAGCCATCCATTGGACGATGGTTTTAATTATACATTTCAGGATAGATATACTATAGGTTTTGTAGATTTTACAGGCAAAGGAGATGTGGATGTTTATGCAAGAGGACGTATTTATAACGCTTCAACAGGAACATTATTGGTACAAGTTCCATCGGGCGGGAATATTGGATACAGTTATTCTACCGGTTATCCCGCCAATATGTACAAAGCTTACAATCCGATTGCCGCTGATGTAAATAATGATGGGAAAGCGGAATACATTGCCGGCACACAGGTTTATTCGGTAAATATCGTCAATCGCAACGGTACTACAGGTAACAGTATGCAATTAATTGCATCCATTCCTCCGGTGGATTTAGGCGGCGGTCAGTTCGCAAAAGATGGAGCAACTGTTGTGGCAGACATCAACCGCGATGGAAGATTAGATGTAGTAGTACGCTCAATGCGGGATGCAGCTCCATTTCGGTATGGAATTTTTGCATGGGATGTGCAGACACAATCGTTGATAGCAAAAAGCGATTGGATAACTGCGAATGATTTTGTAGGTTATCCATTGATTGGCAATATAGACAATGAACCTAATTTGGAAATTTTGCTAACGACAAACACTTCCTCGTCAGTTGGCCGGATTGATGGATTTCGTTGGAATGGCAACCAAACATTCTTCAGAGTATATACCTATAACACAACCGATAAATCAGGATGTACAGGGATAACCCTATTCGACTTTAATCAGGATGATGTTATGGAACTTGTTTACCGGGATGAAACACTTTTGCGGATTATGCAAGCCAATCAGGTAACCGGCACTTTTACAAATTTAAGAACCTTTTCGGCTACATCAGGTACAGGTTATGAATATCCTGTTGTAGCAGATGTGGACAACGACGGCTCTGCTGAGATTGTTGTGGTTGGAGGTACAACATCAGAAGCAAAACAGGGATCACTCCGCATTTACAAGAGTGGCAACCAGTTTACCTGGGCGCCGGCACGCAAAGTATGGAACCAGTATGCCTACAATGTGGTAAATGTAAACGAAGATTTAACGATTCCCCGTTTTCAAATGAATCCTGCAACAATATTCCCGAGTGGAAAACAGCCTTTTAATAACTTTTTGCAACAGCAAACACTGTTAAATACAAACGGCGACCTCTTTTGGCCTATGGCTAAAATTGTATTTGCAGAAACACCCGTAGTAACCGCAACATGCGATTCTATAGTTTTTACAGGCTGTATTACCAATGTGGGAGATGTTGCCTTGCAGAGTCCTATTTATGTAACCTTTTACAAAAACTCGACCATTCAATCCAATATTATCGTAATAGATTCCATTAAAAAAAATTTGAAAGTTGACAGTACATTGTGCTTTAAATTCACGATTAAAAATATAGATAACTATGCCCCCTTCACAAGCATTTGGATAAGTATTAATGACCGTAACGGCATCTATCCTTATCAAGCGCAATGCGAGGTTGATGGTCGGCATGAATTTATTGTTACGACCTGTAATTATTCTGCCGAGTTTTTTGCCAACAATATTCACCATTTGGAGTTGCCTAATAATACCATTTGCAATAAGACCGGAACAGTGTATTTCCGCGCTGAGATAGAAGGACTGAGCCAAGAAGCGGGCAGTTTAAAGTGGTTTATTGACTATGGAAACGGGTTCGTTGAGGAACCGGATGGGAGAGACCAAACGGTATGGAATAAAAATTTTCAAACCGGAACTTATCCAATATATATGTGGGTACGCTACTCCAACGGCGATATTGTAATGATACCAAGCAAATTAAAGGTCGAAATATTCTTTATTAAAATTCAGAATGTGAGGCATTAAAAACCTTATTTCTATTAACTATTTTCCTTTTTTAAAACCTTAGTAGAGAGAATGTGAGGTATTAGAATATCTTCATATTAAACGAAACCGATGGCAAAATCGGGAAGATAGAAATTTGTTGGGCATTTATCTGTAATTTGCCTTCCGAGAGGTTTCCTTCGGCTCGGTAAGAGATGTAATAGGGGTTTTTACGGTTGTAAGCGTTGTAAATAGAGAAATTCAAACTTCCTTCGGTATGTTGTTTTTTAAATAGCGACAGCGTTGCCGAGAGGTCGAGACGATGATAGTTTGGCATGCGCCACGCGTTATATTCCCCCCATTCGGTGATGATACTTCCTTCCATAAAATAGAACGCATTCGGAATAGTAGAAGCATTTCCTGTTGAAAAGACCCACACAGCCGAAAAATCCCATTTGTCGTTTAGTCGGTAACTCAGTAATAGCGAGGCATCGTTGCGGCGGTCGAAGCGGGCGTAAAAGGTTTTGCCATCCATGATATGGTCGAAATTGCGCGTTGTCCAACTCAAGGTATATCCAATCCATCCCGTAAATCTTCCCGATGTTTTATTGATAAAAAACTCAATTCCGTAACTTTTTCCTTTTCCGAAAGTGAAAATATGGTCGTAGTTGGTTTTCACTACGTTCATTATATCGGCGCCTGTACTGAACTCAATCAGGTTGTCCATAAATTTGTAGTATGCTTCAACCGAGGTCTCGATGGTGTTACGGGCAAAGTTTTGAAAATAACCTAACGAAAACTGATTAGCGCGTTGAGGCTTCACCAAATCTGTCGCAGGAAACCAAACGTCTGTTGGCAACGACATGCTGCTCATAGAGACCAAATTAACACATTGATGATTTAACGTATATGACGCTTTCAGCGACTTGGTTCTGTCTAATTGAAACCGGAAATTGATGCGTGGGTCGAGCATATTATATGCCTGTACTACCTCTCTTTTTCCGTACATCGTTGAATCAATGTTGTTCAAATCGTAGATATTATCAATTTTGTAACGTGTAAAAGGTCCTGTTTGCGCAAAACAAGTATAACGAACTCCGTAAACGACTTTCAGCCAGTCCAATGGATCCCATTCGTGTTGCAGGTATAGAGCAAGGTCGTGGGCGTACATTTTTTCAGGATCGCCGAGATTAAAATCAACTTCATTGGAGGACGCTGATGCAGTAGATGGAGTAAAGGTATGGAAAATATAATCCACGCCGCCTTTTACTTTATTCAACGGGTCAGCAGCCCATGTAAGGTCAGACCTGAGTTCCCAGTCCTGTACGCCGGAGTAGAGTTTGATGTTGTAAATATCTTCTTTGGCTTTGATAGAAAAGCGATAGTCGGTGAAAATGGCGGAGGTGTTTAAAAAGAGTTTTGTATTGAAAAAATGCGCCCAGCGTATCGTTGCAAAACCGTTGCTCCAGTTTATATCGTTGTTCATATTGGCATCTTTCGGGTTAAATCCGAATACGTCTCTTCCGTAATATCCGCTGACAAAAAGATGGTCTTTTTGAGAGAGACGAAAGGTCATTTTACCGTTCAAATCGTAAAAATGATAACCGATGCCTTCCATTTCTGTTCCTTTTGAAATCGGTTTGAGCAATACGTCAATGTATGTACGGCGTGCAGCAAACATGAAAGAGGAGTTGTTCTCCTGAATCGGTCCTTCTGCTTTGATACGTGCCGAAATAAGTCCGATGCCAAGTTCTCCCTTATAGTTTTTAAAGTCGCCGTCTTTTGAAGTGATGTTCAAAACGGAAGACATTCTTCCGCCATATTCCGGCACTATGCCGCCTTTTAAAATCTCCGCTGTGTTGATGATGTCGCCGTTAAAAACCGAAAAGAATCCAAACAGATGAGACGGATTATACACTGTGGCATTGTCTAAAAGAATCAGGTTTTGGTCGGCGCCTCCGCCCCGCACATAAAAACTGTTGCTTCCTTCTCCGCCCGACTGAATGCCCGGCAACAACTGCATGGTTTTTAAAATGTCGGTTTCGCCAAAAAGTACTGGAATGGTTTCAATACGTTTCATGGGCAACTCGATGAGACCGATGTCGGCGCTGCGTACATTTTTATCAATTCGTCCTCCGATAATCTCTACCACTTCTCCGGTAAAATTCACCGGTTTCAGTTTGATGTTGAAGGTGAGATTTTTATTTAAGACTATCGCCTGTTCGTAGTGTTCATAGCCTATGTAGGAACATATCAGGGTATATTTCCCCTGTTTTTCGGAAAAACTGAAACGTCCGTTTGCATCGGTCGAGGCGCCGTTAATGTTTTCTTTTAAATAGACGTTGGCTCCAATCAGCATTTCTTTAGAATCTTCATCCTGCACGCTGCCGGAAATGGTAAAAGTAGATTGGGCAGTTAGTGTAATGCCGCAAGAAAGGAAAAGTATCAGGAGGAAGATAAAATGATGAACAACATGGCGGTAAATTGGCAAAAATAGTGATTCTATTATATTTTCGATACGAACAAACATTTGATTGTCGGCACATTTATTCACTGGGGTATGCTTTTTAATAATTAAAACGCAAAAGTACTACATTTGTTGGCATTTAATAGAATTTCTGCCGTTTTTTTGTAGTATTTTCACAAGTGTATCTTTTTTTTATTCAAAATCTTTAAGTTTTTTTTCTGTTGCAAATATAATAGTTCCGCTAAACAGAAACATTAAGCAAAATACAATAACCACAGATGTAGATTCATCAAGATTAACCAATAAACCAATAATTGAAGTTAGTGGAAAAATCACGCCTAATAAAATAAACAGTCTTGCAGAATATCTTTGTGCAAAATTCCATCGTTCTATATTTTTCATTGAACTTTTGGTTCTGTATCCATAAATGGAATTGATTTTTTTCGGCGGAAAAATGAGCATGCCCAAACCCGCAAGAACGAAAATCAGTCCAAGCAACAATGGCATAAAGAATAATGGATTATCGAAAAACGGTTTCATTCTTATCCCTCCAATTTCCCCAGCGCCTCTTTTATTCTTTTTGTTGCTTCTATTAATCTTTCGTCGCTGGTGGCGTAACTGAAGCGGATACATTTTTCGTTTCCGAAAGCGCCGCCCGGAACGGTTGATACATACACGCTTTCAAGAAGATACATGCTCAGGTCAACGTCGTTTTTGATGACGTTTCCGTTATATGACTTTCCATAGTAGGCGGATAAATCGGGGAATAGGTAGAATGCACCTTCGGGGAGGTTGATTTTAATATCGGGAATCTCTTTTAGCAGTTTGTAAAAGAGGTCGCGTCTTCGTTTGAAGATGGATATCATGGTTTGCAGTTCTGCTACATCTTTGGGGTCGCGTTCCAAAGCGGGAATGACGGCTTTTTGGGTGATGCTGTTGGTGCCTGTGGTGATTTGTCCTTGCAGTTTATTTGCTGCTTTTGCTATTTCGACGGAAGAAACCGAATAGCCGAGACGCCATCCGGTCATCGCAAATCCTTTTGAGACGCCGTTGATGACCACTACCCTTTCTCTAATCTGCGGAAACTCGGCAAAACTGACATGACGACCGCTAAAGTTGATGTGTTCATATATTTCATCGGAAACGATGTATAGGGCAGGGTATTTGGCTAACATCTCTGCAATGGCAGATACTTCGTCGTAGTTGTAGATGCTTCCCGAAGGGTTGTTGGGCGAATTAAACATAATCAGTTTTGTTTTCGGTGTGATTGCTGCTTCGATTTGTTTTGGTGTTGCTTTAAAATCGGTATCAACGCTTGTTTCAACACATACGGGGATTCCTTCCGCTAATTTGACCAACTCAGTATAGGAAACCCAAAAAGGAGCGGGAAGTACTACTTCGTCGCCCGGATTGATGGTGCAAAGTAAAATGTTTGCCAATGCCTGCTTAGCGCCGGTGGACACAACTATTTGATTGGGTTTGTAGTCTAAACCGTTATCGCGTTTCAGTTTTTTCACAATCGCCTGACGCAAATCCAAATATCCTGATACCGGCGAATAGTGGGTAACGTTGTTATCAAGAGCCTGCTTTGCCGCATCTTTGATGAAATCGGGCGTGTTGAAATCGGGTTCGCCAATACTTAGACTAATCACATTGTGACCTTGCTGTGATAATTCATCACCTTTTTGTGTCATAGCTAAAGTTGCCGATTCAGCCATGGATAAAACTCTATTTGCTATAATACTCATATCTTCTTTTTTGCGGCAAAGGTACTATTTTTTGTTTGAACAATAATATCTGAGCATACGTATTAAATATTTATTGTGTAATATATCTCAATTTTCGTACAGTAAGTTAAGAAAATAGTTAAAACATGAAGGTTTTTTAAAGTGTTATTATACACTTTTAACATACTATGAACTACTTGAGTACTTTCGATTGAAACGAATGTTGATTATCTATTCTATACCAATAAATTAAAATTGAATGGGATGATTAATATATTTCATATAAAAAGCAAAAATATAAACCGCATTTACAGTAAATAATCATTAAAAAAAACACTTGTGAATAAATAAAAAAATAAAACCTGCGTTAATATAAACAAAACGACTATTTTTGCAGCGAAAATTTTTGAAGTATTTATTAATAAAAAATATAAAACATGAAACAAAAAGGTAATCTTACATTTCTTTTCAATATGCGTTTGAAAAGAGTATTAAACATGGCTATGTTGGTGATGCTGGCGGTGTTGATGAGCGGAACACTCAGCAGTTGTAATTCGGAGAAAAAAATGGCAAAAAAAGATTTGGAGATGCGTTTGGAAATAGCCAAACAACGTCTGACATCCATTTTAAACGACCCGTTGATTTCTATTGCCGACATGGAAAGCGAACTGAAGGACATCAAATCTCAAAATTTTGATTCCCCGAAAGTTAAAAAACTGCAACCCAAAGTCGCCGAAGTCAAAAACCTGATTAGTCAGGTAGAAAACAAATTGGCAAAAGCAAAACAACAACAAATCGAGGAGATAAAAATCAGGCTCACCGGACTTTTGTATAATCAAACCATGAGCGCCGACGAACTTGAACGTGAATTGAACGAAATAAAAGCACTCAATATCAACGATAAAGAAGTACAACGTTTGATTGCACAAGTAGAAGAACGCATCAAAACAATGCGCGACGGAATGGGGTCTATTTCAACCAATTCCGATTTAGACAGATATTTTCAAGAAGTCATTTCATTAGCAAAAAGCGGAAACATTGAACGAACCAATATGAAAATAAAAGACATTTTGAAATTCTTTACCAGTTCAGAAGCGCCGCTTTTAATCATCGTCTATCGTGAAAACGGGAAACCCATAGACTACGACAAACCAACCACTATCGGAGCCTACCTAAACTATCTCAAAGACCAAAAAGTAAATCACAACACCACCTACTCCATTGAAAGAGAAGAATCAGGAAAAATAAAATTAGTTGAACTTTTAAAAAACGGAAGATAAATCATGAAAAAAAACATCATTATAATAATAGGAATTGCCTTTTTAGCAAGCGTCATGCCGGTCATGGCACAGGAAGACAACATTTCACCCCAACGCAAACAAGCCATTGACAGCCTTGCATTGGAAAAAGTAAGAGATTTGAGCCGTTACATCTCCATTATCGGCAACAAAGACACCCCATGGTCGGAAGCAAACCGCGTCATAGACCGCGCTACCGAACTCTTTATGCCCGGAGCCAAAATGGGCGTTTCAAGCCTAAATACCGGCGCCATCGAATACTACGAAGTACGCGTCTATTTCAACCGTTTAATGCGACTCAATTACGACCGTGTTGAAATAGAATGGTATAATATCGAATACGTAAGCGATTTGGTAAAACAACCCGACGGAACCTACGTGGGCGTAATTACCATCTTCCAAAGATTCAGGGCTTATGACGACGAACGTGGATTGGTATATCAAGATGTTACCAAAAAAGACATCACCGTTTATGTAAAACGAAAAGAAACCCAAATCGGAGGCAAACTGATTGGTTTCTGGGATGTGCTACTCGGCGATATCAGAGTTAAAGAAACATCGAAAAATTAATTTTTTTAATAAAAAGAGATGGGATTGTGAAACAATGAAACATTTCACAATCCCATCTCTTTTATCCTTAATATAACATCACTCATCAACTTTGAACCGCATATTTCTTGTCGGATTTACAGGCAGCGGAAAATCTTCCATTGGAAAAAAATTAGCCAATCAACTGCATTTCGATTTCTTCGACACCGATGCCGAAATAGAACGAATAACAGGTAAAACAATAGCCCAAATATTTGAAGACGAAGGAGAAATTTATTTTCGAGAAAAAGAACATACACTAATCACCGAACTATCCCTGAAAAACAACATTGTCGTCTCAACAGGAGGAGGAACTCCCTGCTTTTTCGACAATATGCAAAAAATGAACCAAACAGGATTGACCATTTATTTACACGCAAGCCCAAGCTTACTGAAACATCGAATTGCAAATCAAAAACACCAAAAACCCCTACTCAAAAACATTCCTGATGAAAAAATGACAACCCATATCACCCAACTACTCCAACAACGTGAAACCTATTACCAACAAGCACAAATCACCGTAGAAGCATTTAACATCACAGCGAAAAAACTGCTTTGGATTATTGAAGGGAAGGAGGTTGGGATATAAAAATCTGCGCAATGGCTACACTCGTTAGCGGCAGGTGTCCCAATTTCATTCTTTCAAAATTTTCTTAAAAGTGTCAATATTCACAACGTTGATTTTTGGAAAATCAATTTCTTTCAAAATATTAAAATGTTTGTCATTGGTAACAAGATAATCAGCACCACCATTTAGTGCACAATCTGCAAATTTGTTATCTTTCGGGTCGGCTGCTATTAAATTCCATATTATAAAAAGGTATAACTTTTTCTACATTGCGAGAACTCAAAAGTTAATGAATTGTGTTTTTAGTTATTTCCGGAGAAAAAGACCGGATAGTATTTCTTCGTACTCTTCAATTATTTCATTAGAATAACATATTGTAAAATCACCGCCACGAAAAGACTCCCAAATCCAATGATACATTGAACGCGGAAAAACAGCCGGTAACAAACAATTAGTATCTAATACAATTTTCATTTTTTCGAGTAACGTAAATGTCCATACATTAATTCTTTCATTTTTGTGTTGTCCAAGTTTTGTTCATCCCAAAATTGGTTTGCTGCCTTGTCTAATTTTTGCTGAATGTAATTAAGATACAGAGAAGTTATTTCTTCTCTTTCCTGCTCATCTCTTGCCGTTAGAAACGTGTGTATTACAAACTTTTGCGTTTCATTTAAAGGTGAATGTAATAATGCTGTATCCATGTCTTTTACTTTGTATTAACGGTGGCAAAAATACAATTTATTTGCCGCATTTTTGCGGTGAATAAAATATTTTTTCGCCGCATTTTCCTCCGTTGTGTCGCCCGCTCTCGCGCAACGTGGTAGTGGCTTCACGTGCTTGCGGCTTCAACTGAACTTCCTGCGGGGTACAAACTACCAAATCAGATCAAAACTGTCTGCGGGCATACACCACCGCTTGCGTGAAACCGCTCGTTGTCGGCAGTGCATTTTGTTTCAAGGTACAATTTCATAATTTTCAATAATTTTCTTATTATACGCTTTCCAACCGCCACGAAAATCACGGCTTGACATTGATACAAATTTGTCCATTCGTTCAGAATTTAATTGAAACATCAATTTTTCAATACTAAAACAATTAATTTTTTTTATGCAATAACCCGAATAAAAAGTACAATCGGGGTTTTCGTATAACACAAAATTAGGTCTATAATTCATTGGCGAGAAAATAATCTTTTCTCCAAAACTTGTATCTAAACCTTGACTTCTGCCAAAAGCGTACCACGCAACAGAATTTGGCTTGCCTGCATCTCGTTTGTCAAGTTCCGATTTCACAGAAAGTAAATATTCATAAGCCAAAGGAAATTTTGCTTTTAGTTCTTTTTCTGGAATTATTTGATGTTTTTCGTTAATTTTATAATATGGGAAAAGCACAAATTCCTTAATTTTTTCGTTGGAATGTTTTAATTTTGAACCTTTTATGATTGGTTTTAAAATATTTTTTTCCAATTTCACACGACCACGAAATTTTGTGTGTGCATAAACATAAGCACTGTCAATTTCCTCTATCGGAAAAATATATGCACTATCGCAAAGCGTGGTAATTCCAACGTGAATATTACAAATTTCTTTTAATTTTTTCCCTTTAATTTTTTCTGTTTTTTCTGTTGTTAATTGCCAAAACGGCTCTTTCAGTTCTGAAAAATCAACTGTTTTTTCTTCAAAAATTTCTTCAGAAATTGCCTTTTGAAATTTAAAATTTTGATTTTTTTTATTGTTAAAAATTGTTATTGCTGAATAAGTTGTAGCGTCATCAAAAAGTTGAATATCTCCGTAATTTGTGATTTGTACAAGATTTTTATTTGTTGCAAAATGCAATCTCAAAGGTCTTGCTGTTTCGGTAAATAAAAATGTATTTGGCGTAATTAAACCGCAAATTCCATTTTCAGATAAGAGATTGATACACAACTCATAAAATGCAACATAAATATCTGTTGAGCC
>Ga0209628_10001305_pt1 | contig 15999 bp, 25 predicted proteins | sample TergutCu122P4_FD_187285 | JGI IMG/M metagenome (GOLD analysis project Ga0209628, IMG submission 187285) | Cubitermes ugandensis P4 segment gut microbial communities from Kakamega Forest, Kenya - Cu122 P4 (SPAdes) (version 2) | ecosystem: Host-associated > Arthropoda: Insects > Digestive system...
GAATTTGGAGTAACAACGTATAAAGATTTAAATCCATTGGATTATGAGAATATTTTCTCATTCATTACAGATTGGGAATATCATATTTCTGAAGAAAAGAGTTACCAAACAACTCTTTAAATCTAATTTTTTTTGAAAACACAGAAGGACACAGTTGCATTATATTAGTATTTCCATATGTTATTACCAAATTTTTATTTTGTACCAATATTATATAAATTATAATATAATAAAATATCAATGAGACATTCAGCGGTTACCGCAGCATCGAAGTTATATAAATTAATATATATCTTATTATTTTTATAATTGAGACTTTATCTATAGATTATATAATTATATATTATATATTATATATTAATGCTAAGTCAGTATGTTTATATACTATTAACGCTAATATAGTATGGTAGCACTGATGTGCTACAGGAGATAAAAACATGAACAAAACAATATCTGTATACGCGACATGCGTTAAAAGGTTGGCAGAAACAAAAGAATTAATCTCATCAAAACCGATTACCGTTGAAGAAGCAAAAATGTTTAATTCAATGCTTTGTTTTTATGCGACTTGGATTGATGAAATCCAAAACGAATGGAAATATGGAATTCCAGCATTTACCTGTGATTGGACAGACTATTTTGAAACAACTTTTTTATAATATTTTTTTATTTGAGACTTTTAATGTATTTAAATGGAACTTAAATGCGGCGGTCTATCCGCCGCGTTTAAGCGATAATACGGGCTGCGACACTTCTATACATTTACTTAATATTCATATATCACAATGTATCTTATATGATGAGTTTGTCAGGAAGTAGATCATTATGCGCAAACGCACCATCTAGCATATTCTACTAATAAAATAAATCCATATTAGCCATATTTACTACATCTTTGTAATGCTATATCGGTAGGTTTATACGCGCTGTAGTAGACATATAGTATGTCAACCACATGGGATGACAGGAGTAAAACAGATGGAAATCATAGCAAAATACGAAGCGGAACTCGCAGCAAACAGAGAAGACTTAGTAAATGGAAAAATCGGAATGCACGAAGCAATCAATAAAATGCATCTAATTCAAGCGAGATATTACCCAGTAATTAAGTTCCATTCCCCAATCGAAGGCTTGGTAAGAGCATTCTTCGTGAATCTATTTCAGCCAGCATTGATTGGAGAATTCTAAAATAAATCTTTTTTTATATATTTTATATTGCGACGTTATTAAAACTCAAATTGGAACTTAAACGCGGCGGATAGACCGCCGCGTTTAAGCGATAGTATGAAATTATTTGAGACTTTTTTATATAATAAATGATATTTGATATTTGATATTACACCACTTGCGCGTTCGCCATTTTTATTCATTTAAATAATAAAATAAATCCATATTAGCCATATTTACTACATCTTTGTAATGCTATATCGGTAGGTTTATACGCGCTGTAGTAGACATATAGTATGTCAACCACATGGGATGACAGGAGTAAAACAGATGGAAATCATAGCAAAATACGAAGCAGAACTCAAAGAAAACAGGGAAAACATGGTAAATGGAAAAATCGGAATGCACGAAGCAATCTACAGAATGAATCTAATTCAAGCAAAATATTACCCTGTAATTAAGTTCCATTCCCCAATCGAAGGCCTGATAAGAGCATTCTTCGTGAACTTGTTTCAAACTGAACTGATTGGAGAATTCTAAATCAATTTTTTAGGAGAGGAAAAACATGAGCAGATACGAGCAATACAATACAAGCATGATTGACGGCGCCATCAGATTTGGACAGTTTACCTGCATTTGCGTAGCAATTCAATTAATACTCATCATGAGTATCCTTTAACTTCAGGTGGGAAAATGCAAGACCTAAAACCAACAAACCAAAAATCTTTTTACGGGAAAGCACAAATTAATAAAAAAGCACCAGACTGTGTAGAATTATACAGTTATGGTACACTTGTTTGTCAATTTAACCTAATATCGGGAAAATTTACAAGAATCTGGAGAAATTACAGCGCAACTACTATGAAGCACATTAACGATTTCAGAAATATGTACGCATTGAAGTCAATGGGTAAAAAAGAATGGGAATCACTACCCATTGAATTTTAGAGGCGATTTGTTTGGATAAATTATATATTAATGATGAAGATATAGTTGATTTGTTATTAATGGCATTTGGATTTTAAAGGAGAGAGAAATGTCCGTGCATACTTTGTTAGATGCCTATGAAAATATCGTTACAATTAACGACCTACAAAAATACAACTTGACACATTTAGAATACATTACACTTCCCGAAATAATGACAGATGTGTCTTTAAATGGGTTTTGCTTTACACCGTCTAATCATGTTAAATCATGGTGTATAAAAAATGGATTAATCATTGCGACACGCACGGAATCTGGATGGATTTTAGTCCCACATCCAAGAAGATGAATATATATAAATTATTTTTATCTAGAGACTTTCAATGTATTTTAAATGGAACTTAAACGCGGCGGATAGACCGCCGCGTTTATGCTTCAATTTATTTTTATTTTTGAGACTTTATATTATACTTGATACTTGAGACTTTATATTATACTTGATATTTGACATATTGATGCTCGTGATGCCTAATAAGTAGGTTTATATACTATTAACGCTAATATAGTATGGTAGCACTGATGTGCTAGGAGATAAAGCATGCCAGAAAAAACATACACAAAAACAGAGGTCAACGAGATCATCCTAACTATTGTTGATGCACTCATCAATAATGAGCGATTAGATCATGATTTCGCCGATGAACATATGTCAGACACAGTTGGGGCATGGTTGGATTGTATTATTGATATACCAACCGACAAAAGCCAAATTGCTTCAGCAGAGCGAAAATTAGACCGTTATCACGAAGTTTTTGGGGAAATCTTGTCTGAGTGGAACTGGAATTATTATTATAACATCCTAAAAATTGCAACAATGCACGCTTGGGATGAGTTTATTTGCCCATATTGCGAAGAAGAGAAGATGGTTGAAATCGATAATAAAGAAGGTTACAATCGACACGAAAGGACCTTTTTTTGCCCACGTTGTCACGGTAAATTAGATCTTGACTCATGGGATAAAATTGATGAATGGGTCCGTTTAAAAGAGCTTTATTCAAATGAAATTTGGTGGGTAGAAGAAAATTATCTGATGACAAAAGATGAAATATCAACCGAATGGTATGATAAACAATCATAACTTTTGCTTGTGGCCTGATAACCACTTACAAAAAATTTTGTAAGTGGTTATTTAAAACATTTTTTTATTTCTATTTTTATTTATTATTAAATTATATAATTTATTGCGACTTGCGACATTTATATAATTATATTTTTGTGATATTTTTTATTGATATCTGATACGGACCAAATGCATATTGATTCTTGATATTTGATACCTTGATATTTGATACCTTGATATTTGATACCTTGATATTTCAAAAGAGAATTTTTCGCAAAGGGTTAAATGATATATATTGTATTTAACCCAACTATTGTGTGTTTGATCTATCGGCAGTCAACCGGCGATCAAGGCGTACTAAATTACGCCACACGGAGTAAAAACATGATAGGTTGTAATCAAGTTTTTGGGTGTTGTCGGCAATCCCTCCTTAAGTCTAGTACAATTGTAATGTCACAATTGTCTACTACAGTATTGTACTTCAAACTTTAAATAAGTATCCATCACCCAAATGCCATTTCAATAGGTTTATATGGTTTCGAGTAATATACTATAGTAGCACACTGTGCTAGGAGAGAAACATGAACAAAGATTGCAACATATGTAGAAAATGTGGCAGATTTGATTTAGAAGAAGCATATAGAGGCTGGACTACATGCTTTGTGCCTAATCTCAGTGGCGGAAAGGTTATGTGCGCTCACAACAGTTGCAGGTATTGTTACAAACAACACCCAAAACTTTGTGATGGCGAACTAGTGTGGGTTAATGGATATATATTTGACCCTAAAAAAGTGGATAAATCTTTACAAAAAATACATCTTCATTTATAATGTTAAATCAATAGGTTTATATGGTTTCGAGTAATATACTATAGTAGCACACTGTGCTAGGAGAGAAACGTGGAAAAAATTAAGACAACAAAAAAGCATATCCAAGACAACTTTACAAAAATCGTTTCTGTTGGATATTGCAATCTACAAACATTGTTGAAATGGCACGAACCAGTTGCTTATACATCTGGTGTATATGGCTGGAATTTTGACGTGTATGATATCAATGGCGTGGCAATTGTAACAGGATATCGAAATGCACCGAAAAATAAAGGTGTCAAATGCGACTATGAAACTATTGTAAGATACGAGGATGAAGCCAGAAAAATTCAAAGGAGCAGTGATTGGAGATCCGAGCAAAAGAAACTAGATGCATTGTTAAATCAATTCATCGATGAAATTACAACTTTTTAAGGTGGGATTATGTATCAAATTAAAATTATTTTTAGGACGGATAAGAATACTGGGCTGGTTACAGCCTTCTTTCCAGATATATCTGCAAATCCTGGATGTATTGTGTCATATGAGCATTTGGGACAGCATGCAGAAAGTGATTATGGTTATTATTATGAAAATAAACGCAAAGCAACAGAAGAAGAATATAAAGGACTCTTCCAAGAATTGAATTCAATTTATGAAGGACAATTAAAAATCATATGGAAAAAGCCTAAAAATAAATCATGGGTGTATTAAATGAGCACGAGAGCATACATTAATGTAAAAAGAAAGGACGGCTTGGTCTATTCTTCCTACCTTCATTTCGATGGACATTTAGCCTTTGAAACATTACAACAGCATTACAATTCACAAGATTTGGCAGAGGCATTATCAAATTTCGGGGATATGTCTTCTTTGGGCAAATATATAAATTCAAAAGGCAATACACATTCATTTGCCAATCCAGAACCAGATATCTGCGTTTTTTATGGGCGGGATAGAGGGGAAACGTACACCTGTGCAACACCCTATATCTCCTTTGAAGCATGTCGAAATGATAAAAATGCATTAATGGGTATTGAATTCATTTATGAATGGGATGGTGTATCTTGGACGCAAATTCCACTCTAGATAATGATAGTCTAGAGGCCCTCCTCCTTCTTTTTTTAGGATTTTAATCCTTCCGTTTTGATAATGTTAAGATTGCAGGATATATATACTAACTAAATATATTGAGACTTTTAATAAATTATTTTTATATTATTACCGCGGCGGCTAGACCGCCGCGTTTATGCAATACTCGCTACAGCGACTTTATTTACGTATTTTTATAATACTTTTTGGTGTCCAAATGGGTAGGTTTATATACTTATAAGTAGACTATTATGTATAACAAGGGGACAAGTCCTTGTAACAAGGAGATGGAAAAATGACAGACACAATACACGATGTAACAATACCTCTGTACAAATCAGAAATTGAATACCTCTGTGAAATGGCAAAGGATGAAAAATTACCGCTCGCAGGTATGATTGGTCAAATTATAAGAGATGCAATTGAAAAAAGAAAGGAAGAATCTGGTGTGATTGGTGTAGGGTGGTAAAAATTTTGAGTGATGGATAAAATATTTTACAAATTTATGTGATATTTGTAATAATGTCACTTCGGTATGTTTATATACTATTAACGCCAATATAGTATGGTAGCACTAATGTGCTACAGGAGTATAAAGTATGGCTATGGTATATACACCAGAAAGTTACGAATTGCCTGTAAATACAACACAGTCAAAATATCTTGTGTCTGCAACGATTACACTTACGATGTATGCAGAAGTTGAAGCTTACGATGCAGGAGATGCAAAGCATGACGCAGAATGTGATATTATTAAGCGTATAGAAAATTGCAATCTCGATTTTGAGCAGTATACAGTCGAAATTGATGACGATGTAGAGAATCAAGACTATATTTAATTTTTTTGAGGGGGAAACATGGACATAAGTGGACAGGTACACTACACCATTGCAAGATTGGCAATGGCTCTAACGGATTTTTATTATGACGCCGAAGCAAAAGAAAATGCATATGAGAATTTTAAACGAGATATTGAATATATTTGTTCATTTGAACTTGAACTTTGGGAGCATAAACTCATTATTGATGCTCTGAATACAGGCTCATCATTACGCAGTAAATATATAATTAATACTTAAAAGAAGATAAATATATATATTATTTTTATTTAGAGACTTTTAATAAAATTTTAATGGAACTTAAACGCGGCGGAAATGCCGCCGCGTTTATGCAATAAGGCCGCCGCGTTTATGCAATACTCACTATAAAATATATAATTAATACTTAATTTTTAATAATGTCGTTTCGGTAGGTTTATATAGTTTCGAGTACAATATGTATTAGGAGCAGGGTAAAAGTGCTCCAACAAGGATGTGAAAAAACATGACAGAGATTCAAGCAGTGAGAGCAGGCATTTTGAACGGACGAAATTACTGGGATTTGCCACAAGATGAATTACAAAACTTGTGGGAAACCCTTGGGAGATATGAATGGGGATATGGAGCATGGGAAGGCAGAGAAATTATAGAGGATAAAAATTACTACACTTATGTAGTTGGTTCGAAGGACAAAGGAAATGCAAGCGCAAAATCTTCTATGAGGAGACTTATTCAAAGAGATTATAGAAATCCACCACCTGGCCGTGGAGCACGTGCAGCATACATGAGACACAGCAGAAAAAATTCCCGCGAATCTAAACACAAGCGTTACAATGGAATGAAATGTGGAGAACTTGGATGGTCAATGAGGAATTCCCAAATGGGAAAGAATCTTAAGAGAATGCGCAAAGAAGGAAAGGGTGTATATGGAACTTCCCTCCATGGGAATACGTACTGGCATGGCACCTCAACATTTTATGTTGCAGATGTTAGAGGAGAACTTATAGAAGAAGGCATGTCATCTAAGGATGCAAAGAAATTTATGAAGAAAAATAAATATAACCCAGTTATGGAAGCTAGATTAATAAAACTAAAATTATAATTATTTTATTATTTAACTACTTTTATATTATTTTTTATAACTAGACCGCGGCGGAGAAGCCGCCGCGTTTATGCAATACTCGTTACAGCGACTTTATTTGCTTATTTTTATAATATTTTTTGATATGTGATATAATTATAATATTGATACGTGATATCTAAAATGTTGTTTCAGTATGTTTATATAGTTTTGAGTGCAACATAATAGGTAGAGGAAGTGAAACACATGGTAACAATGCATGTATGTATAAGTGAAGTCGTAGGAACACACAATGAACCATTGGAAGAAAAATGGTTAGAATTCCCTCTGTCAGATGCAGTTTTAATAGATGGGTATTTTAACAATGGCGTATTTATTGAACCACTAATCAAGCAATTCGAAGAGAATAATTTTCAAATCTTGGAAGCACGATTTGAGAACGATGATTTTGTTTTTGATCCACAAATAGCAAAGGATCAAGATTTAGAAGAACTACAAGAGTTTTCCAAATGGTTAAAAGAAGAACAGCCAGATGCTGCTTTACTTCAATATGCAATTGAGAATTACGGTGATTTGTCTGATGTAATGAGATGCTATGGTGATTGTTCGTATATCGAATGTAGCGAGGATCATACAGAATTGGGAGAGAGGTATATAGATGATTTTGGATTTGAGTCCCTGTCTCGTGAAACATTAGAAATGTATTTCGATTATGAAGCATTTGGAAGAGATATGGATCTCAATAGTGATGTTACTTATTATATTGACAAGTGGATTTTCCATTGAAATTTTTATAGGGTGTTTACATTTGACATATTGGTATTCATAATGTCATATCAGTAGGTTTATATAGTTTTGAGTACAATACTATAGTAGAGGATGTGTAAATCCTCAGGAGAATAACATGACAGAACAAACCATCTTGAAATTTGAGGAACTGACGCAAGACCAAGAAGAAATATTAGTCGATATTATCTCCGAAATGGCCTCATTTGACAATATCCCATTAAATTTTCCAGACTATGAATTCGAACTCGATGAGGAAACACTGGTCATAGTGCCCGAATTTGAAGTTGCAGATATGGTTTTTAATCAAATTGCATACAAAATTGAATCAATGATTGAAAATTTAGAAATTTATCTAAATTCAAATGCAGACCAATACAACAAAACCTCCCGTTTAAACAAAGAACGAAACATCTTCTACGAAATATATTACAATCCATATTACGATTGGTTCAAGAAATTTGATACATTTTACATGCACCAAATTTTAGACGAAAGAAAAGATGAAATTGAAAACATGAAAATAAACTAATTTTTTATTAAAGCGACTTTTATAAAAATAAATTATAGCATAGTCGCGGCGGAAATGCCGCCGCGGTCATGCTCTTTTTATCTAGCGACTTATTATATAATCTATTATATATCATCTATAAATTATTATCATAATTATTATAAAATGATAATTATATTATTGCGACTTATTACAATTATTATAAAAATGATATTATATAATTCAAAATATATTGCGACATATTATTCATGTTAAAATATATATTGATTATTATATATTGATTATTATATTTGATATAACATATGACACGTGATATATAATTATTATTATATTACATATGATATATGATATGATATATAAAAAATGATAATATAAATTGTGTGATATATGACACCAAATATATATCACATATTATATGATATCTGATATTTGATATGATATATAATATTATTAATATATAACATATGATATCTGATATGATATATAATATTGATATTATATATGATATATTATAATACTAATTTGATATATGATTTGATATATGATTTGATATATGATTTGATATATGATTTGATAAATAATTCATAATATATTTGGTATCTGATATATTGATATTATTATATGATTCTTGATATATGATATCTATTATAAATCTATTGATATTTGATTTGTGATATAATTCTATTGATATCTGATTCTTATTATAATTCTATTGACATATGATATTTATTATAATATTAATGATATCTGCTATTTGTTATAATAGGATAACTTATATAAATGCAAAAAAGAAAGTTACCACTAAACATTACTGCACGTTTTATCGGCATGGATATAGGATAGTATACACTACACCAAGACACACCCCATACTAGGGATTGACACGACTAGGATTACAATGTTCGACTAACGATATGTTTATATGATACACGTTTAATTACATTTTGCTAATGCATAACAGCGGTGCATCTCAATCTCTTATAGCACACGGACAGAGGCCAGTAATTATACAATACAATATTATCATTACAACTATATAAAGATAATTATTTATCACACAATATATTGGTCGTGTTACTCGACCAACAATATAAAATATATGATATATAAATACTATTATAAATCTATTGATATTTGACATTTGATATATATTCATTTTTATTTAAATAATAATATATAAATAATAATATATTTCTAGATATATATTCACAATTATATAATATCATAAAAATATATTTTGATATATAAAAATAATAATATATACCTGGATAAATATTTCAATCAATATAATATTATTAATATATTTTCAATAATATATATCAATTAATATATTAATAATTAAATAAAATATAGTTTTATATTTAAATTGATTTTCATAATAATTGATTTTATAATAATTGATTTTATATAATGATGGAATTATATAATAAGTTAATGTATAATAGTTGACATATATATTGAGATAGCCATGAAAATGTTTCGTCCTCAAAAACCCTAAAAATCGCTTCAATATATGCGATGACACGTTCCGTCACAGATAGCACAACGGAACGAATCATCGCCTATTCTATAAATAAAATAATATTTATGCTTTGTTTCTATTATAAGGCCGCAATTTTCGCATTTTACGCCTATTATATTATTATCTATTTGATTTGATTTATAATTATAATTCATAATAAAATCTATTTTATCTATCGATTATAAACTATTTATTATTTTTCAATAAGTCTATTTAAACCTCATTCGAAACTATAGTAAAACAATAATATACTCATATAAAACTCATATCATTTCCAATTAAAACGCAGGAAATTATAAATAATAATAAAACAAAAAATAGCGTATGAATATAACAGAAATACAAAAAACTATAAATAAACTAAAAAATGATCCTGAAGTAGATCAACTTAAAATGAATAAATTAAAAGAAAATTTATCTATAAAAATAGATCGCCGTCAACATGGATTAACATACGAACAATGCGTAGAAATTGCAAATAAATACAAAATAAGTGAGAAAAATAAATTATATTTAGCCTGTCTATTAGCAAATAAATATCTAGTTGACATTTGAAATATCTACTATTACATGTGTTACAAATTCCTTTATATCAGATTCTTTAGAATTCAATTTATCAATTCCATCTTGATAATATTGTTGATATTGTTCAACAGTCCAATTTTTATCGGGGTATCCAGGAGAACAAAAAAAATATTCTATATTATGATTTAAACGTTCTTTAGATTGATTAGTTACTCCTTTTAAAAGTTCTTTCTCTACTTCTAATTTAACATACTTCATTATTTTTTTATTTTTTAAAACATCATTACTAACTTTATCCCGTAATAATTTCTCACTATTTTTATCTAATTTAGAATACATATCCAACGGTATAATTTCTGCTATTTTATCAAAATATGCTGTATGTAATATTGTAGTAATTCCTACACCTACATTTTCATATAATGAACGTTTTCTATCTTCCTTAACCATTTCCTTATTCATTTCCTTTTCTGCACGCTTTTTTTGGATTTCTTGAATCTTATTTGAATTTGTTTCATTATCGTACGTTACGTTATAATTTTCATCACACGTAAAAATTACGCCTGAGTATTCAGTTAATTGCTGCATCATTGCATCTATAACTTTCCGAGGTACATGCTCTACTCTATTTCCAGTCATTATTGCTGCAAGTGTCTCTGAATATTTCTCACCGAAATCTTGATGTTTAACAGTCCCATAACCATATTCTTTAGAACCTAAAGAGTATTCAGATAATTGATCCCATAAATCTTTTTCTTCTTGAGGTAAAGAATTATACATATCTTCTAAAGCAGCGCAATTAAAAGAATTATTTTCTTCTCTACTTAAATGATGCCCAAACTCGTGCCATAAATTCGCTAATACATCATCATTACAAATCGTATACGGTTTTACATTTTGATCATGTAATCTCGAATATTCTGTAAATTCCATATCTTTGCATGTAATTTTATTATTATAATAACATGCTCGTGCATTAATTGATTTAAATATATTCTATCAAACTCAATAGTAAATCCTACATCTCCTTTAAACATATGCTCAAGGTCTGCAATGAATTGTAAAGATTGTTTATAATTTTGAGGATGGATATATTGTCTATCTATTGTAAATTCATCATCTATATTATACATTATAGAAAACTTACTTTTTAAGTTTTTATTATGCCAATCTATTAACGAATCAGTAGTAGTTAATTCAGATGGAATTTCAATAGATTTATATTGCAACCCTCTATTATAATTGTTAGTAGTATTTATAGATTGTATTGGTGTATTAATATTATTTTTTATATCAAAAATGCGTCCAGGATGATACTCAAACGTGTGTTTAATTTCCTCATTACTATCACCTCTTGCTTTTAGATAACTTTTAACTTTGCGAAATTCCAATTTTTCAGCAGGAGTTAAATTTTGTAATTTTTCAGATAATTTCATCTCTTTTATATATTCTCTATAGTTGTAATCATTTACTCCATGTTCTTTAATACCATTTAATCTATCTTTTATTTGAGAAGAAGCAAATCCAGCTTTTTTAAGATATTTTTTATAATCTTTAAATGGGTCTTCGTTAAATTGTGATGTTGTAGATGGCGATGATGGTAATAAAGATGGTCTTGCAAATCGATCTTTTAACGTAGCATTACGATATCCTGTTGAACCATCACGACGTTTGTAAGGAATAGAATGATAACGATTTCTAGTACGTGAATAACTATATTTAGATAACGAGAAAGATATCCTATTAATTAGATCGATAATATATTCAAAATCCATTATATATCATTTATTTTAAAATGTGATAAATATACATCATAATATTATTAATGAATACCAAATCACGTGATAAAGCGAATCTACATTAAAGAATAGTAAAGCGGCGATACGCTTATTTCAAAAAATTTATTACAAACGATATCAAATAAATATATATGAAAACAAAACATACTATTCCAGGTCTTCCATTATGCCTTAAATGTATATATTGGAGAGAGAACTGGACTTGTGCATCTTTTCCTACAGGTATACCATTTGAAATTGCAGCTAATATTGCAATTCACAATAAATCTCTTATAAACGAAACTATTATTTTTAAATCAGAAGATAATACAAAAATTAACAAACATATAATAGATCAAATACGAGATACTAAAGAAGGACTTATTACTTATGCACCTTCTAAATGTTTTATATGCAAACATCGCCGTGTAAATATTGCCGTTAAAAAATGTCCAAAGTGTCCAGATTCAGATATTGATATTAAAACATGTGAGGCATTTCCTGATGGCATTCCCCACTCAATTTCAAAATATGGATTTGAACATAGTAAACCATTTCCAGGAGATAACGGTATACAATTTGAATTAGAATTTCCAGATTAGAAATCATACCAACTATTTTATTTATAAAATTTAAATATTATATAATGAATTTTCAATATTATTATGATCTATATAATAAAATATATATACATTTAATGAATCCAATTGATTTAGGAGAAAAAGCAGTATATCTTAATGAAGGAGATCCATATCCAAAAGGTGCTAAATTAATTAAAACAAGACCTGGGTCTAAATATTCACTTAAATATTATCCATCTCAAATAAAGAATATTCCAGAAGAAGAAATTCCACAAGAAGAAATTCCACAAGAAGAAAATACAAATAAATTAGATGAGAAGATGAAATTTCTAAATGACCTCATGGAAACGGAACATTTAGATATGAATGATATTAAAAGACTAGAAAAACAAAAACCAAAATGGCTACAACAAAAATTTAAAGAATGGAAAAAGAATCAAAATGTGGAAACGCCTCTCGAAAAACATAATTATTTCGAAGGACATAATATTCCAATTGGTGGTTCTGAACCATTTATAGGTGATGGTGCATTTACAGATCAAAAAACGTTTATGTCGTTTGTAAATTTTTTAAATACTACTCCTTTTGATGTAAATGATCCAGATAATAAACAAACAATGGTACATGCATTTACAAGAGATCAAAAAGAAATAATAATTAATCAATCTAAAACAAATAAAGAACTTGTTATAAATGGATTTCCTGTCCAAGATATATCTAGATTGTTTTTAGCAATATCTGAAAAAATGCCTGATGGTTTAAAACAAATAGATAAATATGCTGATTTAACAGGTAATGATTATAAAGAAATATTTGATATTTTATCGGGAAGAAAGGAAAAAGGATGGCGAAAAGGCATGACGCGAGATTGGATTGTAGATGTATTAGGTGAAGATTTTCAACCTAAATACGATCCGAATGCGTCATCTGCTCGTTATGCATATGGTTCTTCTTCCTGTATAAATCCGGCAACTGGTAAACCATATCGCATAGGTCCTACTCCAGAAGAATCTGCTGCCGAAATAAATAATATAGATATAAATCAGTATCCAGAAGGAACTATTTTTTCCGATCCAAATGTAGATTTACATGTAGCAACTCTTGGATTACCAAGGGAAAAATATAAACAAGGATTTATAGATTTAGGATATACACCTATAGAAGCAGAATGTGCAGTTTCATGGATTCGCGATCAAATATCTTCAAATGATATAAATAAAAGACAAATCTACGAAGTATTAGGAGAATATGCAAGAACTGGAAAAATTGCTAAACACGAACAAATAGGTCTTGAAAAAGCATTAGGTCTGCCTTTAAATGAAATCGTTAAAACATATGATAGTATTACTGATAAAACCGTTTTAGTTGGTAACCAAGTATTAATTCGAGGTCTTGGAAGATCAGAAGGAAAAGCCATTCAAAAATTAAAATCTGGTGAAGTATATCAATCTAAAAAATGGGATTCTTTTACACAAAGTTTAGATACGCTTCAACATTTTACAGAAGGTGGGATAGCACTTCGCGTTAAAACAAAAACTGGAGATCGTGGGTTCTTTTTTCACGATTTAGAAGGGGATGGTGAACATGGATCTACACAAGTTGAAACGTTATTTGGTCGGAAAGTTGGCTATAAACTTTTAGGAGAACCATCTTATTTAGGTAGTGACGGGGGTAAATTTAGCATGCCTGAAAATGTTCTTGTATATGATGCAGAACTTGTATATGAAGATCAATAGGTATATACGCACAGGAAACCAATAATATATAGGTAATTTAGATGATTGATGATATTTACGGTGTTGTATCTGTAGGAGATAGAGCATTACCATCTCCACAACAAATTATGGAGTTAAGAAAACAAGGATGTAAAAATGCAGGTAGATTATATTATAATTATATTTCAAATGTAAGTAATAAAGAAAAAATCATAACAAATCTACGAAATGATTATATATCAAATCCTGAATATATAAAAAATGAATGGACGGAATCACTTGCTGCATACGGAGATGAATTTACCTTTTACAGTCTCCTTGCAAATGAATTGTCCGATCTATATACTGTCTTTCCATTTGGAAAATATGTTAGTATGATTAAAGCAGGTCCATATTATGAGGTCTTCGCACAATTTAATGATGAATTCTTTATTAAAACAATTTCCAGATTGGATGATAGGCAAGTATTTAGAATATATATAGACAGAAAAAAACCTGAAAGTAATGAAATTTTCAAGAATTTTCTCATTCGGAATTTCCCAGAAAGAAAGGATCTAATTAAACGTTGTATTTATTACATTTCAATAACATAGCAAATAATTTTCCAAAAAGAACCGAATTAATAGAACGCTGTAAATAATATTACACTTTTAAATATATATAAAACGAATGTACTAGTATGTTCTCACAACCAGACAAAGGAGAACACACTAGTGCAATAACAAGTGTGTTTGCAAATGATTTAAATGCTACTGATTTAGATATCATTGTTCGAGATGGTATTGCATATATGAATCTTAAGCATATTTCTAATTATCTTGGTATGCGTATTGACAATGCCATCAAGAGAATTACAAAAAATGAAATTTTATATTCTGGGCATTATTTTGCAAAAGAAGTAATTTCTAGACATTCCTCCACATGGAGGAACGTCACAGAAATGCCTAAAACACGAAAAGCACGAGGTGCTACTAAGGAAATTGAATATTACCTTGATGATGTTGCTATAATGATTTTCGTTAATACACTTACAGCAAAGAAATATGATACTGAAAAACGAAAACTTATAGAAACCTTTCAAAGAGGCACCGCAGAACAAGCATCAGCACGTAACAAACCTCCACAAATAACACAACAACAAATCGATATGATTAAGAATAAATTACGTGGAGAAATGTATCCAGATATATTACGCGAAATGGCGAGAGATGGTGCTGCAATTTCATATAATGTAATGAAACATGTATATAAAACAATTTTAAAAGGAAGGCCAGATCTTATAAAAATTATACAAGCAGACACAATAAATCTAAATAGGATGATATTTGGTATGCACAAACTTGGAATTAGTGATAGAGGAAATCCTAGACAATTACATGCATTAATGGTTGCGAGAGTTCTAAATGCAGCACTTATACATTCTGGCAAAAATATGATGAAACACGAAAGAATGGAAATTGTTTCTAGAATAATTCATGACACATTTCCAGATTTAAAATTAGAACAATTATTACCAGAACCAAAACCAAGAAAACGAATAGCAACAAATGTATCGAATTATACATAT
>Ga0209628_10001306_pt1 | contig 15995 bp, 20 predicted proteins | sample TergutCu122P4_FD_187285 | JGI IMG/M metagenome (GOLD analysis project Ga0209628, IMG submission 187285) | Cubitermes ugandensis P4 segment gut microbial communities from Kakamega Forest, Kenya - Cu122 P4 (SPAdes) (version 2) | ecosystem: Host-associated > Arthropoda: Insects > Digestive system...
ACAGGGTTTCTAAATCAAATCGAAAAATCAAAGAACGCTTATATATATCTATATATCAATAATATACAATCAAATGTTAAAAGTTAACGCAACGCCAATAATTGCAAATAGAATAAAAGAGAGCTTAATCTTTGCGTTAAATTTTTTCAAATATCATAGAGATAACGATTTGTCGATGAATACGGAATATTTAGAGCCATTACCCATCTTTTTTGCAACTAATGGTATAGCTTTAGAGAAAAACGAAAATTGGAATCGTTTGTTTTACGATGAAGAGGATGCCAATGTCAGTTATAGAATTTTAAGAGGTGCCTTTAAAGCGTTGGAAGACACACCTATGGAGTTGCATCATAAAGCGCTTTCAGCCTGTATTTTTAATATCGAAGAATTATTGAAAAATATTCCCGAATAATTAACATTTGTCTTCGAATAACAAACATACGGAGGCATAAAAATTGAATAAAATGTTTAGGGGAAATTACTTCTTGCCAGTCTTACAAAAAATAGACTAACGTGTAATTTTCAAAATTAAAAGAATCATGGAAAAAAGCAAGAAAAAAATCCTAACAGGGATAATCATTGGAATCGTATTGTTGAGTATTGGAGCGTTTGCGGGAATATTTTTTGTTGAAAAGAAACCTTTCGGCACGCGCATAATTTCTCCAAATGAGATGCCCGAAACAAAAAAGATTGAAAGCATTGAAGGACTCGGGATTGAAGAATACGCAACACAGGAAGTAAATCCGGAAGTTTTTTTTGAAACCAACTCAAAAATACGTTCCGCTATTTTAGCTAACGATGGTATAATTTATTTCGGAAACGAAAATAACGAGTTTTACGCTGTCGATATTAACACCAAGCAAAAACTTTGGATGTATTCTACTGATGAACCTGTGCAAACGTGGCCGGTGTTCACTGATAACAAAATTATATTTAACGCCGGTAACAGCTTGTATATTTTAGACGCTGCAAATGGCAATGAAATATATAAATACACTCATCCTTCTAAAAGCTCGTTCAGGATAAGTAACGACCAGTTCGCGTTCAACGATTCGTATGTGGCCGTTGCTGACGGTATCGCTTACTATGCAGCACTTAATGGAGATTTAGTAGCAGTGGATATAAATAAGGGCGAAGTGATTTGGTCGATTATGACTGAAAATATTGGGGCTGTGGCTTCGGGTATTGACTTCCATGACGGGAAGCTTTACTACACTGATTTTTCGGGTTCTCTGTGTTGTGTCGATGCGCAAACCAAGCGAATGATATTCCAAACTCAAATACAGGACAGGATTTTTGCGCCTATGTATATAAGCGACAGAAAGATTTACGTTGGCGGAAGAAGCTGTAAAGTGTATTGCATCGATGCGAATAATGGTGATGTAACATGGTCGTCATTCTCTCATGATAACACGACATGGTTTTCCGGAGGTTCGGTTTCTGTAGGTAACACGCTTTACACCTGCACCTCAGATGAATATACGCTTGTCGCTTTCGACAAAAACACAGGCGAGTTCTTGCGCATATATCCTACGATAACGAATGCATATACGGCACCGGTTCTTCATGGCGAAAATGTTATAGTTGCTGCGGCAGATGTATACTCGTTCAGTAAATCGGATATAATGGAGTTCGATACGAAAAACCACACGAAACTTTGGCAGGCAAAGCTTGATGATTGCGTATTGTCTCCTCCGGTAATTTATCAGGATGTATTGTATTTCGGTTCCGATTCAGGCATAATTTACAGCATAAATTTGAAACAAAAACACAATTAAAAAGTAATACATAATAATTCTTTAATATTAATTTTAAAAATTTTCAGAAAATGAAAAAAGTAATTTTAACGCTCTCATTATTTGGAGCATTGTTTTTTACAGCAAACACCGTTTCGGCAAAAGGGGTTATCATTTACAGCAACGGAGAGAAAATTGAAGTAATTCTAAAACTTGGCGAAGATGTAACTATCAACGACGAACACGTCAACCTTGGCGTAATGTACGACCAATTTTCCATCTTTTGGATTCCGATTTGGAATTATGGAGTGACAAAGTATGTGTTAATCAATGATAGAAGAGATACTTACTATGACCTTGACGACGAAGACCTCGAAGTATTGAGAACCGAGTTTAATGTTGAAATTCCCGACATCCCTACAATTGGTTTTTGGAATAGAGCAGGCGGAAAAATTGTTTGGGCAGTTGTACTTTTTGCGGCAATTTTCTATGGGGTGATAAATCGCAAAAATACCGAAACGGATACCGAAACGGATACTGAAACGGATACTGAAACGGCGGATAGCGAAACAAATAACGAATAGTATTTATGAATAAAATTGGCATTATCGGCGGACTGGGTCCTGAATCTACGCTGGAATATTATAAACGTATCATATATGGATATAGAAATATAACAGGAGATGAAAATTACCCGCAATTGTTTATTAATAGTGTTAACATGACCGAAATATTGAGTTATGTTGCGGATAATGATTATGAAAAATTGGCAAATGTTTTGACCAATGAAATCAATAAATTAAAAACAATTGGCGCCGATTATGTTGCAATTGCGTCCAATACACCGCATGTTGTTATAGATGAATTGGTTAAAAAATTAACTATTCCAATAATAAGTATTGTCGAAGAAACATGTAAATTTGCGAAAAATAATCATTTGAAAAAAGTATTGTTGACAGGCACAATTTTTACGATGAAAAATGATTTTTACCAAAAATCATTTGATAAATACGGTATCGAATGTATTGTGCCAAATGATAATGAAAAAGACATCATACAGAACATAATTTTCCCAAATTTAGAAAATGGTATAATCATTGAAAAGGATAAATTTGTGTTTAAAGAAGTATGTAATAACATTATCAAAGAAAAAAATATTGATGGAATAATATTAGGTTGCACCGAATTACCGTTAATGATAAAGAAAGATGATTTTGATATAAGTGTTTTAGACACAATGGAAATACATATAAAAAGCATATTAGAAAAACTCATGTAAAGAAACAAACAAAAAATTGTAATGGAAATCCTGAATCAATTATCATCTCAAAAAGGCGACAAAACAGAAGATTCTAATAAAATTGTCGCAGAAAAATGTATAGCCAACCCGCGAATGCTGGCTGAAATTGCTATTGGTTTAGAAGATAAAGACAAAAAACTGCAATCGGATTGTATCGAAGTTTTTACATTGGTTTCGGAAAAAAATCCTGAATTAATCGTTCGGTATGCCGACAATATTCTTGTTTGCAGCCGTATTTATCTGCAAACAAGAAAGTTGTTGCCACCGAAGCGAAAAAAATCATAAAACGAATAGAAAATTAAAATGGATTGTAAAAGTTTAGATGAAGTTCGCGATAATATTGACAGGGTAGATAATGAAATTATTAAACTTGTCGCAGAGCGAGGTAGCTATGTAAAACAGGCTGCCAAATTCAAGAAAGACGGCGAGGCTGTCAAAGCCCCCCAAAGGGTTGAAACAGTTATACAAAAGACAAGACACCTTGCTGTACAATATGGAGCGAACCCCGATATGATTGAGAAGCTCTATCGAGATATGATAGCCGGATTTATTAATCTTGAAATGAATGAATTTAACAAGCAAGAAATGTAATAATTTATGGATATAAATAAGATTCAGGAACAATTTAATTCCGTTGCCCAAAAATACGATAATCGGAGAAGGTATCTTATCCCTTGCTTTGATGATTTTTACAAAAGTTCAATTTCATTATTGAAACATTACCGGGATAATTTCAAAACAATTGTCGATTTAGGTGCAGGTACAGGCTTATTGACAAAAGAAATGTATGAATTATATCCAAATGCACATTATGTTCTGATTGATATTGCCAACGACATGTTAAAAATCGCAGAGGAAAGATTCAAAGGATTAGACAATTTTGAATTTATGGAACATAATTATGCGGAGGATATTCCCGTAAAAAATTGTGATTTAATATGTTCGGCATTATCGATACATCATTTGGAAAATGACGAAAAGGAGGCGTTGTATAGAAATATTTATGAAAAACTTGACGAGAATGGCTGTTTCATCAATTTAGACTTATTTAATGGAGAAACAGAAACTATTGATAATTTGTATAATACATGGTGGTATGATTATATCATCCACAGTGGAATGACAGTAGTAAAGGAGGCATGGATGAAAAGTAGAGAATTGGATAAAGAAAATACAATACCGGAAACAATAAAATTACTAAAAAATAGTGGTTTTAGAACCGTTGAATGTATTTACAGCTTTATGAAATTTGGTGTAGTAATTGCAATAAAATAAGGCAACAAATAGGGAGTGACGGTATGAAAGAAAAAATGGATGACAAAAGCTTAGCCAATAAGCTACTTACAGCAGAGGAGCAAGCACAACTTACTCCTGATGTGGTACTGAATGTCTTAAAGCAAGGGAATAAAGAATTTACAGAGGGTAACTTAACCATCAGAAATAACTCGGAACGAATCCGCGAATCTGCATTGGGACAATATCCAAAGGCCGTTGTCGTATCATGTTTGGATTCCCGCATACCTGTTGAGGACGTGTTTCACAGAGGGCTGGGAGACTTGTTTGTGGCGCGCATTGCAGGTAATTTTGTGAACGAAGATATATTAGGCAGTCTGGAATTTGCTTGTAAAGTCGCGGGTGCGAAGCTTATTTTAATTTTGGGTCATGAACATTGCGAAGCTATCAAATCGGCCATAAATGGTTTTGAATTAGGAAATATCACAACCATGTTATCCAAAATAAAACCGGCTGTTGTTTCTGCTAAAGCCACATTTGACGGAGAGAATCAAACGTCATCTAATCCTAAATTTGTAAACGCAGTATGTATACGCAACATTGAACATGCGATTGATGTAATACGAACTAAAAGCCCTATTTTGAAAGAAATGGAAGATAAGGGCGAAATAAAGATAATTGGCGGCGTTTATTACATGGAAACCGGAAAAGTCGTCTTTTTATAATATTTTATTCGATTTATAATTACAAATGAAATCATATACGATTTTATTCGCTGTACTGGTTCCATGTATTACCACTTTTGCTCAAGATACATTTAGGGAAACCGTCGAAGATGCCGACACGAAAGAAGTGTTGATTGGCGAAGTTGTTGTATCTTCCACGCGAAGCAACCGGACAATCGCAAATATTCCTACCCGCATAGAATTCATCGGCATGGAAGAAATAGAAGAAAACGGGAATATGAATCCCGGCGACATTCGTATGTTGCTCAACGAGAGTACAGGTATCCGGGTGCAGCAAACTTCGCCCATTTCCGCCAATGCTACTATTCGCATACAAGGTTTGGACGGCAGGTATACGCAAATCCTTAAAGATGGTTTTCCGTTATATTCGGGAGCAGCAAGCGGATTGGGATTGCTTCAAACTCCGCCACTCGACCTCAAACAAGTAGAAATAGTGAAAGGCTCTGCTTCAACGCTTTATGGCGGTGGAGCAATAGCAGGATTGATAAACCTGATTTCAAAAACCCCAACCGACGAGCGCGAATTAAAGTTTCAACTCAACGGAACTACCGCTTTAGGGTGGGACGTTATTGGTTTCTATTCTCAGAAAATCAAGAAAATAGGCTGGACACTTTTCGCTTCACATAATAATACTGCACCCTATGACCCTGCCGGTATCGGGCTGAGCGCTATTCCAAAAGTCGAACGATACAACTTTAATCCCCGGTTATTCGTTTATCTCAACGATAAAACAAAAGCTGACTTTGGCGTAAATACAACCTTTGAAAACCGTTTGGGAGGCGATATGCTTTACTTGAAAGGGAAAGGCGACAGTATACACAGTTATTTTGAGAGGAATAAAACTATGCGTATCAGTACGCAGTTTTCATTGGAACACAAATTCTCAGACAAATCGAGAATGAATATCCGCAACAGTTACAACCATTTCGAGCGAATAATTACCATTCCCGGTTATGTTTTTGATGGTGTTCAAAACAGTACATTCAGCGAAATAAACTATTCGTATTCAGGCGAAAATATGGAATGGATTACAGGTGTAAATCTTTGGACAGATGATTTTAAGGAAAAACAAGCAAGCGGAAACGTCCCGCCACGCGACTACAATCAACTGACCGGTGGTGTTTTTGTACAAAATCTTTCCACAGTAACTGATTGGTTCAGTATTGAAAGCGGGTTACGTGCTGATTATGTCGTAGATTACGGTTTTGCGTTCCTGCCGCGTTTGTTCGCTCTATTCAAAATCAATCGAAAATGGACTTCCCGTATCGGTGGCGGATTGGGCTACAAAGCACCTACCTTGTTTACTGAAGAAAGTGAACGGATACAATACCAAAATGTATTGCCTATAAGCAGCGACATCAACAAATTGGAGCGAAGTTACGGAGCAAATGCCGATGTTAATTACCGCACCGTAATTGTTGATAAAATCACATTCAGTACCAATCAATTGTTTTTTTATACACGTTTGAACAATCCGTTAATGCTAATACCATTGAGCGACGGCAACAGTCAATTTCAAAACATAGATGGATATATTGATTCCAAAGGTGCGGAAACCAATTTGAAAATCAAATACGATGATTTCATTTTCTATTTGGGCTATACCTTTACTGATGCCATTGTATATGAAAACGGAACGCGTTATCAAAATCCACTGACTCCGAAACATACGTTGAGCGCCGTCTTAATGTACGAAGAGGACGATAAATGGCGGATAGGATTAGAAGCTTACTATACTTCCAAACAATCGCTTAACGACAGAACGACAGGCCGCTCTTATTGGCTTTTCGGCGCAATGGCAGAACGTATATGGAAACATTTTTCGATATACGTCAACTGCGAAAACCTTACCGATGTGCGGCAAACTCGTTTCGGAAGTATCTACACAGGCACAATAACGAACCCTGTTTTCAAAGATATTTATGCACCATTGGACGGTTTTGTAGTAAATGCGGGGATAAAGATTAAACTTTGATAATTATAAAAAAAGAGAAAACTAACCCAAGAAATGAAATTGATATATAAATACATTGCCAGGCAGTTCAGTAATCCAATAGGATTCGGAGGGAAAATTTCTACCTTTGTTATGAATCGCCTGAATCAAAAACAATACAAAGCGATTGTTGAAAATATTGACATTAAAGAAACAGATACGATTTTAGACATAGGTTTTGGAAATGGGTATTTGATTCGCAAATTATCAAACAAAAATCCTCAAAAAATGTACGGGATAGAAATTTCACCTGACATGTTGCACATGACCATAAAAAAGAATTGGAAAAAAGTCGAAGAGGGGAAAGTACAGTTACTATTGGCTAATGTTCAGGATTTACCATTTGAAAATTCTTCCATTGATAAAGTGTACACAGTCAATACCGTTTATTTCTGGCAAGACATTCATAAAGGATTTTCGGAAATAAAACGGATATTAAAACCCAATGGAATATTTCTGAATGTTATGTATTTAAGAGAATGGTTAGATGAATTACCGATTACGCAGTATGGATTTTCAAAATACACTATTGAACAGATTAAAAAAGTAACCACTGAAAGCGGATTAAAAATAGAGCGTATCTTTGAAATTCAATCCGGGAAATCTATTTGTATTATCGCAAAAAAATAAAATTGATATGCTAAATGAAGTAATTATCAGCAGGGCAAAATTTGAAGATTTAATTGATATTTTGAATATTCAAAAAGAGGCATTCCTTTCTGAAGCGGAATTATATAATTGTTATGATGTTGAGCCTTTAACTCAAACTCTTGAATCAATTCAAAACGATTTCAATGATTATTTGTTTCTGAAAGCTGAATACCATGGCGAGATTGTTGGCTCTGTAAAAGTTAAAAACAATGGCGATTATTGCTATATAGGAAAACTAATTGTACCTTCAAAATTTCAAAATAAAGGTATCGGGCGCAAATTGATGACCGAAGCAGAAAAAATATTTTCCAATATAAAAAAATACGAACTTTTTACCGGCGAAAAAAGCATCAAAAACATCAAACTATATGAATCGCTCGGATATCGAATAATTGAAACTTATCCCGATGATAAAGTACTTGGTTTAGTTATCGTAAAAATGATAAAAGAGAATATAGAATTACACAATAAGCTAAACTGAACATAATAAACACCTTTTATTGAATTCACGTTAATAAGGTAATTTATAATAACTTCTTTTTGAAACGGGTTCAAATCCTAATTTTTGCGCTAACTTATAAGAACTAATATTTTCTAAACGGCAAGACCACACAGGCTCAAAATTGTTTTGCAAGCAATAATCAATCAAAGCGGAGCAGGCGTATTGTGCTAATCCTTTTCCTCTGTATTCTTCAACGGTTTCAATGCCGAGTTCTAAATAGTTGTCATGAATAAAGGCTGAATATGCTGTTGATGCTAATTGGTTATCATAGAACAAACTAAATCCAACCCCATGACTGCAAAAATGTTCGGCATCTTTCCAAAAGAATTTCGGAACGACGCTTCCCCTCATGTAGTTAAAAATCTCTTTATTTGTTGGCACAATTTTGTAATTGATTTTTAATTGTTTCTGTTTGAAAGTAAAATAGGTGTCTTGATTGAATTTGAAATTCACTCGTCCGTTCAATTCCACCTTGTTTTTTTCGTTATTGGAATTATCCGAGCATTTTATCAAGTCATTACCAAACAAATCTTTAAGCTTGTCATCCCAACTATCTGGAAATACTTGCATCCATTCGTATTTATCTCTTGATTTATCTTTGTTCAACGCATATTCCCGGAATTGGCGATTAAATTCGTCATTGTCGGGATTGCCGAAAAGCAAAGACATTCCATAAGGGTGCACAATATAAAAAGTATTTGGCGTGTTTACATCATCAACAAAAACTTTGCCCTGCAAATGCTTTTCAACAACTGTTCGAGCAAATAAATTATTGATAGTCAACTTTTTTAAAGGCGATAAAACTTTATAATATGCACTTTCTTCCAATAAAATCATCTTGATATTTATATTTGTACATTCCTTTTCCGGCTTAGACTACAGTTATTTCTCCTGTTAAATACAATCGGGCTTTTCCACCTATCATGCATCTGTCATTTTTGAATTCACACACAAGCTGTCCTCCTCTCTTTGACAATTGGTTTGCAACCAATATGTTTTTACATAGTTTTTTTGACCACAAAGGAGTCAACGAAGTATGCGCGGAACCTGTTACCGGGTCTTCATTTATTCCTGATTGAGGAGCAAAGAATCTGGAAACAAAATCTACGTCATCTCCCTTTGCCGTAACAATCAATCCCCGTGCTTTTAATTTAGATATTCCGGTTAAATCAGGCTGTAAAGTTCGTAATGTGGTTTCATTGTTGATTACAGCTATATAGTCGGTTCTGCCTTTATATGATTCTATTGGTTTAATCCCAATACATTTTTCTATTATTACGCTTTGTTCCTCCGTTAATTCATCTAATTTATCGGTTGGAAAGTCAAGGAAAAGCATGTTCTCTCTTTTTTCTACGGCTAACAAACCACTCCTTGGTGAATGAAATCTAATTAAAGAACCGGGATAATTAAGCATATTGAATAATACAAACGCTGTGGCAAGTGTAGCATGACCACATAAGTCGACCTCTACAGTCGGCGTGAACCACCTTATTTCAAAATTTTCTTCATTGGGTACGATAAATGCAGTTTCTGCCAAATTGTTTTCATTTGCAATAGATTGCATCAATTCATCATTTATCCATATATCCAATATACATACAGCCGCAGGATTACCCGAAAATAACTTATCGGTAAATGCATCTACTTGATATATCTTTATTTTTTGCATTTGTAAATTTTCTATTTTTCTCTTTCATAATAATTTGTCTTTGGGTTTTGTAGGCGGTAAGAAATTTTCATTTGCCTGCTCACTTTCAGCAATTTGTCGGGTTGAAAGTTCGGCTAAGGCTGTAAAAATAAGTTCTGCCTCGCTCATGTGGTCGCGCAGGTTTTGACTTTTCAAGTTTTTAAACCCTTATGCTCTTTTACTGTTAAACCTGTCCATTCTTGATGAATAATATTTGTCAATGCAGCAAACTCTTGATTTTCTTTTACGCCTGCGTCTTTCCAATAGTCAGTCAGTTTGTTGCGCGTTTCCTGACCTGTCATTCGTTGCTGTATCCATTTCTCACTTCTTCCGAGTTTTAACCAATTTTCGCGGGCGCGGTCAAGGCTTTGTGCAGGGTCAATAGTTTCCTTTATGCGCTCATAACCAACTTTTGCCAACCATTGTTTAAATGGTTCTGCCTTTGGCGAAGGAATTGATTGAATGATACGAAACAAACTTTGCACATTGGCACAATCAGTTAATCGCAGCTTTCCGTCAGGAGCAAGTAATTTCAACTGTCGACAAATTGTCGACAGTTCAATTCCGTCTTCAAGTTTTACGCGCAGTTTCATTTTAAACCAATAATCACGCGGATTTGTACTTTCGGTCAGAACTTCAACTACATCTACAACAGAAAAGTACCATTCTTCCGAAGTTTCGTCCCAACTTGTACGAATTTTTTGTTCTCCAAAGAGTTTTATTTCAGTATTTTGCGACATAATTTTAAGTATTTCATTTTTTCGCAAAGTTAAGATTTTTTTCTAAATTAAATTTTTACCTTTGCATTTGAATTCTAAATAATTTTTGTATGAAATGAACAAAATAACGTGCTAACAAGCACAAAATAAGACATATATAAAATAGCGTTTTGCTATATCTTGCTCTTGGAATGTAGGAAGTTTCAAAAAGTTAATGCAAAGATAAGTTGAAAACGCTCGCTGAAAATGCGGGCTTTCTTATTTGCATTAATGGGTAATTTCCTACAACCTCAAGAGCGGATATTTAAGTCCGCTTTTTTTGTGCCAAATTTATAACACAAATATTTACAAATTAATATTCACTTTTTAAATTAAATTATTATGTTACAGAGATTTACAAAAAGAAGAAAACTGCTGACGACAGTAATGTTATTATGCTTTTGCGTTTTTACGAATAATACGATGGCGCAAACGTGGGACACAGGAGTAGGTCACAATGGCGCACCTCTTACTGCGAATCTTACAGGTAGCGGTAACAACAGAACATTAACCATTAGCGGAAATGGCTTAATGGCAGATTTTCAAGTTTCCAGCGGTGGTGTTCCTTGGAAAGATTATCTTACTAATATAGCAACTGTTGTTATAAACAGCGGAGTATTAAGTATTGGCGATTATGCTTTTTCAGGCTGTACTGAGTTGAAGACAGTAAGCTTTGTAAATGTTTGCGACGTTTCTATTATCGGACACAGGTCTTTTGAGAAATGTACAAGTTTGTCGTCAATCGAAATTCCCAACAGTGTAATTGAGATTGAAGGAGAGGCTTTTAAAAATTGTACCGCATTAAAAACTGTTAAAATAATTGAAGGAAATAAAGGTTTGAGATTTAGCGTTTATGGTAGCCGTATGTCAGGTATGTATTATGATTGGTTTGAAAATTGTCCAATTCAAACATTGGAGTTGAAAAGACAATATACTCACGATGGTGGTATTTTGTTCAGTAGAAATAACTACCTACAAGTTTTAACTGTTGGTAAAAGTGTCACTACTATTGGTAGTTCTGATTTTGCTGATTGTAGCAATTTAACTAACGTGACATTGGAAGACGGAACTGATGATTTACAATTCGGAGAACTCTATCTCGATGCTGAAACTGTTTTCAGTGGTAGCCCCATAAACACACTGTATTTTGGAAGAAACATATATGTAAGCCGCACTCACAATTCACCTTTTCTCAATAAAACTACATTGAAAACGCTAATAATTGGCGGGAATATACGCGCTATTGATTTTCAAGGTTGTAGCAGCTTAACAACTATTACAAGCCAAAATCCAACCCCTCCAACAACAGACAATAATAGTTTTTACGGTATAAATAAAGAAACTTGCAAAGTAAATGTTCCAAGAGGCACTCAGTGCGCCTATAAATCGGCAAATCAATGGAAAGAATTTGCAAATATTGTTGATGACACAAATACAGCGTGTGCAAATGGCATTAACGAAGTGTCTGCAAACAAATTACAAATTTTTCCCAATCCAGCCAAAGATGATATTTTCATAAAATCGGATTTACAAATAGAAAAAGTCGAAATTTGTTCATTAACAGGTAGTTTGTTGAAACAGGAAAACAACTTTAACGAAAAAATCTCTGTTTCTGCTTTGTCAGAGGGAATTTATTTGCTTAAAGTTTATACAGATAAAGGGTTGGCGGTTAGCAAAATTGTAAAAGAATAAATTATAGTAAGGATTGTTTTAAGAAATGGCAAAATTCAAAAATGGGTTTTGCCATTTCTATTTGTAGCATGAGAAAAGAAAACTTACATAAATCCTTCTTTGAATGAGCGAGGATACTTATTTGCTCCAAAATCTATAACCAAGTCGTATAACCGGAGATAAATCGACATTGGGAATATTATAGGTTACATCATCAAATTGCAAGCTTTTGTCTGTCCGGAAGTAAATGTGAAAAGCCGGTTGAAGATATAATCCTTTCCAAAGAAAAAATTGATAGCCCACGCCGCCGCCAAAATCGGTACTTCGTAAATCTTTTTTGATTCCGGTACTTTTTTGCTCTATTTCAAAGGTGTGAAACTCGATGTAAGAGTACAATTCAAGATTTTTCCAAACATTATATCCGGCAAAAATTCCCGGAGATGTTTTATAATACCGCTTAAATTCGCCGGAAGAATTATTCAACCCTGCTGTTTCTGCATTGTAACTCCCTCCGTTTATAACGCTTGCCCTTATGCGAAAATTATTATACCGGTAACCTACTCCAACATGAAAACCTCCGGTAAAAAACATAGGGAATAAACTCTCAACTTCTAAAGCTTGATTGGCTACTTTTGAAGAATTAACGCTCTCTTGAGCAGATAAATTGAGCGCTAATAATATTGATACGGTAGCAATAAAGAATCGTTTCATTTCTGATATTTTTGTTTTATTTGATGGTGCAAATTTCAGAAAAAGAAACGGTTTAATTCGTCCGCATTTGTTACCAAATTATTTACCGGGAAGAAAAAATGGAATTGCGAATCCGGCTTAATGATTTTGGAGCAATGCCCAAATAGTTTGCGATATGATAGAGAGGAATCATTCGGACTACTTCCGGATTGGTCTGCAAAAGTTTCAAGTATCTATCTGTCGCCGATAGCGTTTGAAGGTCGATGCTATGCTGAACAAGTTTCACGTATGCTTGCTCTATCAAAATCCGGCTAAATCGTTCCAATTGCAGTATTTTCTCATATAACTCTGTTAAATCTTTATGTTTGATTACCAATAATTCAGAATTTTCGATAGCTTTTATATTCAAATGAGAAGGCGTATTGTTTAACCGGCTATGATTATTTGTTACCCATTCTCCTGCGAAAGCGAAGTCGGTAGTTACTTCATTCCCATTGCTAAGCGTTTTGTAATAGATTAACAAACCGCTTTCGACAAATGCGATAGAATCGCAAATAGTATTTTCCTTTAGAAAAAATTCATTTTTATTTACTGCGACTGCCTTAATTTTACTTTTCATTAATCCCCATTCGTCTACTGTAATGGGTATAATTGAAGTTATGCTATCTTTTATTTTATCGAAACTGTTCATTTTCATTTGTCGAAATTTCTTTGATTGCAAAATATTGTGTTTGCTCTTCAAAATCGTCGCGCTGTTTTGTCCCGATTTTTCCGTATTTAATGTCTAACAACTCATCAAAGTTCTTAGCATTTCTGATTTCTTCATTTTTCATTTTATTATTGTAATTGTTGAGCAAATGTACAAATAAAGCGAAATATTAAATTGAAATACTAAATAATTTATTACGCTAAAAAACCTTATTTGTAAAAGAACCCTTAGTAGCACAGAATATCTATACAAATCCCTTCCCCTTATTCCCTTATTTTCCGAATAAAGTATTTTGATAAAATTTTAAGAATTTGTTATATTCTTCTGTAAATGTTTGCTTTTTGTGGTGTTCAGCTTGATTTAGAATGTAATTGCATACTTTATCAATATCTCTTTTCGAAACTGAAAACGCAGAACATGATGTTTGCCAATAAAATTTATTTTTACACAGCTTGTTACTATTAATAAATATTTCAGATGCTTTAGCAATTAAATTAACTAATTCTTTTTCCTGACTTCGACACAGGGACACCCTAAAAGTTTTCCCAAAAATTTTTGTCGAACAGCGGCTCGATAGCCTTGTGCTTCGCGGTTAGGAGCATCGTCTTTGTCAGCGTTTCTCCGCTTGAGGGCAACTTGATTTTCAGTGTGGTTACGGTTTTGGCGATATTCAGCACCTTGTCCACACTCAAACTGCTGCCGCTCAGTTTCAATATACGTTCCAGTTCCTTGTAAACTTTGTATGCCACAAAACAAATGCAAACGTGTGCTTCAATGCGTTTGGCAGTAAAGTGAAACATCGGACGCATTTCGAGTGTCCCTTTGGTTACCCGGTAAGCACGTTCTATTACCCATAACCCACGGTATTGTTCGTACACTTCCTTTGCATCAAGTTTCGTATTGGTAAGGTAGCCTTTCAAACCATCCCATTTTTCATCTTCTCGGATTTTTTCGTGATTTATTGTCACTTTTACATTGTCGGATATTTCCAAAAACTTGTTGTAACCCCGCTTGTTGACGTTCTCTTTGGTTATCGTTCCTGATTTATAAGCTTTTTTGAGACGGTTTACACCCTTTTCACGGTTGTATTTGTCTTTTTTGGCTCGTTTTTCACTGTAACCGATAATCAAACGTGATTTTGGAAGTTTCCCAAGTTCGTAAAAGTTTCCTTCCGTCTTATGTAGCGAGAATATCCGCTGTTTGATTTCTTCGGTTTCATTTTTGATATTTGCTCCGATAATGTATTTGTAGTTGCCTGACTCCAAAAGAGCAATGTTTGTTTTGTTCATCAGTCCCGAATCGGCTACAACAACAAAATCGTCCAAATCAAAGCGTTTGACAAAATCCTCGACAATCGGAATCATCGTTCTGCCTTCGTATTGAGAACCGTTGAAAAGCGAGTAAGACAGCGGATAGCCGTCGCGACTGACCAAAAGTCCGAGAACGACTTGCGGTTGTGCGTGTTTTCCGTCTTTGGAGAAGCCTCTCTCGCGCAAATCATCGCTGTGGTCGCTTTCAAAATAAAGTGTGGTTACGTCATAAAAAACCAACCCGATGTGTCCGCCCAAAATCTTTCGGGTGTGTTCCACGCTAATTTGTTGGATTTTATCTTGCAAGGTATTGTGCAAGCGGTCTAAATAGCGGTAAATCTTGTGAAGTTCAAGGTCTTCATCGAAATATGACTTCAAATAATCAACCGTTCCGGATTTGCTTGTCGGTTGACACAACCGGGCAACAACCAAATGCTTTAAAATATCATCATCTATTGTATCAAAACCAACAAGCTTAAACACTTCGTTGAGGATTAACTGTGTTCCGTTGAGCAAGATATTCTCCACATTGTTCAGTAAATACTCCGTAACCTGCTTTTCTTCGCGCTGCTGCTCGACTAAGGTAAACATATCACGATTGCCACAGTAAGTGTCAATCCATTTTTTGCCTTGTTGATAGAGATTGTCAATCTCTGCTGCGTCAGAACTGCTGCCAATCGTTTTGAAAACTTTGTATACCCCTTGACTTTTGTCGATGACTTGAACACTGACAACTCCGCTGGGATTTTTCTTTTTGCGTATAAACATGGGGCAAATTTAGCCCATTTTTCCGCCGGGACACCCAAAATGGTGTCCCGAAATTTGTACGCCACTAATACTCAGGGCGTTACAAAATCACTGATATGAAAGTGTCGAAGTCAGGAAAAAACAACTGTTTACAATACTTACTTTCCTGCATTTCTTGAAGATTGTAAAGAACTTATTTACGCAAGAAGAAGATTATCCAAAATAGACATTCACAAAAAAATTTCGCGGGGATTCAAAAAAC
>Ga0209628_10001307_pt1 | contig 15995 bp, 13 predicted proteins | sample TergutCu122P4_FD_187285 | JGI IMG/M metagenome (GOLD analysis project Ga0209628, IMG submission 187285) | Cubitermes ugandensis P4 segment gut microbial communities from Kakamega Forest, Kenya - Cu122 P4 (SPAdes) (version 2) | ecosystem: Host-associated > Arthropoda: Insects > Digestive system...
AGCAAGATACTGCACTTTGTTCAAGGTGCAGGGGCTCCTGAATGCATGAGCTAAAGAGCCACACTAAAGACCGATAACAGTCGAAGCGCATGTGTCACTGTGGTGCCTGCCCTTCTGTATTCTATTCTATTCTATTGTATACTATTCTATCGTACTCTATTCTATCTGTGGGATTCTACAAAACTGTCACTGTGGTTTCAAATGTGTAGATTATACCTACCTTGTTTGGTAATTGGAAAAGATGAGACACTGTTTGAAGGACACCGATGACAGGATATGCAGCAATGCTTCAACTTTATACCTTATTTGCACCATAGTGTTCAGATGAGGACGCACTATGTAGACAAACTGTTTGAGACCCAATAAGATTGGTCCTGCTGGTCCTAGGTTGACATGTACGGGAGAGCGCATGTAACGACTCAGGAACATGTCCAGTTTGCCTGGGTAAGTTGCACTTAATGCTATCATCTGCTTGTTAGTTGGCAGTACTGAGAAGATGTAACTGGAAGAACACAAAATGGAATTCATCAACTGAACATTGTAGCTGTTCCATCATCACATATGCATGTTTGATGGAAGAGAATTTAAACACAAGTCAGCATCTACTTTGATCGCCTTCAATTTCAATAATTTCAGATCTACATCTGGTTATACATAATCAAGGGGGATGGAGGACTTCATGGGTCATACTGCTGGACATGACAAAAGACAAACAGTAAAATTCTGAAGTCTAGACAAAGAGGAAACAAATTTGTTGTCAAAATAAATTCCAAGACTGTCAGTGGTGAACAATGGCAAAATATAACGATGGTCATGGGGAAAATATAAAACATCATGTCTTAAGTGAAGATACATTGGATGATACTGACACTCAAATGGCAACAAGCCCCTCAAAATCTAGGCGATGTTTGGATATTCAAAGTGGGGTGTCAAAATCCTCAGCCTGTATGAAAACAGGACTTGTAAAACTATGCCTGTACAAAAATTAAGGCTGTACTTCTCTTTCCTCTAAACTGGAAAACAAGCTCATACTGTAAGTGGTTACAAGAACAGTTAGACAATGGATTTCTTATCTGACACTCAGGGTTTTCTACAATAAGGCATGATTTACATAACGTGGAATGTCAACAGCAAGAGGAAAATATTAGTGTCCTTGGCATCCCACAAATCACCATGCAATTCATAAAGTTCAGTTTTATGACCTTAAAGTCCAAGTCTGGTATACGGTAACCATATGCAAAATCAAACAGCCCACATATAAAATATATTCATATATATTCAGTTAATTCTGTCACCATTTTCCTGAGAAGTAAAAGAAGATGCACCAATGTCTGGTTATTTCATGCAGGAAAATTCTACAGCCAGTCTCGGGGTTGCATATGGACCTTTAATTCTTCACATACTGCTGCCCTCAGTGCAGGGAGGGTACAGGTGTGATGGAATTTATGGGCAATATAAATTTCAAACCTCTCTGTCCTGGGCAGCAATTGGAATTTAAACATTTATCCCTAACGATGATATCACATGTATTACATCAAAGAAGAATTTCACTTTCACATGTAGGTAGCAATGATAGTGCATTTACCTACATGTGAAGGTGAAATTCTTCTTCAATATAAGATTTTTATTTCCATGAACTAACACTCCACAGTGAAGTCCTTCTGCACAAGTTAATACTGCAGTTGCTCAAATAATCCAGAAATCCTCCACTTTTTATAGGACCCAAGTGTTCATTACCATGCTCACAGAAGACCAGATATGGAGGGTATATGGCAGTTGCCAATTCCCTTGATCACTTGAACAGTTACTACTAGCCAGTGAAACTGAAACAGTAACACCCAATCCCTGCTACTTAACATACATAAGGCTACTTCATGTGTATGAAGTAGCCAACCACAACAGTAAGTTCCAAGCAACAGTGATAATATCAACTTTTTGATATACTGTTCAGCTCTACTTTAGCCTTTGGCTACACCCAATGAGTATGTAAAGAGTTAATGAAAATTCACCTCACTGTGCAACAAAACTGCAAGATATGGAAGCAGACAGTAAATAAACCTTCAATTAACATGAAAAACACAAAGCTTTCACATATTTCACATTTAAACATCTACACAGATGTCTTGAATCTATCTACATTTGTACATAAGGCCAGAAGCATTTGACAAAAGATACAGAAACTTCAATTTTTGGCCTGACCCACACAAAATTTTGAATTCACTGCTGCCATATCAGTGCATAATCCCCAAAAGTACTCTCACATCAACACAAAAACTGAACACTGCAACAGACAAGACACAACTCTGAAGTTCTGTTCACATACTTTATGTCCTTCAGGAAAGTAGGCTCCATCAGTTGATCTGCCTCATCCAATACAAACAGTCTTATGTTACTTGTTTTTAAATACCCCAATTGGATTAGATGCTTTACCCTTCCAGGAGAACCGACTGCAATATGGCAATCATGAAGTTTTTGTTTGTCTTCCTCTACTGGAAGACCACCAATGAATGAATGTACTTTTAAGCCTGGAAATGAAATTATACAATTTAATTTAATCCATACACCATGCAACAGACTGAATTTAAGAATTTAATCCAACAAACTGAACAATCAATAATAAGTAATCATTTGTCATTTATGAAATCCCTCCTACATGTTTTGGGCTCTATAAGACCACCACATTTGAAAGAATACGCTTTCTCTGCATTCCTTTGCATGCAACCACCCTGACGATGGCCTACTAAAAGCCAAAACATGTAGGAAGAACAATACAAATGGCAAATGATTATCTGAGATACGCACTTTCCTGGGATGTTACTTTACTCTGCATAATATCCCAAAATAATGCAGATCTCATCTACATCACGAAGGAAACCTGAAATAATGCAAATGTTTATTATCGAGTGTGCAGTTTGTTGGATTCAGTACTTATATCACTCATTTGCGACAAGAGTGTCACAACTCAAAATGTGGTATTTTTGAGTTATTAGTATAGAAAGAAACTTTGCAGATGCACTTTTAACAGGTGTAGTGTCATAACACAATTTGCAAAACTCACCACTGGAGAGCAGTTGTGTTGTCGTTGCACTCATAGAAAATTATAGCACTTCAAAACCTTTAAAAGTCTCTCCTGAAAGATCACATATTTTGAGTTGTGACACTGTTGTTGCAAATGAGCAACATTACTGTGTGTCACTATAATGCAGGTACTGGACTTTATACATAACATAACATACCTGGCACATAATAAATTTTAGTAATGTCTACACCACACATCATTATAGTATAATGGCAACAACAACATGAATAATGAGGTTCACTCACCATTCTGGCAGCAATGAAACAATGTTATAAGTTTTTCAAGTCTTCATGGTAGTCAGTGTTCAGATTATTGCAACACTGTGTAATCTTCCTCATGAATTACCTCTTTTAACTCACTCCGTGAAGTACAGTCCCCTTGAGAAAGCAAATGCTACTCAGCTATGCATAAGTTCATGCAATCCATAAGTAAATTTCACCAAACACAACAGCACACCACTTGTACTTTACTGAGCCAGGAGATTCAAATGAACATCTTCAAAACCTGTTTCTTTAAGACTCATATCATTGTTACCCTCCCAATGTTTGTTACAAGAAAGAGGCAGAGAGAGCACAAAAAGCCACAAGGTTGTGACCACCTCTCCTGGATGACCATGGAATATGCATACACACTGTCTAGATATTGAAAAATGTATGTGCGACGTATTTTGAATTATCATTAAATTAAGGTGGGCAATTTACTGGACAGGGACATTGGCCACTCAAAAATGTGTGGTAACATTGGTGAAATATTTTAAAAATCCATAATCTGATAAATCTTCCACTTTACACACCATCAATAAATTCTCCCATCTTGCTGCAGACACGTCATGCCTGTGAAAGACATGTGACACTGTCAGCAATGTCTTTTCTCATTATGCCTGCAATTGTCCACCATACTGTTCTAACCACTTCATTCAACCATATGCCTTGAACTGTTTCTATCAGTTTTCAAAACAAATCATACTTACACAATACCATGTCCTGCTAACACGGTGGACATTCCAGTACCCCTTGATTCCACTGTTTCAATAGGTCATTCATTGCCCAGGTCACATGACTCAATGCTTCTGTGCAGCACAAAACTACCTATGTACTTAGTCACAGACAGTGCAAATTTGGGCCACTTTACGAGCATTTGTTTCACAAAGACATTTTCCTGTCACAGTCACTTGTCATTGTATAACATCTTTTGACTGAAATAGGGAGTAAGGTCAGACTAATTAGGTTTAGATGATTGTGTGATGCAGAAAGACAGTGAGGACATTGTGTTTAGGTTAAAATTAAGTCAGCATGTGGTTCAGTCACTAGGAATATAAGATTGAAATTGTGGAGATTCAGGGACAAAGAATTAACAGAAACAGAGTGAATTATAGTGAGATGGAAGGCAGTGATGAATATACTAACACGTTCCATCTAACTTCCATGAAGAAGGAAAAACTTGTCACAACAGACATTGAGAAGGTGACCAGTGAAAAGTCTAGCAAAATATCTCATGAAACAGCATTTAATGCTACTTGTCACTTCCTCACCAGTCAACTTGTCACTTGTCACACCCTCTGCTTCATGAAACAGGCCCAGGTGTCAAGAATTGAGCACCAGCACCTTTTCTTTCCCATCATGGAGTGAGTATGGCACCTTTTTATACCAAGAAGTGAGTTGTGGCACCTTTCCTGTCATGAAGTGAGTACTGGCACCCTTCTGTGTCAAGAAACAAGCACTGGCACCTTTTGTATACCAGGAAGCAGCTACTAGCACTTTTTCTTTTGTCATGGAGCACTTGCACCTTCTTCTATGTCAAGAAGTGATGAAGGGCACTTTTTAACCAAAAAGCACTGGTTATAGAGCAATATTATCAAACAGTTGATACAAGTGACTGCAATTACACATTCAATTGAAAAGACCAAGAAAAATCTCATATCTCATTTTGGACAGCCAGGTATCCTGAAGTGTGAGTCAGATATGCATCTGCGATGCCAGTTCTCTCAAAGGACTGGTTAACCTTATTAAGCACCTATGTATAACAGTAACAGGTGAATGAACATACCTTCCATTTCACTACCTACATCTTCCATGACCTGTTCAATCTGAACAGCAATTTCTCGAGTAGGAGCCAAGATAAGCACTTGCAAACTTCGGCTACTGACAACCACCATCTCTAAGGCTACTATAGTGAAAACACATGTCTTCCCTGTTCCAGATTTGGCTTGAACAACAAGGTCTGGAAAATAAACAAACAGAATACTAAAATACAGAACCATACATCAAAGTGTCCGTGGTAAACAAGACCACAGATATTCAGCTGAAACAACAAAGGACTTCTTAAAACCTTCAATATCTTCAAAGGTTTTGTTTCCCTTGAATGTACATGGCAGCACTGATTCAACACATAACTGGAAGCTTTTGACAATACGATCAGCACTGACAACTGGCATGTGATGACAAATAGTCTGGCAGAAATTTAATTACCTTCCAGAGAAATTACCTCCCTCCATCTTCAGTGTAAACAAGTGAAGGACATGGCTCTGCTAGCAAACCAGTGAGAGATGATATGACAAAGAGAAAGAAGGTTCAGGAGGATTTGTGACAAGGAACAGGGGTGAGAAAATATATTCCAGAATGTAAAGTTGGAGATGAGATGGCGCTGGTTTCAGCAGGGGTGTTGAAGCATCCAGTGGGACAGATAAGGAGGAAGAGAGAGGTGAGAGAAAATATGTTCTGGAAAAGATGGAAGTCAGCATCTTACCAAAACCACATCTTCCAAGTGGTATTGCTTTAAGCTGTATAGGTGATGGCTTCCTAAACCCACTTTTATGAAGACCCTTCAAGGTTACGTCCGATAACAGCATTCCAGTGAAGTCAATATCTTCATTGATAAACACGTCTTGTGTTCGGGGTTTATCGTCCAATACATGAGCAGTTTGACGAGGCATCCTTGTTCAGCAGAACATTAACGAAATTATCTGTGAAATTATATATAACACCCAAGCAAAAGAGCCACAAAAAAGTAAATATCCAGGGGCACTCCTGCCACAAGATGAAGATCTAAGTTTCCAATGCAGTAACTGAAGCCGTCTTCTGGATTTACAACGCTGTGTAACGTCGAAAGTGGTTACCCAGAACGGGGAAGTGCGGTTGTGAACATATACCCTCCTGAAAAACGCCGTGGTAAGCGAACCATACCGTAATATGTGCTTTAACTACATAAATTAACATCACAAAAATATCCATCACGAGAAGCACACTGTGTTTGCATACGTTCTACCGTCAATTTGAATTTACGGTTCGTATCGCCTTGTCTCTGAGTACGTCTGCCGAACGATACTTCTACAAATACATTCGATAGTGGTCACAGAATATAGTGGTCGACCAGAGCGTTAATCGATTGTCACTTAAATGCAAAGGGAAGAGAAAACGCACGGTTGCTGGGGAAGTAGAAATGGTCTCTGTGGAAACGATATACGCGGACCAGTAGGAGAGGTTTGAAGGAATATACAAGGCGAAATTTTGTTGGTCTAATCGTATTGTTTGGTAAGAAATAAAATGTGGAATATTCCTGGAAAATAAAGCTATTGTTTATTGTTAAAGCCTGAACTAAGTTTCTAGAAATTATTTGTGAAATACGCAATACCTTATTAGAAATACTAATTTTCCCTACTTGCGCCATGATGGTATAAAGAGGAAGTGGAGTTATTGCTCCACTCTTTCCTAACCTCAGTACTAGATTGAGGTGACTGGTTAGCCTGAAGCCACGGTAGTTTTAACCCAGTGTACCCACTGAACAGGGGGCTGGGTGGGCCCCACAGCCGGTCTGGGCCTTCGGAGAAGAAAAAAATTGCGTTTCTCTACCGGATTCAGAAGCTTGGATCGTATCCTTTACCCCGTAACCTACTCATTTTACAAATTACATTAACCCAGTTTCCGCATTAGTAATAACTAATGCAATACGACTATCGAATGCAAAATTCGACATGTTATCAATGTCTTTATTCGAATTAAAATATTTTGAACGAGATTCAAGATTCTCACAGAGGTTTAATTGAGGATTCAGGTCTTCTAGGATGCGACGCTGTGTTGTTAGATTAATAGTTCCATACTTGTCTTTGAGAGGTCGGAAACCATTCACTCAAGGACAGTGTCACGTCTCGGAAGACCAGCATCCTCGAAAATATTCTAATAGAGGCAATCTGACAGAAACGTTCAAATGACTAAAACCAAAGAAAATATTCGAATAACAGCAATAGGCTAATACTATTTGAATCATGGGACGGGAATAAAAGTATTTTAATAAACAACAAAGAACCCGAGACGATGCTATTAATTAATGCTTGGATACTGTCTCTGCATTCGGTGTTCGATTGTAATAGATGACATGTAAATTTAAGGGATCTCTGGTATTTTTGAACGACCTTATCCCACCGGAGGATACAAGTGAAGTTATTTATTTTACTAGCACTAATTTATAACATAAAGACGAAAAAACCTGTCCCTAATAATGGTTTTGAAATATCCATGCATATAATAAACGCAATGTTCGATTGTGTGAAGGGTAAGGGAGGAAGGAATTTTAGGCGATTCAAGCGTTCAAGCGTATCGTACTGTGTTGCTGGTTGAGTGGTGCCAAACGGTTCGAAGGAATGGCGTACCCTCACTTTCTAGGGTCAAGCATCGCAAATCACTTACCCACCGACTTATTATTACACCCCAGTCACACCACTGTAAGAACCCCGAATCTCAAGCTCCTAGCCTCTTAGCATAAAGGTATTTCAGATTTCCACGCTAGCGAATATCATTATAACGGTCTGTCACGATGTGATGATCCATAGTTTCAAACTGACTGTACCTTTCGGGACTGAGATCTGAGTCTATTTTTCCCATTCATATCTCCAGCTGCTCCACCCACAGATCATCTAGTCTGCCTCTACCAACCCCTCGAGCACAAATAATACGGCTGTCTCTTTTGTCTTTGGTCTGTCTTTGCGATGGCTATCACATTTGTCGCCGCACTATGCATATTGCCAACTTACCTCAAATGTGTATCGTTGCGGTACTTATATATCATACGTTGGTACTAATGTTGATTTTTGTGCGATCGAATTCGCATGGTTGGCTTTGAGATGTGTGAGGAAACGCAGTAATAAATCTATTGAAAACGTAAAGAAATAAGTGTTTTGTCTTTGACGTAACAGGTTACGTATTGTTAAAGTCTTGTGTAATAAATATTGTTTGTCATTTTGTTCCCACATGGTTTACGAGGATCCAACGTTTTTCATCAAGAGTGGAGATGAACGTTTTGTTTATAGGCAAAAAAATATTTTTGACAAATTAACAGTGGCTGAGAAGGAGAGGAATGAACGGCAACAAGAAGCAGACAATCATAGTCCAAATAACAACAGTTTGTCCACAGGAAACTATACACTTTCCCTTAGAAGGGCAAGATCCGAGATGAAACAGTTCAAAAGTAAAGAGAGCATTTTCACAAGACCAATTGCTCCTCCCCCACGTTTTAAGAGCAGAGGTGTTCCAGATTACCACAGAAATCCACATAAGTGGATTAAATATAGCTTAGAGGATGTATCCCAGGAGGATATGTCTGATCAAAGTAATACGGCAGCAGCGTTGTCCTTCCTAAAAGAAATGCGGGAGCGAAAAAGGCAACAAGAAATGGCAATTGAAGACAAAGCCCCAGGACATATCACTTTCAAGCAACCCAAAAATAAAACCAAACTTTTTTCTCAGCGTGACGCAATCACACGACCATCTTTTCGAAGTTCAAAATTAATAATGCCAGAGTATGTTGTTGGAATGAGCAAGAAGAAGGATAAGAAAAAGCATGATAAACATGATCATTTACCTCAAAATGAAAACATTACATCCGAAATAAAACTACAGCATTTGACAGAAGAAGATGATGGTGAATAGATCACAGGTGGGTATGACTTGTTTTTGTATGGAAGTGTAGAGTGGAAAGTAAACAAAAGTATCATTCATACAATGTTTAGGATGTGATGGGACATGTCTTGTACATTGTTGGTATATTTGAGGGTGTAATTAGAGGTTTGAGAAAAGCTTTGTCAGTACTAATGCATTTGTGTAATTATTATTATTATTATTGTTCAGGGTGCACGCTGGCTTGAAAGTCACTGTTGTCAATAGGTTTTGTTTAGTAAGTGGTGATGCTAATGGTACCTGTGTTCCCAGATATTTAAATTAGCTGTTACATTTTATATAGTTATGCCACTGGCATGATATGTTTCCTTATCATGACAATGGATCTGGGGCATGGCTCAGGCAGTTAGTTACAAGCTACTGACTGTGAGCCCAGATTTCATCCTAGAGGATAGCCTGTGCAATTTGTTGTGGACAAAATAGCACTGGGACAGGTTTTTCTCCAAGTACGTTGGGTTTTCCCTGTCATTTCATTGGTGTTGCATATTCATATTTTCATCTGCCAGAAGCACTGTGTAGTCCAAACATGAACAACATTACTAAATAAATTCCAAAGAAAAAATGACAGTGATGTGCAATCAGAATATACGTACAAATAGGTAAAGTGTCAAGTACTGTACATTATGGCTCTACAGTTGACATGACAGTCGTAAGTAAATTGCTGCAGTCTCTATAGATGAATGGTTGTGTGTCCCTTTGACAGACGGGTGTGCCATTTTAACCATCTATAGACAAAACTAAGAGCAGCAAGTGTTAAAATACTACAGAGTGTAATGGTATAAGTTTCGAGTTAAAAGTTTTAGATCATCTGGAAGTCACTGTTTCACTACACTTTCTTTGGTTTGCAAGTCAGCTGTGACATTTCTTTATAGATTCAGGCAAAGTTTTACCTGATAGGTAATTATTATATATTCCTATTGTGTGATTTTGTGTGTTTTGTTTTTACAGATGTAATCTACATCATGGGGAGCGTGTCTGATTTTTAAGAATTCAGTACACTGCTGGAAGTGGAAAAATTGTGTATAGAATGCTTATTTCATGTATGTTTTCATGTGATCATGCATAGTACCAGGTGTTTTGTTGTGGGGCAGTTACATTTCAATATAGAATTCTGAAATGTTCTATGCTGTGAACAGTGCTGTTACAATCATGGTAGAGTTTAATTCCATGTGTTGACCCATGTACAAGGAGTTCATATTTAAGTCACAGCTGTCCTCTTCAGCAAATGAATACTTAGAACCAGACATAGATATACACTGTTCTGGTCAACACAACACTTTTTGTCATTTCTTTTATTTTAATGCTACGTGTTTCGATTGATGTCATCACCGCCAAATAATATTTTATCCTTGTTTTGAGGACTTGTAGAGAGCGTATCATGATGCACATTGATCAAAAGATGTTTTGTTAAAAGAAATAAAGAAGGCATTATATTGATTGGAACAGTGTATATCTGTATAATCAATTGAACACAATGGCATGAATACCATCAAATGGGACCAGACAATTTTTCTTAGTGAACATCAAGTTTAGTCTAAAGCTACACAGCCACAGTGAACAGAGTCACGAGGTGAAGGCATGACATATGTTAAGTGCCATGAGTAAATGGATGCAATTTGGACAGAAGACAGTGCTAAAGCTAGGGCCTGTGAAGCAAGGCTCTTATGTAGTTCTTGCAACCTACTTGTTTTTGCAGGTTTTGAAGCCATATTAAACGCCTACAATTTGTAACTTCATTAAACAGTTATATGCAAGGTCTGACAATGAAGTTCTCAAACTCATCGCGGTAAAAATGCTACATACCTCATTGCTGAACACCACCGTGGTCGCCTTCAGAGTATTCCCCTTGTGAAGCTACGCACTGATGCCAGCACCTAGTACACCCTTCAAAACAATTTTGGAACTGGTTTTGTGGAATGGCCTTCAGAGCTGCCGTCATATTACTCCTGATGTCATCAATGTTATCAAAATGCCTTCCTTTCATTATTTCCCTTATCTTCAGGAACAGGAAGAAGTCACTGGGGGCTAGATCCAGTGAATAGGCAGGGTGCTCCAACACAGTTATTTGTTTAGTAGCTAAAAACTCTTCTTTGCTTTTGTTCTACGGTGAGCTCCTTTGGGACCATTTTTGCACACACCTTCCTCATGTCAAGATCTTCAGTTAAGATTTTCCTAACTGTTTCTCTGTCGACGTTCACTTGCTCTGCTATGCTCGTGACAGTCGATGATTTTCACACACAATTTGAGGAACTTTTGCAGTGTTTTCTTCAGTTCTGCATGTTGCTGGCCATCCTGATCTCTCTTCATCAGTGACACTTTCTCTTCCCTCAGAAAAATGTTTCATCCACTTGTAAATTGCTGTTTTCTTCATAGCATTCTCCCCTGAAACTTGCACTAACATCTCTCTGATTTCGTTTCCACTCTTTCCAAGTTTAACAATAAATTTAATGTTCATTTGTTGCTCTTATAATTCAAGCTCTGACATTCTCGTGGTGGCACGCCAAAACACACGCAGACAGTAATAGATGCCACTCATAAAGAGACTGCCATAGATCAACAACAACACAGCTGTGAAACGCTGATATGTCATCAAACCATACTAAGGCTTTTGTCCAGTGCTGCCACGGTAAGCACATGGTGGCAAGTTCGCGAACTTTATTGTCTGACCACGTATATACATCAAGGAATTAAATGTTGATGGGGCGTGTGACTTGTACTGATTGGCTGCCAATGCAAGTCTGTTTTATTGATTTTAGTGCACTGTAAATACTAGACGTGGCAGTTGTGTCCATTTTATTCTTCCCTTCACAAATAAATTAAAATTGTTAAAAATATTTTTAAGTGTTTGTTACCACTATTCAAGGACTTACCTTGTTTACGTTTCACTGCCCAAGCAGGCAGGCAAAATGCTGCTTTATCCACTCTTTATCAATTTGAAACTGCAAATATGCTGTGTATTATATGAAATACTAAGGTATGTTTTTGACAGGTAATTTGTGAAGTGTATTGTTACAACAGTTAGTGTTACTTCTTTGTTTTACATTTCACATGTGATGCTGATCATTCTGAGGTGGAATGTACCTTAATGTGATTATGTCACAGGTGACAGCGTTCTTCAGCCAGGAAATAAGTGTTATTTTTCATGTTCATAGTGATGTGTGAACTGAGTGTAGCATTAATCAGTTTAATGAACAGCTACATGGTGTCACAAGGCCTGTTTTCACAATGATATTTTCTTCATGGTTGAAGTCTGTAGATTAATAGAGCAAGTTTGTACAGTTCTATGTTTGTGTGCATTATTACATGCTCTTAATGCACTAAAAGTTAAATAGATTTTTTTTATACTTACATTTCCTGTCTGTCTCCACTGTTCTAAAGTAAGGCACCTCCAGAATGTGACCTCCCCCTTTCATATTTACTGCATTTCCCTTTCTTTAAGGGACCTGAAGAGGATGGATGTTGGCCTGTCATTCATAATTCCTTGGCCATATGTGCCTGTTCAGCACACACTGTACTCTTTCAAAATCTTGTTCACTTACGTTGTAAGTGTTTGGTATAGATTCGTCTCAATTTTGATGTAGAATACATCTATGGTTTCATTGGATGGGGGGTCTGCAAGCAAAGTCGATGACGTCACAGCGTAACCGTGCCGTCACAAGATGGCGGATATGTGTTACTATGGCAACGTTATGACAACAACAAGATGGCGGATATGTGTTACTATGTCAACGTTATTCTACATCTTCAACAGTACAGTCATAGACTGAACTTGTTATGTATTTTTTTTTTTATTTGTAGGGTTACATTTCATGGCTTTTCAGAATAGCCATTGTTCATTTTATTATTGCTTTTGTCTGTCACTTATTACACTTTCCTATTATGCTGTAAATCTGTGTGCTGTAATGAATGTCATAAAAATTGTCACTGGAAAGGTGACAAAAGTATGACTTGTAACAACATGTATGCATGAACATGTAACTACAGTAATGCACAATTTAATATACTGTGAAGTGTGTCACTAGGTACTGTTTTTATGCATAAGCGCTTTCAAAGCTGACCATAGCTCAGGCAGTTCATCAGTGACTTCTCAGTGTAGTGGCCTTTTTAAAATGTGGGATTTGTGTTTGATGAAGTGGCACTGGGACTAGTTTTTCTCTGAGGACTTCATTTTGTACTGTTTGTATTGTTCCACCAATACACCACACTCATTTCATCCATCTAACACTGATGCTAATCTCAGTAAGTGGCAGTGTTGTGAAATAAAACACAAAATATGCCATCAGTGCAACACTAAAAATGTAATGCCTCACAAAAGACACATTCATGGTTTTTATGAGCAGGAATACTGTAACTGACTGAACAACAGAATACTTCAATGTAAGATACAACAGTGGTACACTGTATTGTGTTGAACTGGGTGAGGTACATGGACTGGAAAATAGTGTAATTTTTTCATAGTAATTTCAAAGTTGTGGATAAATGAGTACAAAAATCGGTACACAGTATTTTGGACAGGTAAGGATTTTTCCTGTGGCATTTTTTGCCCAAGGATGTATGACTATAACAGTCTTGGTTAAATAATGCATTTCATACAGAGGCTACAGTGAAAGGTCATGCCTCATTTTCCTTGTACATTAAAATTACAGCCCTGCTTACTATTGACGGTGCACACTACAATAGAATATGCACAACATTACAGGGGAAAGTAGCCTACATTGCACAACAAGTTTTAAAGGCACCTGACAGTTGTGCTATGAACTACACGAATACCCATGAGCTGTCATAAACAGTACATTTGCTGCCATGTTAGAAATTGATAAGTACTGAAAATAAAATACTGGTTGTAATGTCTTAAGGTTTTGGTTGCCTGGCTGAAAGTTTTGTGACAAATAAGATAACCTCTCCTTTTTGTGAATATCAGTATGTAAAATTACCATTCATGACAGGAAAAACAGTTCATAAATTCCTTTGTATATTTGTAAGATACAGTTACAGGTTTGAAAAAAACTTTGTCAATACAAATGTACTTGTAGTTTGCATGATTGTTTGAAAGACACTGTTTTTAACAACGTTTGACTTACACACTGATGTTAGTAATGGTACCTCTATCCCTGGATGTCAGATGTGACAGTGGGACTGTGCCACAGCTTAGGCAGTTTATCATAGTCAGAGCTCCGGTCTGCACAGTGCATGTGCAATTTGTTGGGACAACTTTTTCTCAAAATCCTTTGGTTTTCCTCTGTCATTTCTTTCACTGGTATCCCATATTCACTTCTCTAGTCACTTTCTAAGGTTATACAGCCCACAGTTTATGTTAATCGCAGTCAGTGTGAGTTTCATAAAATCACACTGAGGAGATATTAAAATACAGGATGTCGAATGCAGGAAATGGAACATGGCTTGCTGATGGAAGTACATTTTCTACAAATGACTTTATTTTCAGAGGAAGTCTCATCACAAATAATGGCATTATTAAATTCTTGCAGGAAATGCATGTCACAGTAGCACATCAACAGCAGGAAATGCTAGATGAAACATGTGTAGAAATATTAATCGTACTACAAATGCAACAGTATACATCTCTCCATCTGTTGTTATCAGAGTCCAATCGATAACAAATTACTCATTCCAAAGTCTAAAACACATTTTCAAACCGAAAAGTTATTCATCTCTCCAGTAACACCACACTTGCAAAAGAAAAGGAGAACATAATGACAAGTAGTTCAAGAGAGAAAAGTTGAAGAAAAATAGCACACCTGCTGTAAAGGATGGGGAAAGTGAAAGTGTGATTGAAGTGAATCACAAGGAATGGATTTGTGTGCTATGTCATGACATGGTGTGCTGACAACACTGAAGTACGACTACATGAGTCATGTGTTAGACACAGCAAGAACAAGTATGATTTTTGTTTTTGCTAAGATGCCATACGATACCATAGGCATAACTTGGCCTCTATTCTGCATCCCATAAAATGTAGGTTTAAATTTTTTTTTTCCTGTCTTTACACCACCCAAATAATCATTTAGAAAATATTTCTATTTTTTTATTTGCCCTCTTTGACTCAGTAGCCAACAAATATTCTTAGGTATTAAAAATAATGGAGGGGTATTTTACCCCCCCTTGCACCCCTCAAGTTATGCCTATGCATAAGATGTAATGCGTAGTTCTACAGTTTCACTAAAATATTCTTATTTTATGGGTTTCTCACTTGCTCGCCTACTGTGTCATTATGACAAGAACTGCATGCTTGAAGAAACCACTAGATGAGATATGAGACCATTATCTTAATTGACATTTATTGCAGAAAGTTTGATTTTTCTCCTCTTGTAACTTCAGAGAAATGGGCGGAAAATTAAAAAAAAAAAATCACAATATGTGAACAGAAGTATCACACTTCTGAGAACAATATTTAAAAATATTTAGAACTTCTTTAATATGTATTTTTTCTCTTATGGGATGCAAACTAGGCTACTTTCCCTAATACAATAGCTGAATTAGGAAATCTTTCATTAACTACTTATTGCTATTAATTCACAAAAGAAGATATAGTGTACTATTTTAACACATTCACTGCCATAGTTTACCTTAGGCGATCTAATTTTTCAATCGTGCGCGCTCCACTCTTTCAGCTTAAATCAGCTACGTGACCTGCCATTATAGGAGGGAAACTTATACAGCAGCTTCAGTATATCTAGCTGACGTTATCTTTATCCCTTCTGTAGTTTATTATGCTTACATTGCGATATAATAAATCCGTGTTTATCCTTATGCTCAGAGGGAGAGAGGTCTGTCTCTGGCTGCAGTCTATAAAGAATCTTTTACACGTGAAGTTGTATATGTGTGATAGTTTATACCTCTCAGTGCAACATGGCATCTAGGAAAAGAAAAACAATTGGATTTAGAACTGAAGAAGAATTAGCTGATGCGGTGAATGAAATTGTAAATGACAATGATTCAGATACAGAAGG
>Ga0209628_10001308_pt1 | contig 15987 bp, 19 predicted proteins | sample TergutCu122P4_FD_187285 | JGI IMG/M metagenome (GOLD analysis project Ga0209628, IMG submission 187285) | Cubitermes ugandensis P4 segment gut microbial communities from Kakamega Forest, Kenya - Cu122 P4 (SPAdes) (version 2) | ecosystem: Host-associated > Arthropoda: Insects > Digestive system...
AATCAATCATATATCCAGGATCTGGAGTAATAGTATATTCTGGTTCTTCATCTATATCATATGAAAATGCACCAAATGGAGAAATTTTTCCATGTTCGCTACTGGAAGATATAATTGTAAATGAATCTCTAACAGTTGATTCTCCAGTAATTTGTAATGATAAATGTAATTGTTTAGTGCCACGTGTAAACATTAACCTAGTATTTGGACTACCATCAGCTTCAATTACTAACGCAAGTCTAGTTTCCTTTGGAAAAACACAATCTTTTTCAGGGGTAAACGTAACAACTGCATAATAATTTTCCGTATCCGTGAAAGTAAAAGGTACACAAGATGTTAATGTAGCTTCAGCGAGTGTTATAATAAATGGCTCTTTACCTGCAAATGTAGCCTGTACATAACCCAATTTACAATATACACTATCAAGATACCCCTCGTCACTAGCAGCTGAAAATGTTAAAAGTAAACGGATTGTTGAATTTTGGGATATAGTGCATGAATATGGAAAAATCGTATCGCAAACAAATGTTACAGGAGTAGTATTAATATAAACATAATCAGTAGTATTTGGAGGACTAACAACAGCATCAAAAAGTGTTTCTGCATAAGGGCGATTTGTAAGTGTAGTAAATGATTTATTACTACCAACTCCATTTACATACCCAACACCAGTACTTTGCCCATATAATTCAAACCACCTATTTGGATCAAATTCATTATAATTATCATTTTGAATTAATTTTAATATGTCAGTAACAGATGCTATAATATTACTTACATTTGTACGTAATTTAATAAAATTATAATCATCATCTGATATTGTAACACGCTGAGTGCCATTATCAGTTATTCCTTTTCCAGTATTAATATCATTACCATGAATTTTAACGATATCCCCATTTAATAACCCACTTTTAACAATTACTGGAATATCTATTTTATTATTAGTTTCTAAAGAAATATGTAGTGGATTTCCAGGTACACCTATATATGAATTATTATTATCAATTAATGTAATTTTAGATGGAAAATCATTTGAAATAGTTACATATAATGGATTTGATTGTATTCCAAAAGATTCGCCAAACGGATCTTTTAAATATACATAGCCATCTCCACCAGTAATATTAACATTTACTGCACCTGTATCTGTACCAGTAAGTGGATATATACCAAGAGATGTTTCTACTCCTATTTGCATATATTTATCTACTGACGAACCAATTGGTTGTGCAACGTCTAAAATACCTTCGAATAATTTAACTGTTTTTTGAATATTTGATAATAAATAATCATCTGTTGCAATAGTAGTTCTAATCGTATTAGATGTATATATTCCTTTATCGGTATCGAATTCAATGTCAAACCCATTTTGAACTAGTCTTACATATAACGGATGGGTTGTAGTACCTGTAATAATGCCATCTGAATTATGAAGCAATATATTATTTAAATATAAAGACTTTCCAAATTCATGAAAAACAAGTGTACCTGCTGCTTTTCGCAATTCTAATAAATGATACAAAGAAGTAGAAATTATATCATCTTTTGCCAATGTAACATTTAACGTGTATGGAGAAATATTTCCTTTGCCAGTATCAATTACATTTCCGTCTTGTGCGGCAAGTACAACTCGCAATGGCTTTTTAATAACCTTTGTTGAATCTTCTGGATCTGGAATTATTGGACTTTGAACTGGAATAGGATTAATATTAGTACCAATATGATTTCCGACATCATCTAATAATTGAACAGATATAGGTGATTGGAAAATAGATACAATTTTTGTAGATTTAGATGCTACTATTTTAAAAGTATTCCAGATTTCAGTAATTAAATAATCATTAGATGCAATTGTAACTCGCTGAGTACCGTCATCTACTGGCCCAAATCCAAGTGATATTGGATGATTACCTAACTTACTAATATTTATTTCATCGGTAGATTTTGATAATTTCTTTAAAACTCCATCTAATGTAATAAATACTTTATTAAGTGTATCCCCCCATAACGTATCGCCTGCTAATGGTACATGTAAATCATAATTTGGAGTTTTTAGTATTCCATCTGGATCTCCAATAAGACTAATAACAGGATCTTTTTCAAATACTACATGAATTGTATGATCACTTGTTATATTAATAAATGTATATTTAGAATCTGGAGGTAAAATGACAGTATCTACAATGATATTTTTAACTTTATAACCATATTTTGGTATAAATGTAAATAATTGAGTATCACCAGTATTTACACTAATAATAATATCAGATGGTTCTATAACACCATTTCCACCAGATGTAGCCAGAATATTATGTATTGGCATAAGGATTGCCTCCTTATACTACTCTGGAAAACTTACACTTCAACCGTACTTCCAAACCAACAGTTCCACTTATTGTAAGAGCCCCACGAACTTCTCGATAATACATTACATCTTCAGGTTTATTACCATTAAATAATCCAATTTCCCTAACTACATATTCATCAGAACCACTTACAATATCACCAGGAAGCCATTTTGCAACGAACAAATTAGTAGTTAATGTAGGATCTCCCGTTTTTTCAGCAGCATGAAAAACCTCTGCTTCTTTACGTTTAAATTCTCCCTCTATTGTACGTAATTCATCTTGTAAACCAGCATCTTTTGCAGATGGTTCAGCACTACCTCTACCAACTGCCAAATGAGAAAAGGGTTTAGAAGGTTTAACACCAGCATGCAATTTAGTCAATTCTTGCAATCCTTTATCTGTAATATATCTTGTAGGCATTATTCATCACCACGAGTATGTAATCTGAAATTATCTTTATTATATGCACCTTTAACAACTGTAGTTTCAATTTGAATATCTTGTTCCTTACCATTGACAATTTCAAATGTTCTATATGTAACTTCTATTTCTTCTGCCATCTTTAAATTGGCAAGTGATTCATTCATGAGAATATATTATATTTTTAAATATATATTTGCTTGTGAGAATTAAGTATTTTAAATCATCAATCTAAAACACCTACACGCCCACTTGCGATTTCATCAGGATCTCTACATTTAATTGTAGTATAAAATTCATTTTCATTTAAAGTGTGTGTAAATGTATCAACGTGAACTGTAAGTGCAGTTATTTTTTCCTTTGATTTTTTATACCATTTCATCAATTCATTCATTTTCTTAATCATGTCCTTAATTTTTACAGGGTCCCATATTGGGGAAATCATAATATAATCACCTCTTTTCCATGAAAAGTTTTTTTGATATTCTTTATAAAGTGCTTCGTATTTAGATTGAATAATTCGTTCTGCATAATGTAGTGCATATGATTGAGCAGGATTTGGTGCAACACGTATTTTTCTTCCAGTTGATACAAATGGATTAAACATGCATTTAATAGTCCATCCAGCTGCTGCATCTAATATATCATTTGGTTCAAATTGAAGCAATCCAGTTCTAGTTGTTAATATTATCATTGGTTCAGAACTTATATGTGTTCTAGGCACGAAATTAACTAGAACTTTATTATTTACAATCGTATCATAAAATGTCCATGAAGATAATCCTTCTACATATTTATGTGCCATCATATAATCAATATCCCTTGTTAATACATTTGAATATAATACTTCTATTTTTTCTTTCATTGAGAATAAAATTTGATATGGCGTAGAATTATATTTCTCTCCATTCATCAAAAAAATATCAGTGTCATAAAGTTCATTTGGATTTACTATTTCTCCTATTATAATTTCTCTATCAAAAACATCTTTGCTTTTACCAATAACTCTTTCAACAAACTCAATTATTTGCTCTCTTTCTATAGATTCAATTTGTATATTATTTACATGTGTAAATCCACCAATAAGAACACTGGTACATTTTAATGTTAATTTAGTATCACATGATCTAAGATCTACATAATATTTTTCAACTCTACCTTCAAAAACTAAAGCAGGCATTCCATATTTATACCCTGCAATAACTTGTATTCTTGTTTGTGTATCAATATTTACAATAGTGTCAGTATCTAAATTATAAAATACAAATTCACCTTTATTTTCACTTGTTACTGAAGAATACGTAATTGTAAATTCAAAATCTAATCCTTGCCAAGCACTGCCTATATATGCTCTATTATCTTTTTTATTTGGATTGTCATAATGAATGTGAGCATATGGTTTAAGATCACCTCTAAAATATAAATATACATCAATACTACGCATCCAAATATCTTCTAAATATGTTGGTACAACTATTTGTGCCATTATATCATACCAAATTTCTTTTTAGGGGTCGATTGCCAATTTATATTAAGAACACATTCATATGCATTTACTACAATTGGATATATTACCAACAACGTTTTCACTTTAGTTGTTTTATATCTCGATTCGCCATTATATACAATATATCTACCACCTTCTACAATTTTAGATCTAAACACAATATCATAATTCCGTGCTATTGTAAGTACCATAAATGATTTTGTTCTATTCCATTCATAATATAATCTAAACGCTTCGTTACCAATTATTAAACCTTTAACTTGTGGAAATCCTATATAATCTGTCCTTATATCTTCACTTACAATATCTAGTTCCATTTTTATACCTTTCTTGTAATTAAACTTATATCTAAATTCATACGTACATTAGTTAATATAATAATTCTTCTATTACTTAACATATTTTCGTCAAATTCAGGAAGAATATATGGTTCTGGATCTGATGGTGGCAATCCTCCTCCTCCTCCTATTATTGGTGGTTTTGGTGGGCTTACCGGTGTAATTGTTTTCTTTTTCTTTCGATATTTCCAAGTAGAATGATCAAATTCACTATTTATAGCAATTGCTGGTTTAAGTGGATCATCTGAACTACTTATATTACTTTTTAATACTGGTGATTGTATTACATTACTACTAGCAGTGCTTACACCCATATCCCGCACATTTTGATTTAAATCATTTATTTGTCCTATTGGTAAATTTGCATTTACATTATTAACCTGTCCTACAATTATAGAATTACTTTCTTCAGATGTTGTATCAAATGGATTATAAGATGGACTATTAATATCATTATTTTCTTTAGTTTTTGAATCATTTTGTAATATTTTATCCCAATCTGTATTTAAACTAATATTATTATTCAAACTAGTATTCATTGATAAAACTGGAATTTTTTCATCAACTGGCTTTACTTCAGAATATGTTATAATTTTTTTCGTTTTTGCATCTATGGCAATTGTATGATAATTACGAGGAAATACTATCATTTTATCATTTAAAAACATTCCACTTACAACAACAGATTCTTTAAGATAATGCGAAAAAATAAAATCACTTGGACAATAAATAAGATTACTACCTACACTATCAATCATTATCAATGGATTTGATTTTACAGTTACAATCCATCGTTTTCTTCTAAATGATGCATGAACATCAGTATCTCTTCTAATACCTTTAATTATAACAGGATTGACAGGACCTAATGATTCTACGCCAACTATTACATCTATTAATTCATTGCATTCATCATCTGGTTGAAATGTCAATTCTAGTTCTTCTGCACGTGGCAGATCTGCATAAAATGCAGGTTCTTCAGTAGGTAATTCAATATCAGTTCCAATTTTATTACTACATGTACCAGTACAAGTTCCATTACCATAACATTTTACATTACATTTACATCTTGATTGTGCCAAATCTGGTAATGGTACAGATGCATGCTCGTTTATTACTGGCTTTTCTATTACTAAACCTTCTCTTGTATAATCATAATCCCCAGCTCTGTCTGTTTGTAAATATGCACCACTCCCATAACCTCTTTTAATATCAAATGTCATTGTTCTAAATACCATTGCATCGCTAGAAACAGTATATTTTTCCTTAGAATGATATTCAGAAGTACGCCAATTTTCTTTTAATGTGTTTCCTTTAATTATTGTTTTAAACGCATTTAATTTGAAATCTGAAGTTGTAATAACTAATTTTTTAGCAATAATATTTAACTCTTCATAAACAAATTTCTTTTGACTGATATTTGTTTTAATATCATTTGCAGAAGTTACATGTTTCCATGCAGTAGTTTCACAAGTACCTGTTGCAGTTGTAGATATATTTTTAGCGGAAAGGTTTATAGAATTATCGGCACGTAAAAATAAATTTCGACCAGCATCTAATGAAATATCGTTTTTAGATTTAATCAAACAACTATCCTTAGTATAAATTTTTATAGATTTTTCAGCGTAGATTTCTATGTTTCCATCAGGAAATATTGCAATTACAGAACCAGTTTTAGCATGCTTTATGTATGTACCACGATCTGTAGTCCCTTGTCCTGTATACCCTTTCCAAAAATCTTTACTAGAAACCCACCCATCATCAGATGACTCACCTGTAAGTGGTGGTGGTGTAAAATAATATGTAGTGCGTCCACTATCTCCTCCTTCGTCTCTAGTTAATATTCTATTTGGATGATCTCTTATACGAAATGGAGGTTTTTGAAGTGCCATATTATATAATATATTGTTTTTAAAAGATATAAATTATTATATATATTTTTGTCTATGTCAATTCAAATCGATAGGTATATATGCACATAGGTAGACATTGTATTGTGCAAGGGTACAAAATAACCAGTGCACACAAAATTGGCATGTTGTAAATTCGTAATTTGTTTGATACCTCTACCTACGAAAACCGCGTGTAAAGTTGTAAATATCACAGTTTATACTTCAGTGAATGGATGTGTCACATCCATCAGATTTGTAACCCAACGAATCAGTATCTACACAAGCATATCCCCCATTTGCTTAATTCACTCCCTAAAACAGTAGATACACATCAGCCTTTCATCAGAAAGGCTGAACCTATATTATAACGTTTTTTTCAAAAAAAGATTAAGGATAATATAATCCCATACGAGCAAGTGCTGCTTCATTTGGTTTATCACTAGAAAATCCAGAATATGCAGATTCAAATTTATCTGGATGATGTATTAAATTGTGCATTTGATTTTTATCTCCAACACGAATTCCACTTAATGGACTGATCATTGGATCGATGTCTGGAATTCGCATAATTAATCCAGTTAATTCACTTGGAGTCGAAAGAATTTGTTCAATCCAATCGATACTATCTTCTTCCTCTATCATAGATATAGGATTCCAATAATCATCTGAAAATGCAATTTTACAAGGCAATGGACAGACAGTACCAAATTTTGGAATTGTATCTGGTGTACATCGCGCGCAAACAGATGGTGTAGCAAATTTCTTACCATTTGATTTTGCTACTGGCTTTACTACTTGTGTTGGCACAGGAGTTGGTTCTACAATTTCAACTAATTCTTCCTCTTCAACACCTTCTTCTTCGCCAATATCTTCTTCAGTATCGACGATTTCTTCAACGACCTCTTCTTCAATTACTTCTTCTATAGAAGCCTCACTACTTTTTATAACATCGTCAGATGCAAATGCAATTGCACCTGCAAAAACTAATACAAATAGTGTGATTATGGCAAAGTACGTACCTTTCTCCATCCACAATTATATATTGGTTTAATTATTAAAACATTATTCTTATACAATAACAATTATATGAATAAAAACAAAAATAATGCTATGACAAGTATAGAAACAGCTTCTCAAAAACTTATAGAAATGTATAAACATTCTATAATTTTAAATAATAAATTAAAATCGGTTATAAAAATATTAGAAAGTGAAAATGACAAAAGTAATCCATTATCAAATGAATTAATTGATAAAATAAAAAATGATTTGGAAATAATTGAAAATACAATCTCTAAATTAAATGATTATTTATAGCCGACAGGTCCAGACATATCAAAATCCACTGATAAAACATTTGGATTAGATGGTTTCTTTTTTTGTTGTTGTTCTGGTGGTTTAGATGCTTCTTCTACTTCTTCTACTTCTTCTTCAACGAATCGTTGCAATGCATTTCTCATTAACAAAATTGTAAGCATATGCATACCGCGTTCTGTAAGTGTGATATAATAATCATTTTGAGTAGATATTAAACCACAAAATTCAAGTTCTTTGAGTGAACCAGCTAATTCAATATCATGCTCTATTATTTTTTTAGGTATAATTTCCAATGCATTTTCTGCGAACATATCAAAAACTTGCTGAGATTTTTTATTTAAACCCATTAGAACTCGATAATATCCTTCATCTAACAAAGTAACAGATTTTAAGCCAATATATTGTAATGCGTTTTCATCATGTATTCTTTTACTTAAATCAATATAAAGTTCCTCTCCTTTATATCTACGAAATAATGTTTCTAAATCCATCATAATATTTATAAATTTTTAATGATATAAATTTAATCAATATGTCTTATGCACAAGGTCCTACAATTGGACAACGAATGAAATTTACACTTGATAGATCTATTCGGAAAGCTGAAACTATTGATATGGCAATTATAGAAAAGTTACATTTAGATCGAATGAAATTTGATGTCATTTTAAAAGGAACTAAAAATACAAAAATTGCTAGAGTTACAGCATGTCCACTTAAAACACTTTCTTTTGGTGGAGGAGCAATGATGGTTGTTCCAAAAGTTGGCGATCTTGTAATGATTGAATATAACCGTAAAGATTTGGAGAAACTTATTAAAACTGGCTCTTTACGTTGTACAATGGCTGGAGAATATGAAATTATATATGGTCAAAATGGAATCGTTACAGGTGTTATATTTCCAATACCAGAATTTGATGGAGGAGAATTAAGTACAATAAATATTAGTAAAGAACTTGGAATTAATGAAAAACGATTAAATAAAGAAAAAGATACCACACAAGACGAATATTTTATGCGCCCACGAATTAATCCTTCGTATTCTGCAGAAAATGCAAAAATATTTATACGTGAAAGATTAGTTCCAAATGAAGGAGATATTATAATTTTCCATGGCAATGATCATGAAATTAGATTAAATGATAATGAAATACATTTAAAACATAGAACAGGGTCACAGATAATATTTAGAGAAAATGGAGATTTAGTAATATATGCATGGGGTGGATTAAATATTCACGCTAGAGAGAATATTAATATAGATTCGGAAATGAATGTTAATATAAATAACGGCGTCGCTCCAAGAAAAAGACCATATAGAGTTTGGACTGAAACACCAATCGATATGTAAACACCAATTGGAAAATAAATGTCAGAAGATACAGATCTCGAACCTATATTACCTAAAATAACGAGTCCTGTAATTGCAGCACCGTTAGAAATGGAATTAGAGAGACGGGATTTTATAAAACGATTTAACGCACAGGAATTATGTGATAGTAGTTGTCCTGTTGTGTTGGTATGTTCATTTGCAGGAAAATATCCCGAATGTTTCTATAGAAAATTCCCTAAAAAAGTACAAGATCGATTTGCAAATCTTTGGCTTAATGGAAAAGAGGGAATGATCACAGAACTCATTAATGCATTAGTTGCAATTGGAGTAGATACAGATACAGAAGGGAAATTAGCAGATAGAAGAGCATATGCAGATCTACTTATGCGAGTAATGAAAACAGTATATGGAGAAACGCCACAATCATCCCAATCACAACAACAAACTGTAATTGACGTTAAAATTCTCAACGTAGAAGATATGCATACAGTATATTCTACAGAAGTAGTTGAATCATATGAACAATTACAAGAACTGAAAAAAACAAAAATAAAATTAATTGAACCTGAAGAAATAACTAGTATCGAGGAAGCAGATGTCACATACAATAGAGAGAGTTAAAACAAATAAATTAAAAATTAGAAAAGAAAATCCAAACGTAATGAAGGCCAAAGAATTTGATTTTTTGGTTAAAGAAATTAAAAATAAAGGAATGGTTCAACCAATTTTAGTAGATTCTAATTATACTATTATTGACGGAGAACATCGATTTAAAGCTGCAATGAGAATTGGTCTTCAAGAAGTAGATGTCGTTGTAGTAGATATAGATGAAACTGATGCACTTATTTCATTAATTAATATGAATAAAATAAAAGGACAATTTGATGAAGAAAAATATGCCCTTTTAATCGGTGAACTTGTAGATGCAAAAGGAATTAAAGAACTTGAAGATTCTATTTTTGCAGAAAAATATGAATTAGAAGCCCTTTTAAAATCTGGAGAAGAAGAAGCAAGTGAATCTACTTATAGAAAACATAGAACTGTCAGTGAAGTTGTAAAGCCAGAAGAAGACTGGTTTAAATTCCCATGTGAAATTGGTGATGTATGGAAATGTGGCAATTCTTTATTATATTGTATGGATTATTTCGATAAAATTCAAAAAACAAATGATTATACATTAGTTGTAATACATCCAGATCCAGATACGCCAATACAAAATGCCATGAGAATTATATCTGATATAGAATCAGAAACACTTTTAATATTTTGTAATAAAATGGAAATAGATATATGGTTATCTTGTTGTAAGCAATTATTATCTGATAATTATGCCATAGATGTAGGATTTTGGAAATCTGATTATCCACATTATACAAATATCTCTCCATATTCAATTAATGTAAATATTATGCCTATTATTTGTGCTAAAAGTAAAGTATCATTAGAAGTATCAAATAATGCACCATTAATATCTGATTTATTTCATAGAGAAATTCAAGATCAATTTTTCGTAAGTAATATATTTCCTAATCCATTACCTAAAGATATTTTACAAGTATTTTTTACCGAATTTACCGAACCAACTGATTTAATCCTAGATATTGGATCTGGTTCTGGAACTTCTCTTATATCTGGAGTAATGGCTAAACGAACTGTACATTGTATTGAAAAAGATCCAAAATGGTGTAATTTATCTTTAACTAGATGGGCGAATGTCATGGACGAAAAACCGGTGAAATTATGAAACAAAATCCGTTAGATATAAGAACAGTTGATATTAATAAAATAAAACCGCGCGATCTTAACTCCAATGAAATGAGGCAATCAAAATATGATTTCCTTGTGAAATATATGGGTAAAGTTGGATATGTACAACCAATTATCGTATATGATAATGGAGATGATACATATACTATCATAGATGGAGAACATCGACTTAGAGCAGCAAAAGATAATAAATTATCCGAATTAGAAGTAATCGTTACTACGCTAACACCTCAAGAACAAGACATAATGTCTGTAAATATGAATTTAATTCACGGGGAAATTAATCCATCTGTATTTGCAGAATTATTAGGTCGTATAGTTGATGCAAATGATCCATTAGCTCCAGACAAACTTGCAGAACTAATTGCATTGGAAAAGAAAGAAGCAGAAGTTTGGCTGCATATATCTAAAGAAGTAGAAGATATTGAAGATACAACAATTATACAAGATGAAAAAAATAAATTTGATAAAATCGTATATAAATTTAAAGTTAACGAAGAAGATGCAGAAGTTGTAAATGATTGTATTCGTCGTGCTATGCAGAAATTTAATTTAGAAGAAGTAGACGATGTTTTATTTGAAATTTCCGCATACTTTTTAGCAAGGGAGGAATTGGACTTGTGACCGATATGTTTGTATCAAAACAATTTACATTTGCAGCAGCGCACTCTTTATATGGCCATAAAAAATGTGGAGGGGTACATGGGCATACATATACACTTGAAATAACATTAAAAGGAGAAATCCCTAATAAAAGCGCTTATGTTGATAAATGGATGGTACATGATTTTGAAAAAATTAATTCTACTGTAAATATAATAATTAAAAAATATGACCATACAAATTTAAATGATTTTATGGAATATCCAACTAGTGAAGTTATTTTAATGCGCTTATTTGATGATTTTGTAGATTTAGACGAAGGATTTGCAGATATGATTTATGAAATGAAATTATGGGAATCGCCAACGTCATATGCAAAATTCTACCCAAATTTATAATCTTTTTTAATTTATCAAAATATTTAAATGTTGCAAAAGCGAATAATATAACACGGATACCGGAAAGCTCCCACAAGGGTATCCATGTTATAGTTACATATTTGTATGCTTTGCATATCAATTTTTGTATATGATATGGATTAATAGTGCTTTTCTTGTGTTCGTAGGAGTCATATTATGACTGAAAAAGATGATTATAAAGAAATAGAAATTTTACAAAAACCAGAACTAACTTGGAAAACACAAGAGGATATTTGTCAATTATCTGGAAAAGATCAATCTGTAATATCAAAACACATTAAGAATATATTAGAAAATGAAGAAATAAACTCAAATCCAGTATATGCATTGCATGCATCAACTGGTTCTGATGGAAAAACGTATCAAATTAAATATTATTGTCCAGAAATAGTTACTCGCGTATTATTTCGTGTAAAATCTGGAAAAGGTGCTGAGTTGCAAAAAGTATCGGACGAAAGAACAATAAAAGATATACAGAAAATTGGAGATGGTTTGCAAAACAAACAAGAACTCACAACTTCTATTGGAGAATTGAAAGAAGAAATACAAACTCTCAAAAATACAATAGAAAACCAACAAACATCATTTGACAAAATGATGCAACACTTAACGATTTCATACGAACAACAACAATACTTACAAGAGTTGGGAAGAGAGCGCGTAGTAGCACTACTTGGAGGAAAAGATACACCTGAATATAAGAAAGATGGCAGAAAATATTTCAAAAGGTTATGGATTGATTTTAATCATCATTATAAAATAAATACACATAAAAATCTAAATCCAACTAATTATGATAAATCTAAAGAATACATACAATATTGGACTTATCAATAATCTTTTTTCTAAAAAGATTAAAATATATAAACATCAATTAAATATTATAAATGACTTTGAACAAATTAAAAGTCCATAAAATGTATCCCTCTATACAGGGGGAAGGTAGAAATGCTGGTTCTGTAAAATTAATAGTTCGTCTTTTTGGATGTAACTGTTCTTGTTCTTTTTGCGATTCTCCTCAAGAATCATTTACAGAATACACTACAAAAGAATTATCTGATTTAATTGAAAAATACGGTATGCATGTATTATGGACTGGTGGTGAACCATCTCTGCAAGAAGAATTAATACATGATTGCCGTACCATTGTTTCATTTAATATCGATTTCGATATCGAAACAAATGGATTGAAAATATTGGAATATCCACAAGATTATGAACAAATAATAGTATCTCCAAAAGATAATATAACTGAAACATGTTCGATATATAAACGAATTGGTTTTAGATATGATAATGTTATTTTTAAATTCGTAGTAGATACTCCACAAGATGTAAAAAAACACATTGAAAATATATCTATTGACCAATCAATTATATATGCTCAAAGACAGGCAGCAACTTATGATAAAGATTTAGAATTTAAATTCATACAAGATTGTATAAAATATAATATAAATTATTCCCCTAGGATACATTTAATTTATAATTTAGAATAAATATTATTATATAATAATAATGATAATATATACAATAAAGTGATTGGAATGACATTTGAAGAAATGGTTAGTAAAATTAAAGAACAAGCACAAAAAGAAAAAGAAGCAGTACAATCAACTATTAATAATATAGTATGTGTATTCCAAAAACCAAAATCCTAATTTATTGGTGAGAACGATGGAAAAATTTTATTATTTTTTAGTAATAATATTATTATTTGTTTTAACCCCACATGTTTCTTCTTATGATGATGGACCTTACTCTTTCAATATAATTTCAAGTTTAAAAGCAACTGGAGATGTATCAATTGTAGCATCTTCTGAAAGTAAAATCGAACATATGTCAGATGCATTAAAAACAAGTGCATATGAAGTATTAAGAGTAACTGCGCAAAGTGCAAGTTTTCAAAAAGAATCTGATGGCACAACTACAGAATGGTACCAATTAAACGCAAAACCAGGTATTACAACATCTAGGACTGGTGTAGAAACAAATAGAATTTCTGGATTTGGTACTGCAGAAGAATATAGATACAGATTATATACAATGTTTGATTCAACTCATTTAATGGATGCAAGATCTGGATTAATGGGAATAATGGTTATGTCTCCAGATGGAAATGCATTTTCAGTAGATAGTGTAGGTAGAGGTTTACAAACTATGTTTGGAACAACTTCATTTAGCGATGACACAAAACAATACATAACTAGTGAATTTAATACACTGTTTACTAACCTAGATAGTGACGAAATTAACTTTAAACAAGGAATTATTGCACAACTAAATAAACAATTTGCAACAAATACAACATCAGCACCACAATCTATATTTTTATCTCAAAATTAATTTTATTTTTTTAATTAACTATACTTTATAATGTTCAATATATAACATATATGTGATGTACATGAATAAAGAATTGGGAGTGGGAGAAAAAATCTCTATTATTATAATTATATTAGGTGTAATTTTAGGATTATTTATATTTTGGATTATGCCTCATTTAACACAAGAACAAATGTATAGATATGGCGGTGCAGAAATTCATCCTGAAGTCGAAGCATATTTCTATGTAGAATGTCCACTTGAGCATCATAGAGATCATCTTCATTATATAGATACAGTTGAAAATAAAGTCGTACATTCACATGTGGAAGGAATTCGTCTTGATATTACACATTTTTGGTATTGTGATTTGCATAATATAGTATTTTATGTAAGATAATATGTGATTAAAATGATAAGTGATATGAATATAATAATAGCATTTTGTATATCTACAATTACATTAGCAACAATTGTAGGAAAGTGGGGAGAAAGTATTTTTAAATGGGTTAGAAAAAACATTATTAAAGATGTAAGTGAGAAAATAAACCCAGATGAATTAGATCCGAAATCGCCACTTAAACAATGCCTAGTAAAAATAATGTCAGATCAAGAGGAAATGGTTAATTATAATAAAGAAAATAATAAAATTGTATTAGATGAATTAAAAATAATATCTGATAAATTAGAAAGATTAGAATTTAATTATATGAGATTGGAAATTATGAATTTATGTCAACATAATACCGATCATAAAAATGATGCTTTAATTCGTAGATATGCAGTCGAATATTTTAATGAGGGATATAATTTGCTTTTACTGGATGATGTTAATGGATATTTGGAAGCACCTCTTAAAATAACAGCAGCAGATCTTATCAATCTTAAACACCCTGCGATATGATGTAACGTAGATAAAATTATATTATATAAATGTTAATATATTATAATGTCTGTTAAAAACCTTACAATACTTCCAAAAAGAGGGAATCAAGCAAACTTACAGTCTGCAACATTAATTCCAAATGAATTAATTGTAACCACAGATAACCATTTAATTTATATGGCAGATAATACAGGGCAGGCACATGTCTTAAATAGTCCTGCAATTCCATATGAACAAGGAAAATTTTATAAATCTAATTTTTTCGTACAAAGAGATGAACAATTATATTTAGTTTTGAAAGATTTTATATCTGATAATATAGAACTTACTATTGAAGATAGTATTGGAGCAGATATTACTGCTGGTAATATTAAAGATTTATTATCTGGAAAATCTACATTTCATAAAGAAACATTTGTTTATGATGATACGAAAACATTTGAATTACAATATATGCCATCTTCCGTTTTGCATGTTTGGAGTTTTTCTGCAAACGATGCTAATTTAGATGTGCCATTTTCAGTTAGTGGAAAATTAGTTACAGTTGCAAGTACTTTAGAAGCATGTGCAGTTATTCAAGTACATTATTTTACTGGTGACTTAAATGTAGCAGGCAATTCTGGTGGAGAGGGACAACAAGGCCCTCCTGGGCCAAAAGGTGACAAAGGCGATCCTGGCGATCCTGGCCCTGCTGGGACTAACGGAACTAATGGAACTAATGGTGTAAAAGGAGATAAAGGTGATCCTGGCGAGTTTATTCCATTGGAAAGTACAGAGCAGGACGCTTTACTTGATTCAATTACAAATGCTAATACATTGGTATGGTGGG
>Ga0209628_10001309_pt1 | contig 15978 bp, 9 predicted proteins | sample TergutCu122P4_FD_187285 | JGI IMG/M metagenome (GOLD analysis project Ga0209628, IMG submission 187285) | Cubitermes ugandensis P4 segment gut microbial communities from Kakamega Forest, Kenya - Cu122 P4 (SPAdes) (version 2) | ecosystem: Host-associated > Arthropoda: Insects > Digestive system >...
CACACAGCATAAACTGCATATTTCAACAAACTGTCTCATGACACATCCAATACAACAGCATAGTATATACAACAACAACTGGAAAATACAATTTTGTATATATATATATATGTCATTAACAGAGACAAAAAACTATACCTACATCAAGACCAGTCAACAATTACCCAGTCCTATATATCCTCAGAATGAATAACCTATGATTAAATGTACAGAATCTTCTAAAAATATGCTCCATTTCCTTCAACAGTGCAATAATTTATAATGCAGCCAGTTTTTATCAGCACACGGATAAGAGCAGTGCTAATTAGAACTGATATGCATACCAGCAAAACTTATAAATGCTGCACATCTGCCAGCACAATGTATGTTGTGACCCTGAGGCCATTTTCACCAGAGTGGCAACATAACACGTTTTTAGAGGGGAGGGGGGACCACTAGATAATAGCAATACAAAAATGTAACAAAACACATACATAAATACAAAGTAATCAACATTAATCATGAGATCTCTAGTTTCAATCTGGCTTGGAGCCTGAAGTCAGAGGCAGGCAAGGTCACACAGTGGGCACAAACAGCCTTAAAAATTCAAATCTTTGCAGATGTTAAGTATGGCAATGATTACTAGCATACCCAGCTCACCTGCATATGGTGTATCCTGGATAATATTTAAGTCTATTATCCCAAACAGCACAGAAATCTATCACTATCTATAGATACAGTGAAATATAATGTTAATAAAAACAACATTCACAACTAAATGTTCATTCTGATGCAATAGGAGACCCCTCACCCAAGGATCTAATTTAAAAATTCTTTCTACCACAGACCTGAAAAACATATAATTAAAAAAAAAACAGTGTTATTCTTTACAATGAAACATACACATAAAATATTTTTTAAATACAAACTGGAAGGAAAGGAAAGTGAACATATTTTTGGGAAGACACTTTGTGCCCTTGGCACCACACATTCAAGTATTGGCAGGACACTTCATAAATGTCATTGAAACGCCACAATGTATACTATGACATGATGGATCATCATCATGAGATCTGATGACTAAATTAATCTAAAACACTTGTAAACTAGTCCACTAAAATCCAATCCTCAGATTAACAATTCACAAATCTCATAATAAAAGCCACACATTTCTCACACTTAATGAAATACTGGAAGAAGAAACAAGAACCTTCAGCCTTTAGCAATTTTGGCTCAGTATTGGTCAACAGTTTTCCTTGTCTGCTTTCCCTTTGCTAACTTGACAGTTCACTCAGGTTTGTGACATACACAATAATGGTGATCACAAACAACAATATTAATGTGATCTCTCTGAGGTCCTATAACAAAGACAATATAGTAAAATGTCTTCTGGGATGTCATGCCTTTCAGACTGATAAAAAGGTACCAGTATTTCACAGCTACAGCTGCCTCTACCCTTAGGGGACTGAAGACAGAAGCAAAAGGTTTCTCTGAAACGTTGGTAAATATCTGCCAGACTACATGGCATCACACACAACAAGTAAGTTTTTTTTCAACAAAATGAATATTTTAGACTATGAACTGTTACATATTCTCACGGTTTTCAGAGATAATAAGAAATTTGCTTCCCTCACACCATAGTATAATATTAAATTTCTCACAACTGAGTGGAAATTCTTCAGCCAGTTTGCCCAAGAAATCACCCAGACATACTGGTAGGGTATTTCAGAGATGCTACGAAAAGAAGCTTATTAAGAGCATTTCTAATAACAAGAGTATCAAATGTCAGATATAAATAAAATCTTACATAAAAACCCACAGTATTTTGAAAGCATAGCCAACCCCTGAATCATATTTTTTTTAAGCTGAGAAAATAGACTGCAGTTACAGGTATAAACATATACCAGAATTTCAGGCAAATTGGTAAACAAATGAAAATACAAGTGGGGGGCGGGGAGGGGGGTGGAGGGAAGTGTAAGGTTTAGAGGTAGTTATGGAGAAATTATTATAAATAGAAATACTTTAGTACAAGGGCATCAAACTGTTTTTGTCAAAGAGCCAGCAGCCTTACTGTGGGCTCATTTGCAGGCTGCACATATATAAATCAAAATAAGTAGTATACCTAGCTGTATGTAAGTTTTTACAGTATAAACAAGCACACACATGCATAATTTACAAATGTTGTTGCAGGCAGTGGGTTCGCCACTCCTTCCTTAGCGTATTAAATAATTTAGATGAGATTAGAACCTTTCAAAATAGGATAAGTACTATAAGATAAACATTAGTGGATGTGCACTGGCAAAAACTTGGTATTATCAGTCACGTCAAAAGAACTGTATCTGAAACTCCACATAAATCTCATAACCACATACCACTGTCATAATTCTATAAAGCTGAAAATCTGACATGAAAATATGTAACAAAATATAGATAACATGGGGCAACAAAATACACATAAGAAAGCTGAACCACAGGAGTAGGAATGCAAAGGCTATGTGAATAACAGAAAACACTGAATAATAATGAGAAAAACATACTGATTACAAATGAACAGGTAAAGTGGAGAAAAACACAGCAATATGAGTACCTAATACAGGCACTGGATAAAAAGCTGAAGGCACTGTAAATGGAAGAACCGGTGTCTTTAACTGAAACAGACATAAAAATATTGAAAAATGGGGATATAATGCCTGTGCAACTAGTTATGCCAAACTTTTATGAAACTTAACACACTGGATGAATTCCGATGAACAATTCCTAATGGTGAGAACAGGAGACCACAAATTCATTACCAAGGTAAATATGTTATATGAAGAGAACAGCATTAAAAATTTTTAAGGTCTGATGGTAAATTTTACCAACAGAAAAAGTTTAAAAGCAGTTGTTGCAAGAATAATAAAATTTAGTCTTCTAGTGGCATCAGGTGCTCCCTGCCAGCTGCTTAGTCTGTGGAATATACAGGATAATTGTAAAGTAAATACACAATGTGACTCCCATTGCTTCTCAGTGAAACAATTAGGAACAATTGCTCTTCATGCAAGATGGTGCACCACCACATTTTGCAATTCCTATTTGGACGTGGCTTCACATCAGTTTACCTGGTTGGAATGACCTCTGCAAAGTCCCAGTCATATTCCATTTGATTTCTATTAATAGGAATGGGCCAAAGATTAATTCTACCAACCAAAATCAAGAGCATTTGATGAAATGGAACAAATTTGAGATACTTCTGGCACTGTTTTTCTTGGCTTCTTAAGAAAAACTGTTGAGTCTGTGTGTTCCAGGTTGCAGACAAGTGGGCAGAATGCTGGGGCCTATATTAATGTCTGTCACTATATGTCAGTGTATTGGCATTACAAGTGTGCAAGAATCATAGTAATATAGTATTCCATTTAGGATATACAGCCATTTAACATTATGTATGTACTTTTCATTCATGCTGTACATTCAAATGATATGAGCTGAATGATGAAGCAGTGATAGGGTGAACTATACTTCCATCAACTTCAACATAAGTTATAGTTACTACACTAGTGATTTCCACAAAATCTGTTTCTTATAAACATAGTGCATAAGGCATAGTACTGTGTATCTCATGAATCACTCTAGCTTCTCTTCATGACATTTCTGTACTGGGTAACAGCAAACCCTGGTAACAACCTAAAAACCAGCAACCACCAATAGTGGCATAAACCACAAGAAAGATCTCTACATCCCACATACATAAATTTCAGACAATGGATATTTAATACAGAAAAAGTCATATATTAATGCCTGAGAGTGAGCTTCATGTCTTATATGAGTTGGAAAAGATCAATAATCACGATACAGAAGTAACAGACATCATATATCATGGTACAGGAAGAAACTAACAGAACTGTTCAGAGTAGCCAGAACATCTGAATACAACACAAGATTTAATTGCTCATTACTTCTTCAGTTCACCATCATAACAGCATATTGTCCATCATTTCTGTTCCTGGTAAAATGTAGTGTAAAATCACTGACTCTTATTCATTTCTCTCAGCTTACAGTAAATCAACCTTTATTTTGAATCTCATGCTTGAAGTTCCTATCCATATGCATAAAAGATATTTGTGGCATGAAAGCTGTTACAAAAATCTGCACTTACAGCTCTCATCAAAGGACACAGCACTTGTTAAACATATTGCATCTTTCTATAAAAACATGTCTGCAAAGGGTAAGGCAGTGAAGTAATATGGGCTTATTGGTTATGCTCATTCACAACATGATGAAATATTGGGAGATCAAAACAAGAAGAACAGAGCATGGAACAAGCCTTCCAACACCTAAACTTATCCGAAGCAACTTCTAAACCAGACTGAGTGACCAACTCCATGCAGCAAAGTTATTCTTGAGGAGCTAACATCTTCTCAGCTGGTAAGTTACCATCTTCTTGGAAACTGAATATTCATCACTTTGTTCACAGTAGCCGAGCACTGGACCACATCCTCAACCAGATGAATCCAATCTACAATCTCCCATGCTATTGCTGTAAGATCCCATATTCATATTACCCTCCCACAGGCCTAACATGTGTTCTCTTCCATTCAGGTACACTTCTGTTATGTCATTCACCCTCCAATAACAATAGCTGCAATGAATAAGTAATAAGGAAAGTATATGATATTTGATGATGGGGGTGGAGGAGGAGAAAGAGGTAATAAAACCAAAACATCATAGTAATCTCAGCAACACACTAACAGACATCTTGTAAATAAACCAACTTGGTGCACAATTTTTTTCTTCTTAGTATATTTATATTTGTCTATCTCTACATGTTTCTGGCTGCTATGGGCCCATCATCAGGAGATACAGCTGTGTTTATGTGACACTTGGTACTTGTTTTTCTGTATGGATGACTCTCTGGTATGCAGAGTATTGTTCCATCCTGCATACCAGAGAGTCATCCATACAGAAAAACAAGTACCAAGTGTCACATAAACACAGTTGTATCTCCTGATGATGGGCCCATAGCAGCCCGAAACATGTAGAGATTGACAAATATAAATATACTAAGAGAAAAAAATTGTGCACCAAGCTGGTTTATTTACAAGATTATACAGGGATGCACGGTCAACAAAACATAAAAAACTAATAAACATGTAAATGAAACTCTTGTCTATTCAGAACTAAAGCTAAGAATGAGTGTAGCTCTTAACTCAGCTCCCTCTACATGCCTTCAAAGCATGGGCAGGAACAACTTCTTCACATGTACACGCGCGCGCACACACACACACAAAAGAAATGAGGAAGAGGGGAATCTTCAATGGCAATGGTTAACACTAGGGCTCAATAAATACACTAATTTTTTAATCAAGGGGTGCTTCACTTTTCAACAACTCAGCTCCATGAAGCTGGTGTATTAATCAGTGAAGATGCACAACCTTATGCCATGAAATGGTTAAACACAAAATGAAATTTAGCTTTAAATACAGTCTATGTATGTTTCTCAGTGCCATTACATTCTGAATGTCAGTCAAGAATTATCTCTGTGGTCACATATGTTGCGACCCACAACACTGTGCAGACAAAAGAAATGCATGCAAGATGCAAAATATTCATAATTCAACAGAAGAAGGTAACTTTCATGATGATAGCAGAAATTCACTGAAACCAACTATTATGGAGAACTTCAGCTGTCACATGTGTAGACAAACAAAGTGGACAGAGAGGTTAATAGCTGTTCATTCAGTTGACATAAATGGAAGAGGATAAAAACACTCCTTCATCCCCTTGAAAGTGGATAAAAACAGGTATTACAGTCCCTTAACTTCACAAGTCTTAACAGCCAAATTCCCCTGAAGAAGTGTGATTTGATACTGTCACAAAGGAACTTGCATCTGACACATGTAAAGAATGTGGTGCAGCATGTAGGACTCCAGCCAGACCAACTACAATCTGTAGACAGGTCATTAGCTTTGGTAAGAAGAGTTGGCCTCCTAGACAAAAGCAGTCACCAGTACTGCCTTACTGCAACTAAAAAGGGATGGCTTATACAGTGTGTTATGCCCATAACAAGAAAAGGCACCAAATTCAGACACAGTGTGGAAAGTGCAATGTCTGATTGTGTCATGTGAGTACAGGGATGGGGCAGTTCACTCAATTGAGTCTCTGACTACTAAATGCAAGATTAGGGTTTGACTCCCAGAAATTTCACAAATTTCTGTCACCACCAGGCAAGTCAATCTGGAGCGAAAGCTCTGCCCGCACTTGTAGATAGTTCAAAGGGACTCATAATAAGAAGAGAGAGAGAGAGAGAGAGAGTATTAAAATTCTGTTCAATCTCCTCTAGCCTTCCTTCTCCACCCCCCAAAACAATACCCACAAGCATTGTATCTGCCATCTTCCCCGGAAAGGTACATGTTCCAGTTTCTGCTCTTCAAACACTTACTGGAGAAAGTCCACCTGACTTTGAGGAAGCTTTTACAACTGGACGGGCAATAACATGATTTGGTTTGTTCAGTCACTCTGTGTCACAGGACAGCTTACCTTGTGACATTTCCAATATCATTTTACAGTAACACTAGATGACTATCCAGGTCTCTTGCTAGACAGAAGTGATAATTTGGGTGGGGGAGTTTTCAACTCAAATCGACGCTGTTGTGGGGGTTCATCACTTTTTGAAGACACCAGAAGAACATTGTCATCAGCAACATTTGTGTGCATACGGCGAACATCTGGGTTGAGCAGACAAAATGGATTGGAACTGCGATCTGCAATGACAATAATGTCATCCTATGAGAATTTTCTACAGTATCATACATTTCATAGATGGAAAACACAAAGTTTCTTGGTACATGATAAAAGGCAAACTGGTCATACTAATGTAACAGCATAGTAGCATGTGATGTTTTCTACACTTCTGTGCATTCTTCGTAAAGTGTGCATAATGTGAATGCACAATAGGAAGCCTCAAAAATGGCAGGGCAAATCTGTGCTTTAATTTTCAGCAAATTTTATTTTGGTGCAGTACAATGCATTTCAGGGTGCGCGGTGGCATAGTGGTTAAGGCACCACGCTACAAACTGGCAGGTTGCGGGTTCGATTCCCGATGGTGTCATTGGAATTTTTCAATGACATAATCCTTCCAGTCACACTATGGCCCTGGGGTCGACTCAGCCTCTAACAGAAATGAGTACCAGGTGTATTTCCTGTGGCAAAGGCGGCCGGTGCGTAAGGCTGACAAACTTACCACCATCCTGTGCCATTGTCATGAAGTCTGGGAACCTTAACTTCCTGGAACCCTCTCGGTCACTCCAGGCCTGTAACGGGACTGCTTTACCTTTAAAATTCATTTTAAAATGCTTGAGCATATAAAAACAATCTCTGTCTTAATGTCATCAGATGCTGTCACTGCCATATGGTGTAATATATCAGTTCAATAAAACATCTTCATAGCTACCATAAGACCACAAAATACAAAGTGACAGTAAAAGAGGAGTCAGGTTATGGTCTTTTGGGTTGTTGCTTTATGTAGATTTAACAGTGGATACCCATGTCTTGGAAGATCATGCTACCTCCACCTGCACAATCCCAGAGTGGGGTACAAATATGGTAGGTTACATGGGCAGGTTGAGTGGAAGGTCCATTCAGGGTGGCAAGAAAATGGAACCCAGGACAGGCCCATGAAAATGGTGCACAAGTAATGTGGGGATTCAAAATGTCCCTTCTTAGAGCAATACAGTTTCCATTCCAAGAGGACATGGAAAAGTAGCATAAAAATAAGGGTGGTGACAACCTTTTCCACAGCTACAGAGATACATTTTTGGAATACAGATTCAGCCCTTATTGAAAGTGGGGCACAGGTATGGACGTGTTCTCCAGACAAAGACAAGAAAAGGTCTGTCCTCCCTTTTCCCTTTTCCTCATTCTTCTGTGATACTCTTGTGACAGCAATCTTGAGACCTTAAGATAGTCATTTTGTATCTGTGACACATTTCCTGTGCACCATTCTTACTGGCCCAATCTGTCTTCTACCTCCTCCCCACCTCATGTGGACCTTCCTTGTAACCTGCCCATATAACTTACCACATCTGTAACCTACTCACTTTCATCCTGAATATGGAGGCAGAATGCTGCTCTAAAATGGTGGTATCCATTTATAAGACCAGACAGAAACACAACCCAGAACATAACCTGAGTATACACACCATAATAACATCAAATCTTTTCCTCACAGAAGAAAAGGTCTCTCTTCATTCATTCCATTGGCATGTGCAGAATGCAGTGATTCCTTGCCGTACTCAGGAGCTTCTTCCATTCTTCCCTATCATATACTTTTTCCTGCCACTCTTCTCCGCCAACTGTGCTTCCATCCTCCCTCACTTCGTCCTGCCATCTATTTCTTGGTCTACCTCTTGGTCTTGTTGTTTCCAAATTCATACACAATACTCTTTTGGCTCTTCCCTTCATTTAAATCTTCTTTAAGACAGTTTTATTTATAAAAGAAATAGCAAATACTACAATTCACCACCCAGGTATGGTACATCGAGCGTTTATTATTTTATTTATCAAAAATGCCAGAAGTTTACATACCTTGCTATGCTACTGCTTACATAAAAGAAAAAAATCCAGATATCTGAAACATTACTGTACCTCTGGTGTCACATGTGGAACGATGGTGTGGACGAGGGGAGATGAGTCTAGAACAAAGAGTAGGCTGACTAGATGACGAACCCAATGTTTCAGCAGACAAGTCATCCAGATTCATGTGAGAATGCCTTGGGGAAACAATCTTGAATGGAGATTTTCTATCACACCGATGTAAACTTTCCTGTAGGGTATATCAAAATGTTATAATGTTCTTTTGTTATCTGTAAATTTTACTGCACTTTCTCATAATAATATGCAGTATTATGCAGAGTACTTTAATTATATGATGAAACACAGCATTACAATAACGAGTCTTTTTACAGAACAATGTAAATATTTCCTATTTCTGGACAAAATTTAGAAAGTTCTGTGTTTCCTATATATTATTCAATACTACTCAGCAGAAAAGGAATCATGGGCCACATTCCAGCATGGACAAGACTTTCTTCTCCTGTCCAAAACACCCAGACTGGTGGCTCTGGGATCCACCCAATTTCCTATTCAACAGGAAACCAATATCCTTTCCTCAGGGATGAAGCAGCTGTGCCATAAACCTAACCATTCACCTCCATCTGGAGCTAAATCTTTACACCTCTATATGGCGCCACAGTGCAGTGCTTAAGGACACGTTCATAAAGAAGTCTTTGTTACATGGTTAGGGGTACAATGGCAGACAAAATAAGATGATGATGATAATAATACAGTATTCATCATGTATGTACTATCACAGGAGTTCCAAACACATGCCAGAGCCATTTATATGTGTCCCACGAAAGAAATAAAGGGATCTTTATGTAAGTTACTAAGTTTCTTTTTCATTCTCTTTATGTGTCTTCAACTGTTACATGCCATTACATACAGAAAAATGTTCACTTTATCTGACTGCATTTCGTTAGACTTTTCATATCTCCATGTCATCCAAATTCACACCTTCCAATGTTTCAATTAAACAAACCTCCATTCTCTCTTTAGCAATGGGAAAAAGAAAGAAAAAAAAAAATGAGGTCACATGCAAAAAACCTGTCTGCTTTCTATAACTGCATTTAATTAAACGCTACCTGGCTTGAGTCATCATCACTTGACTGCGCAGGGAAGTGGAATACCTTGAAGTTCGGTGATTTGGGCCATGTGGTAGGTGGTGGACTGCGAATCATGTGTTCGTGGATCTCTGGTAATGTAAGGGGATCCACATCAAGATCTGAAGGAAACTCCTAAAGATAATACACACATGTCAAATAACTGTACACCAAACAACATAATGTATTACTTAACGTTTCTAATATCACCAGTAAATAAAATACTTGATAAAAGTTAATAAAGATTATAAAAATTATCACTACAATGTATGTCCACTATACCAGAATACACTGTAAACCATGGATAATAACAACATGGCAAATACAATAGCTTGTAAGTTGGGAGAACATAAACACCAAATGCCACTTAATCTAGGGTTCTGATATTATGAATGATGACAAATTAAAAATAAAAAAAGTAAGTTGGAACTTAATAAAACTGCCAAAACTATAGGGATTTTAATAGGTTCAATTTGTATACAAAGTAAATGAATCTTCAATCAACTATAACTTCTACAAGACAACCCAAAATAATTCATCCAAAATGGAAAATGTATTGTAGACAAACCGCTATAGATGAAGGATTTAAAAAATGTAAAGGTAAGTTAAAGTTCACCCCAGAACCGGCCATGAAGACCCAGAGGTGGAGTAGAGGTATAGACCCACTCTTTCTTTAGTCTTAGTGAGTGATCAACGCCATACTCCGGCCGCTTTAACCCCGGGGAAGAGACCTGATACCCACTGTACAGAAGGCTGGGTGGGCAACAGGGCCGGTCTGGATGGGTGCAGAAAAACTCGCCACCACTGGGATTCAATCCCAGGACTGCCCAGCCCATAGAAGTAACTATACCAACTATGTTATCACATGAATAAAAGGAGGGAGTTTTATTTAGCATGACTGACAGCAGTGCACAGATAGCATGGAAGAAAAGATCAAACAGAGGGCAAAGTATGCGATTTTGTGTGCAAAATATAGTAAATATGTGCAATGTGGGTTCACAATGCTGTTTTAACACATGATTTGTTGTCAAGGCACTGCAAGGTGCTCAATGGCATAGCCTGCTCCCAGCCAGTGATTATCTATGTGGTAATGATGCTCAAGTCTCTGGATAACAAATACAAAACTTGACTAGAACAGCAAAACATTGTTCATCACCACATAACCATTTGCCTTTGCTGGGATATACCTGCACCTCATGTAACATTTTAATGGAGTCCACTCCATTCTGTAATGCACAGCATTGACAAGGTTGGCACTTGTGCGGGCCTCCACACACCACAATGGTGTATCCCACATCTTATATCTCTGAACTGTCTGTACCCCCACACAGGACCCCTTCTGTGTCAAACAGTCCCCTGACCTCACATCACACATGGTCAGTATTACTGAGTTTCTAAAACAAAGTCATTTTTCTTTGCCTTCTGTTTGATCACCAAAGCAGTGTCTATGCATTGTTGCCAACTGCCCTACACAAAACTCCCTGGTTTTGACTATATTTTGTGTTTTTACCATTCCTCTCTCTATAGTGGTTTGTTAATAAATTTCCCCTTTTGGATGAATAATTACGAGATACCCATACTTCCAAGTTTTCACATAAGAACAACCAACTTAGCATGCAGTGAAGAACTTGTATCATTTAAAAATGACTTTATTTGCTAACCTATGCACATAACTTGTAGCCTGTAATGTACCACAATGCTCTGCAGTATCCATTGTTTCCACCCACAACAGTCAACACATAATATCATATATGCTGCCTTTGACTGTCCTCAAAGACTTGACACATTGTACTGCATCTGAAAAATACTGAGACCTATAAAATTAGTAAACTTGACTTTAGCTGACCTGAGACATAAGAGTAGCATCATCTGATTCCAGTTCCTCCAAACTGTCAACCAGGCTCTCTCTGCTAGCCAGGACCTGTTTTACAAACAAAATAAACCATACCAGATTTGAAATGTTTCCAACAAATAAGTGCACTATAATTCCTTTGGGTGACCACCCACATCATTGTTCAGCAGAAAATAATGTTTTAGAGACTTACCCCAGTGAATATAAAGCCAGTATCTGGAATGCTGGTATTTTGCAAAAGAATGATGCAGCTGATGATTACCCAAGAGAATTCTAATGCTAAAAAAACCATGCTCATATTAACACACCACATTTCCTTGCATATGCATTTTATTTTGTTTTACCAATTTCACAACCAGTGCGTCACATAAGGTAAATATAAAGTTGTGTGCATGTCTAGGCAGTATGACATGAAGAAGTATGGGGGGTGTGCAGTAAAACTCCATGCATTCCTGGTGCCAAGTGAATGTTAGGTTCATGCTCCAGCTGTTTTATCCCAACACACATTTGACAGGAGCCTCAGTGGACCCCAAGGGCAATCTGGACATGAAAGAGAACAGAAAAATTCCCTACCTTGGCTGGACATAGAAAACTGGTAAGGTTGCCACTAAGTCAATCACTTTTCTGGGTGAGTTATGTTACTTTATGATCATGATATAATCATAAAATATAGCACATATGAATAAATAACAAATAAGGGGATGTAAAATACAACAGAAAGTACAGGTTGTGCACTTGGTACCAGATAAAACCTAGCTCTAATTTAGCAGACAAAGTTACTGTATCAAGTTCCCATACATAACAAAATTACAGCACAAATTCTGCAACTAAGTCCTTCAACATAACAAATCTGAATATCAGCTGTGAGTGTATGTACTTTAAGTACAAAGAATAAAAGATAATCGAGGATCCCTCTTGTTTAAGTCTCAGATGTTCCCAGTTTGTTTCCTCAATTAATATCTCCAGTCAATTTTAAAACTCTGACCCATGTAAGTGTTCAGTTTTAATTCAGTAGCCAGTGCCTCATATATGTACCTGGAGGAAAGGATTATCCTGACGAGAAAGCCGCAAAGCTTCCATGTCCTGGTCGATGTCACGTGTACGCCCTGGGGTGAGGGTAAGATTGGATATGGCAGGAGAGGGTGGACAACAGGGTGCCTGCACCATGATGTCCACTGCCGTTACTGAAAGTGTAGAAGGAACTCTAGGAACTGTCCCATACCTACATGTTGGCACAGATGCTGGAAAATAAAAACCAAAATTGAACTACAATATGAAAGACATTCAATAAGCAATGTTCCTTACATTTTACAAATTACATAAGAAGTCATTACAACAATAAATGTAAATCAATGTGTGTTGGTTGACAGCAAGTTTGCAACAACATCCAAGACCTTTTCCCCCAATGTTGATTAATCTACAATATGAAAGATGTTCGCTAAGCAAAGTTCCCTACATCATACAAATTACATAAGAAGTCATTACAACAATAAATGTAAATCAATGTGTGTTGGTTGACAGAAAGTCTGCAACAACATTAAGACCATTTCCTCAAATGTTGAAGTGCAGATAGTCATCACATGTCCATACTCTTGTTTGTTGACACTTAACTAATCAGTCTCTCTTAGATGCCAGTTTATGGGTGCAAACGTGCTGTGGTGTGGAAGTCACCAATGAGTAAAACACTGATATAAACACTGAGACATCCTGTCACTTCCATCTGCTGTACCGTATGCAAGGAGCATGTCCATTATTTTGTGCTACATACGTATATGCATCTACTACTTTGCTGAAGTAACTCATACAGCAATGCAGACAAACTCACAAAAGACACACAGGAAACCATTCCAAGACAGTAAGCAATGTGATGTAAACAGATGACGTACTGCAGTTTAATGTGACCTGTCCAGCCACGTAGATCATGCACTTGAGTCTCGGTAGACAACATGCAGCGAAAGAGATGCAGGGACAGTTACAAACTACACCAAGGGCCACAGTATTTCATTTGCCTGTATATCAGTGATGAGGTGACACACACAATCCGGACTAATTCTTCACAGTATACCCCGAACCCATCTACAGGCACTAGAAGTTTGCTGGTGTTAGTGCTAGTTTAAACTAGTACTGTGTTACTTTGTTGCAAATTGTTTGCATTACATCTAGTAAGTATAAATAACATATCAATTTTTCAAGAAGCATGCTAAAGAAGCTGAAGAAACATGGTCACTGTGTTATTAAACTCTTACCAGAGAAGTTTCATAAATACATCTTTGTATATAGCAATATAAGTAATGTAAATTTACTTTCTCGCATTCTGAAAGTCTGTACTTACTGTGATGGTCAGAAGACCTGTCCATGTCTACAACAGAAGATGGATCTTCAAAATCTATATTACTCTGATCATCTTGAGACTTCTTACGTTTAAATATACCAGCCAAGAAAGAAAATGGTAATCTCCTGTACCCATTCCTAGTGTTTGTCTCACTAGAAGGAATGTGAATCATTCCAGTCTGGAACAATCCCACAGACATCTCAATATCCATAGTGGTGAAAGAGAAATGGATTACTTTTTGAAGTTGAATTTAAAAATTTTCATGTCAAAAAATCTAAAAATTTAACACCAAATGTTGTGGAATTTATTTCTGCCAAAAAAATGCCATGTATGTGTATGTGTGTATGTTGCCAGCTGTGTCAAACATACACTCCTGGGCGAATCATCACCCGTCAAAGCAAAACAACACCATTTAATTTTTTTATAATTACTGCCATTAAATTTACATTAAATAATGTTCATGACAGTAATTAGCGGAGATGGAAATACACAGTATCTAACCAAGTACACTGGCCCTCAACAAGCATTCTCTGCACAGTGGCACTCTTCTTCTCCTAACTGTTCCAAACAGCTCTGATAGGGAAGCTAACTTTTTTTACAACTTTTGTTATTGTGGTTCCTACAGCTCTCAAAGAACTGAATTTTGAAACTGGTGTTAGTGTTGCTCCAAGCTTACATGTATGTGAATACCATGCTGTTATTACAAGTGAAACTGTGCACATTTCACAAATGCACTGAGATCATCAATGGTCCATGCTGTATAAGAGATGACTAAAATGTCAATGCTCATTGCAGCTGCCCAGTTATTAACAGAAACAAGTAAGCCAGAGTGTCAGGCATAAGGTTACAAGGTAAAAGCCCGAAATGGCTTCCAATGTGGAATGTTAGTATCAAATTTCTTTAAAATTTGTTCAACATTTCTTAAACTGAAATATGTGGATAAATAAAATTTCCCATATGTGTTCTCCCTATGCACATCATACAAAGAGCACAGCAACAGCATTACTAACAGTAACAGCAATATCAGTAGTAAGTCTGAGAACCTAGTAACAGATTATGTAACAAACACAACTTAACACAAAACAATGTACACATGCTATGGAGCTCAAGAAGAAGTTGTTTGTTTATTCCAAATAAAGCCACCACACAAATTGTAGTACAGTAGGTTTTGGGATGCTGTCTTTACTACAAAACTATGATTGTAATTATAACATCATGTAAATTTTCTCCATAAAATAACATCACTGCTCCACAGTATGCATGAAAATATGGCCCTTCTCTAACAAAACACTAGAACAAGAGCCATTCTTGAAATCATTCCACAAATTGCAGGTCACAGAGTACAACACTTAAGTTTTAACCAAGTAACATTGCTTACACCGTATTTGTTCTTAACACTTGAAATAATAATTTTAAGTATAATTCTAATGCTGAAACATAGCTCCAAATAACTAAATATACCATGATACACAGAGAGTTATTAATTATTAAGTACACTGTACAGGGATCCAACCTTTGAAAACCTAAAACCAGTACACATAAGGAACATTGAGGTGGAGGGAGGGGAGACAAGATTTTTACCCTCTCATACAACAAAAGAGCAGGATAATTTACTAATATTGCTGCCAGTCAAAAGGGATAAAAATTTGCAATATATGGATAACAAATTAAATAATGATGATGATAATAATAAACGCATAAACTCAGTTCACTTACTGATTCTCTTTACATATCTGTTCCTCATCCTTCACAGTCTGAGTCCAGACTCTACAATCACTTATCTATACATCTTTCTCTCCCTCTCCTATTCCTTCCTGTTAGTGGCTGCTTGATGGCCATGATACTCCTGTAGATATTTTCTCCCACTGTGGGAAAGTCAAAATTTTCTTTCGCATTGGCAGAAATGTTGTTATTTTCACGACTCTGAGGAACCCAGGACATTCAGCAACCCAAACCAAATTTTTTGGAACAGTTGAGACAAATCTCTTTAAAACCCATAAAACCAGGACTAGCCTGTGAAAAATGGGACAAATGAGATCCCTACAACTGTACTACATATCAGTCTGAGATAGCTCCTGACATTACATATCTACTATTCCTTTTTCTAAATTTGAGACTACTTT